>Ga0126378_10000574_pt1 | contig 26712 bp, 15 predicted proteins | sample PanSoiMetPlot_23_FD_92587 | JGI IMG/M metagenome (GOLD analysis project Ga0126378, IMG submission 92587) | Tropical forest soil microbial communities from Panama - MetaG Plot_23 | ecosystem: Environmental > Terrestrial > Soil > Tropical forest > Bulk soil | place: Panama | collected 2016-02-17
AGTTGCCCGGCCGCGGCGAAACCTGTTCGAAGCTCGCTTCGCGATAACCGCGGGACTCGCCGCGGCAGCTTTGGTCGTCGTCGCTGCTCTCTTGAGCTTCGCCAATCGCGAGCCCCGACCGCGCCTCGTCGCGCTCAGCGGGTCGGTGAGGCTCGACGGGCGCGCGCTTTCATCTCCATCGCAGGCAATCGCACTTCAGTCCGGCTCGGTCGTTGACTGCGGCGCGGAGTCGGCCTCGATCATCGAGAGCCGCCAGGCGATGGTGCTCTTGGCTCGCGAGTCCGAGTTGGCGCTGATCAGCGACGCGCCGGCAACCTTCGCGCTCCAGCGCGGGACTCTGGCAGCGACAGGCCCGGCAGTCCACTTGGCCGCGGGCGACGCCCGTTTCGAATTGAACGGGCGAGGCGTGCTTTCTTGGGAACCCGAGGACGAGCTCGTTCGTGTCACCAGCGGTATGGAGACAAAAGAGCCGGCCAAGCTGGGCTTCAAATGGCTTCGGTTGCCCGTTGCCGCCACGGCCGCAGCGGTGGGAGCCGTCACCCTGTTCGTCCTCGAGGGTCGAGCCAGAGTGACACTCGATTCCACCGCGCCAGTCGAAGTCGCAGCTGGGCAAAAATGGAGCTCCGGCAGCACTCGTCCGTCGCCAATCGCTACGAGCGCGGCTCTCACCGCCAGTGCGGAGACCGTCGACTCGAATCCAAACCAAAAAACTGCTTCCTCCGTCAAGACGACGCTCGAAACGCTGAGCCGCGACCAACTTGTCTCCGAAGTAAAGCGCCTGAAGGGCGAAAACGCTACGCTCTCGCAACAGAACAAAGAGATGCAAAAGAGGCTCCACGAGCTCGACCCAAAGACTGCTGCGCAGACGGAAAACTTCTATCGCACAACGCCTGAGGAGCTACGGGCGCGCGCCGAACACGGTGAAGTACGCTTGCACCCCCCAGCCCTGATCGATGAGGGGTCGCACACGTTTAATCCGGACTTGGTAAGAGATGTGGGTCTGCAGCCAAGCGAAGAAGCCGAGATCCGCAACATATACGCTCGTTCCAACCAGCGTCTGCAAGACGGATTAACTTCGATCTACGTAGGAATCGGTGGCGATGCCAACGTTGCGAGCACGCTCGATATCAGCGGCCTGCTACACGAAATCGGAACCAAGACACCGCGACAAGACGTTCAGGCGGCTGCGTTGATCGCGAGCCGGGAGCGGGCGGGGCTAGAACAACCGAGCAATCCCAATGAGGGCTCCGGAGTGCTGCGCGCGTATCGCCTCTTCTGGCGCGAGGAGGATCAGGTTCTCCAAGAACTGGATCAGTTGCTTGGTCCCGACCGCGCTGAACAATTCATCAACCACAGAAATATGTCTCACAACATCATGTCGACTCGCGTTCGCCCCTAGCCTGACATACCCGTGATGAAACCACCGGTACCATTCTCAAAGGTCTGTGCTCAGTGTTCGATGCGCGCACTCGGTTGTGGCGGCGCCTTGACGTGCCACAGGTAGAGCCCGCCCGAGGTTCGCCGGGGCGAAAAAGCAGCGAGCTCGAAGAAAGGTTGGCCTTGAGCCATGACCGACTGCATTGAGAACGCGCGCACCGGCGAAGAAGTGACTGCCCACGAGCTGCCGAAGGATTGAATGGCCCAGGCGATTGCCGCTGGGCTCGGTTTTTCGCCGGGACATTCTCGCTCGTCACACGCGATGCCATCCGCAACCGCGTGATGCCATCGCCAGAACAATCGCGGGCTCGCGGTGAACAGGACCGCCGGATCATAGGCGACGATGTACCGGTACTCGGGAAGGCTGGCGTAGAGCACGCTGGTCATGAATGGATCATCGGTGAACAGCAGCGATCCGGGCGGGACGTGCGCTCGCACTGCCGTCGCCAGCTGCTCAAAGACAGCTCGAGGATCGAGATAGCGATTCCCGACCTGCCAGGCCTGCACGATGTTTGACCAGCCAAACCAGGCCGCTACCAGCGCAGTTGCACCAACGAGGCCGGCCCGAAGTCGCGGCATCGCAACCAAAATACCTCCGCGCGGCCAAAACATCGCCGCCGCGAGCGTCAGTTGTGGCACCAGATAGTCGAGGAACCGGCTGCTGCGAAAACATAAAATCAAGGATGCCGCGCTGGCGACAAGGACTGCGCCTAACAGTCTCGGCTTGCCGGCTCGCTCTTTCTTCCATCCGATCACAATCGCCACGGCAAGCGCGGCGAGAGCGCCGACAACGTTTCGCATCAAGAGCTGCGCGGAAATGGGTTGCAGCTCGAATGCTACGTGCGGCAATCGACCCATGCTCGTTGCACCCAAGGCCGCCGTCGAAATCTTGTATGCGACGAAAGGATAGGCGGCTCGATCGGGTCGCAGAAGCAAGCCCGCTGCCAGACCGCCGATGGACCACAAAATTGCCTTCCCTGCGCGAGGCGGGGCTGCATCGCGCTGCTCGAAGAGTCGCCAGCCAAGCCAAGAACCCAGAGCTCCCAGCAGCGCGAAGATCGGCGAGAGCGGGGAGGACATGTGTACAAGGGAATGAATGAAGGAAGCGACGCCTCCAACAATTGGCGAAAGCAGCGAAGCGCCCGCGAACACGCTCAAGGCAATGAGGGCGCTCGTCAGGTGAGCCGGCCGCGCAAGGTGGTCGCGATAAGCAAACACCGGCGAAGCAACCAGCGGCAACAGAGCAAACACCGCCGCGCGGCGCTGTCCACCGCGATGAATGAGGTAGGCCATCGTCCCCGCCAGAGAGGCGGCGATCAACGCTCCGGCGATTCGGCTTCCCCATACATTTCCGAGTGGCGTGAGCGGGAGGAGGAGCAGATGAAATCCCCACCAGAGATCTGCTCCAGGGTCGGCCAGCAATGTGAAAGGAAGAAAGGGATGATTTCGGAGAGCGAAGCCCGACTTCCACAATTGCTGCGCGTATTCAAGATGGCGGTATGGATCGGTATCACCCAGGCCTTCGATGCCGGAACCGGTGGCGATCGCAAATGCAAAAGCAATGGCTGCGGCGAGCACAACTTGGTTGCGTCGCGCACTACCGTCTTGCGCTTGCATCAAGTCGATTGCTCCTTCGTGCCGTCCTCGCCGAGACGCCGACCAAACAAGACGAAGCTCGCTGTGAGCAGCAACCCAACGAGGGTCAGAGCGAATCCAAGCTTCACACCGGGATCGCTGAACTCAAACTCCACCGAGTGCCGGCCTTCGGGGACTTCGATGCCCATGGTCGCGCCGTTCACGATTTTCAGCGGCGCGGCCTTCCCGTCGAGGCGGGCAACCCAACCGGGGTAATACGACGTTCCAAAAACCACGAAGCTTCCGCCGGGCGGGGCGGTCACGGTTGCGCTCGCGCGCCTCGTCTGAATGTCACTTGCTGAAAGCTGCGCCGGGGCCATCGTCCGTTCGACGGCTCCTTCCACCACTGCTTGCGAGCCGACCTCAAATGCCGGCGCGGCAACGGTGCGCAGCGCGGCGTCGAGACTCCTCGCAGGTAGAACCTGAGTCACCGTTCGCAACCGTGGCTGACACAATTTGTTCTCATAAATCATCTGCCCGGAGCGGGAATCGAATGACGCGCGTTTGAAGAACGGGTCACGGGCATATGGATTATCGGGCATCGTCGCGAGCGCAAGGCAACCATTGAAAAGCGCTCCCAGCCGGGAAGGCGCGTTGTGCAGCGCCAGGGCCACCGCTTCCCATCTGCCAAGCGAAAACCCGCCCGCGTATCCAGCGACCTCCTCCAGCCCAAACACGCCGCCCAGATTGCTCTTCAGCGTCTCCAGCTCCCAGGCGCGCAGGCTCAGGTACGATTCCTCCGAGTCGCGATCGAACGTTCGCGCTTGCGCCCAGTCGCGCAGGTAGCGGAACGGGTGGACCGCCGACTTCGAATTCAGCTCGTCGACGATCGCCGGCCGCGTGCGAAACATCTCGATTGGTGCGGTGAAGACGAGCGACTGCGCTGCGAAGAACAAATCAAGCCCGATGAGACAAGCAATCGCGGAAATCGTAACACGGGCCGAAACCAACGATCGGGCTGTGAGCAAGCTCAAGAGCCAGAGCGCAAGGCCGCAGGTCACCGCCCAGCGAGCGGAGGTCAAGAGAGTTGCCACTGCAGCGGCGGGGTCTAGTCGAGTAGGGACACCGCGAAGCGCCACGCCCAAGGCCTGCTCGAGATCCGCGCGGTAAAGATGGGCCGCCGCGATCCCCAGCCCGGATGCTCCGACTGCAATGCCGACGGCGGACAGCCTACGCGCGCCGATCTCTCGCACGCGGATCCTCTCGATCGCCTGGGTAACAAGCACAGCCATTCCGACGGATGCGATGAGAAGGTATTTTTCGGGGTACCGGAAAAAACGAAACGGCGGCAGCGATAAAATTGGCTGCAATGGCCCGTGCGGTCCGAGCGCGAGCAAAACACCCACTAACAAAAGACTGATTCCAAAGCCGGTGCGACGATTCTTTCCTGCTCCGATCAGCACCGCGGTGGCGGCCGCGGCGCCTAAATATGCGCTCAATGCAAATGGCCAGATTCCAGGGCCGTTGACCGCGAACGCAGCCCAGAAATGGGGCTTCGTGAGGTAACCACCCAATGGAAAGGGCGCGATGAGCTCCAGCAGTCGGATGGGGTGAAGCGCAAATTGTTCAAAGAAACGTGAATTGACCACCGAACGATTGGACTGTCCAAGGAGGTACCACGCCGGCACCAGTTGAACCGCCGCAAGCAAGCCCGCGAGCCCAAAACCACCCGCCAGCGCCAACGCCGCTCGTTTTCGGCGCTCGTTCCAGGCCATGAAGGCGATGGAAGCGAGAAGGGAAAACAAGACTGACTGAGGATCGCCGGTGAGCCCTTGCAGCGCCACCAGCGTCGCCAGCAGTGGAATCTTGAAAGACAGACGCAAACTGCCGCTCAGCGTGGCCAACACCCACGGCACGTAGGCCGCGCCCGCCATCAACGACCCCGCATTGTTGAGGCCGACGACGTAACCCGACAACGTGTACGCCAAGGCTCCAGAGAGAGCCGCCGCTCTTCCGGCGCCTAGCCGTCGCAAAAACACCAAGGCACCTACGCCGGCGGCGAAGTGATGCAGAAACAAAAGCCATGCATATGCTCTGGGAAATGATACGAATTGATACAGCGCGTGTGGCGGATAGAAAACGCCGGTATGAAGATCGGCGAGAAAAGGAAGCCCGGACTGGGCGAAGGGCGACCATTGCGGAAGCTCTAGATTGCGAATCAGCTCCGCTGCCGCCGATCGCATGGGCCAGTAGTAGTGGAGAACATCGCGCGCGTACATCGCCTCGCCGCCGAAGAGCGCGCGCCCGAACAGTGCGAGGCTGCAGAGCACAAGGGGGACGGCGATAGCCGCGTGAGCGGGTCGACCAACCTCTGAATGAAACGCGCCCGGATTCTCAAGGCTCTCGGAAGTAACTGGAGACGAGGGCGGAGCCTCGACGATGGACTCGCGCGCCCCACCCTTGCCCCTGGCGTGAGCTTTGGCGACGGGCTTCCCCCCAGCATCATCGAGGGACCTGTGCCGCGCATCGTCGAGCGACTGCTCCTGAGCATTGTCGAAGGAGTCGGGACCGTCGTTCACGGGGCGTTCCCATCCAGCAGCGTTGTATTCAGCCAATTGCGGTCCGCGATCCTCGTTCCCAGCTGCACTGCCATCCAGCGTTTATTCCAGTGACTCAGCCAGCCGAAGTAGTTTGCCTTCATTTGCTGACCCTCGGCAGGGCGCTGGCACCAGAGGTTGGTGGTCTCGCCGGGATCGGCGACGACATCGAACAGGCGATCGTCGTCGGGCAAACCCTCGGCGGCCTCCCGGAAAATGTATTTGAGTCGTCCGCGAACAAGAGCCCCGCGAAGGCTCGAGGTGTCCCAGTGGCTGATCAGATAGGCTGACTCAGCGGGTTTTTGAAAGAACACCGAGCTTCCCAGGTTCAAGTGTGGGCGCTCATCGCCAGCAAGCCAGGCAATCGTCGCTGCGACGTCTTTTTGTTGCACGATCCTTTCGTCGCGCTCGCCGTGAAACAATTTGGGATTGATCAGCACCAGCGGGACATGCGCGGTCGGCTCGAAAAGCCAATCGCCGTGGCCGCGGGCCGACTCGGGGTGCTCGGAGAAAGATTCGCCATGGTCGCCGACGAGCACGATCACCGTTTTCTGCATCAAGCCGCGCCGCTCGAGCAGCAACGCAAGATCTCCGATCACCAAATCGAGAAAGGCCACCGTGTCGCGGTAGGCTTCGAATGAATTCGGGGGATGGGTATTAACAATGGGCGCCGGCAGCTGATAGGGCATGTGCGTGTGATGAGGCCATAGGAAAGCGCCAAAGCGGACGTTGGGGGCATCGGAGATGAAACGATCCAGCGCCTGAACGAGCGTGCGATCGTTGTATTGCGCGTCAATGCGCTCCAGTTCGCGTGCTTCAACGATCTGCGAGAAGCCTTTCTCTTTCAAAAAATCTCGCTCGCCGATGAACGGTATCTCTCCGTAGCCGATGAAGGCTGTGCGCATTCCCAGATGGCGCCAGCGCTCCGGCACCGAATCCAGCGCGATCTCCTTGCGTCCCGCGACCGATTCCCAGAAAGGCGCTGGATACAGTCCGAATAAGAGCGCTTCGAGGCCTTTGATGCTCAACGGCTCGTGGGCGTAGGCGCGGGTAAAGACAGCAGCGTGACTCGCCAGCGCTGCCAGGTGCGGCATCGGCGGTGCCTGGGGAGCTGGCCAGAAGACATCCGAGCGCACCGACTCCAGGACTACCACCACAACGTTGAAGTCGCGCGTCCCCTCGCCGAGCGCGCTCCAATGGGCGGCGAGCTGACGCGCTTCAGCCCAGTCCTCAGGAGAGGGCTTGCCGACCGCCCCGGCCACTCCTGCCTGTGGAAGCGTGCGAACGAAAAGCAGCGTCGCCGGCGAGTGCGCGATGGAGGGATATGCCGTTGGATTGCGAATCAGCTGCGCCGCTCCCGCGAGAGCCACCAGACCGACGGCGACGAGGAGCGCGGCGGTGCTTCTTCCTTGATGCGTGTTCTCTGTCGATCGCTCTCGACCAAAAATCAGGGCAATGCCCATCGGAAGCGCCAGGCCGAGGACGGTGAGCGGCGTGATGAAGGTCGCCACCACCGACTGCATCTCCGGGAACGAGAGCCCGGTGAGCTGAAACCCCTTTGCGTAGGTGCGCAGCACGAGAAACACCATCGTCCCGGCGAGGTTGATCCAAAGCAGCACCACCAGCGCCCCTCGCGCCAACCAGCGGGACGGCGCGCCCCATCGCGCCAGCCAACAGAGCGCGACCAGCGCCCCCAGCTCGAAGCACAGCGACAAGACGAAGTACTGCGAGACGCCCAAGAGAATTACCGGCTCGGTCTTCAACACGCCGTCGCCGAGCGCCAGCTCGGCCCTGGCATTCCAAAAGACTCGCAATCGTAAAGCGACGAGAAATACGGCCACCAGGACGATGGCCAGTTGGCCATCCATTCGTCGAGAGAAGCGAGTGATCAGCCTCAGAATGGGCAATGGCAACCTACATTCCCGCGCGGGACATGCGAGCCAGCAAGTTTGACCAGCTCCGCCGTGAATCGAAGAAGACCCAGTCCGACTTGAACTCGGTGGCCATGTTGTCATCGGTCACGATTCTCAGGTCGGTGCGAGTGCGAAGTTCCGCTGCATCGTCCACCAGCGGCTTGTCCGCCAGCCGAGACAGAGCTTCCCGGGACGCGCTGTTCACCTCCTCGCCCGACGGAAGCTCGTAGGCAAGCGTGTTCCGCCGGCGCTCCTCGACCGTCAGATCGAACGGTGCGTCGCTGGCGGCGACGAAATTGCCCACCGCAACCTGGTGCAGAAACGTTTTCGCGACGGTGAAGCGAACATCGGCTGAGCCGGTTGTGTTCAGGTAGATAACTCCGCCCGGGTTGAGATGACTTTGACAAATCCGGAGAAATTCCTGAGACAGCAATTGCGTGCTGTCGCTTCTCCAGTGGAATGTGTTGTTCACCACGATCAGGTCGAACTTGCGTTGCGGATTGCGGTTGAGCCATCGCCTTCCGTCATCGATGTGAATCGTGATCTTCGGATCGCTGAGGACGGTTGATTGCAGCGGATACGCCTTGAGAATCGCTTCGTATGCCGGGTTTATCTCGACCACGGTGAGCTCGCGTACCGCCGGATGGCTGGCGAGGACGCGCGTCCAGGAGCCGCTGCTTAAACCGACCTCCAGCACTCGCTCCGGCTTGCGGTGCAGCGAACCGACCATGTATGCGCGCCAAATGCCGTTCGAATTCTTCAACGGATCCACATTGAAGGCGCCGTCGTAGATGCCGCCGCCGTAGATAATGTCATCCCCCTCGACTCCGCCGACCGCCACCACGCCGCTGCGCGACTCGTTGAGAATCCGGTACGGCCGCTCGGCCGACATCTCCTGCTTGAAGTGCAGTTTCTCGAACAGCAGCGCGTAGAGAGGTGGCTCAAATTTCAGAACCGACGCGGCCGCGGCGACAACTGCGCCAAACACGAGCGCGCGCTCAAGTGCTCGCGACGGAAGCGCGAGCAAGCAAAGACTGGCGGCCAAGAATGCCGCGCAGCAGACGATGACGACGATGGACGCGAAGGGAAGAACGTCCATCAACACGAATGTCGTCACCAAAGGGCCCAGGCTTGCTCCGACGACGTTGCACAAATAAAGCCAGGACATCGAAAGCCCCACTGCGCCAAGCGAGTCGATCGCGCAATGGCACAGCAGCGGGAAGATCAGCCCACTCGGCAATGCGACGAGGGCCACCGCGGCATAAGAGTAGTAGCGCGCGCCTTCCCCTATCAGGTTGAACATGCTCGCGGTGGCCGGCACGGTAAAGAATGCAGTTAGGCCGGAGGCGATGAAAAGAGCAGCCAATATCACGCTCAGCGGATAGCGGCGGCTTTTTGACAGCTCGGTTGCCGCAAACGCCCCGATGGCCAGCCCGATGAGAAAGCCGCCCAGAAGGTGTGCGAACGCGAATGGCGAGCCGCCCGTTGCATACGAGATCAATCGAAACCACAGGATCTCTTGGCTCAACGAGACATAGCCGGCCAAGACCGAGAGGAGAGCGGCGATACTGCTCCTCAAGGGGCGGTCTCCGCTTCGGATGCGCTCCCGACGCCGGTTCGCGATTGTTGCACCACAGAATCAGCGGCGGCTCGGCGAAGCAGTCGATACACGGCGAACCCCACGCCAAAGTTGAGACAGGCAGCGACAACGGTGGCAGCACGCTCGCCAACGAGCACGAACAAGACATCGGCGGTCAGGTAGCAGGCAAGTGCAGAACCGAGCGTATTTACAAAATACAGGAGCCCAACCGAGCGGCCGACGTTTGAAAATTGCCGGTGGGCGTAGGTCACCAGCAACGGCAGCGTCGCTCCCATCAGAAGCGTCGGAATCAAAAGCAGGCCGAAAATGACCAGCGCGGTGCCGAGGAGCGAGCTTGACACAGTGAGACTCCCGACCTCGCGGATCAATGGAACGCTGATCAGCCCAAAGGCGCCGACGATGAGCTCACAGGCAAGAAAGCCTTTGATCAGTGTCCTCCCGTCCGCGCCTCGAGAGACAAGGCCACCGACGATGCTCCCCACCCCCAAACCAAACATGAAAATCGTGACCACCAAGGTGGTCGACTCGATGTTGACGCCGAAGCAGGAAAAGAGCGCCCTTTGCCAAGTGACTTGATACACGAGCGCCGCGATCCCCGAAGCGAAGAACAGGACGGCCACTCGCACCAAGGATGATGACAACGTTTTAGGGTCGCCAGGAAGCACCGTGAAGACAAGGACTGCGTTGGCGACGACAAACAGCACCAGGATGCACGCTGGAAGCACAATTCCAGGCAGGCGGAATCCAGTTGCGCCAACCGTGAAGAGCAGGAACAGCAAAAACGTGGCTGCCTGACGCCTGGCGAAAACAGGGGCTTGCAGGGGGCCCAGCACGCCGGCGCGCGCGAATAGATTTACTATCCAGCGATGGCTCACAACGAAGCCGGTTGCCAAGCCGATCGCGCTCAGCGCCCCGGAAACGACGACTCGTTGTTTGCTGTAGGAGAGCGCTGGCAACTCGGCGAAGTGGTTGAGCGCGATTGCCAAGCCGCCCAGAAAACCGCCGATAGCAGGAAGGAGCTCGGGCGCGTGCCAATGAAAACGGACCGACCGGCGTGGGGTCATTGCTGTCGGGAGCAAGCGGGGCGAGACCGCCCAAAGTGCGGCTCGAGTCTATCGCTTTTCGCTTGCCGCAAGAGGTGCAGCGTCCATAAGCCCGCGCCTACCTCACGCGATAACCCGCGCACCGGCACCACGCGCGCGCACGCTGTCGGATGATTGGACGAGGAGCAGCGGACAGCCGCAGGGGACGCTGCCCGCTTCAACCTTTCAGCACGCCGCGCGGGACCAGGCGCGCGACCTTCTTTGCGATGCCCGCGCGGGTCACCACCTCCACTACGCGCTCGACGTCTTTGTAAGCGACCGGAGCTTCTTCAGCCAGCTCTGCGTTGGATGGACATCGAACGATGATTCCGCGCGCTTCGAGCTGCTTTCTGAGCTCGTGCCCGATCACTTCTTTCTTGGCCGCGGTGCGGCTCAGAGCGCGGCCGGCGCCGTGGCAAGTGCTGCTGAGCGAAATCTCCTTCGACGCATCGGCCCCAACGAGGACAAACGAAACCGTCCCCATGCTCCCGGGGATGAAGACCGGCTGGCCGATTCCGCGGTATGTGGCGGGAATCTCGGAGCTCGAGGGCCCGAAGGCCCGCGTGGCGCCTTTGCGATGCACGCAGAGCGTCTGATTTCCGAACTGCTCGAGCTTGGCGATGTTGTGCGCCACGTCGTAAATCACCCGAAGCGTGGAATCCTCGCCTGTCCCGAGCGCTGCCGAGGGGCCGGTCCCGAGCACGCGGGCGAAGGTTTCCCGGATGCGGTGCGTGAGCACTTGCCGGTTTGCCCAGGCGAAATTCGCCGCAGCGCACATCGCCGCGAAGTACTCTTTTCCCTCGGCGGACGACAGGGGCGCGCAAGCGAGCTGTCGATCGGGGAGCGATATTTTGTAGCGGGGAAGCGCCTGATCCATGGCGCGAACGTAGTCGGTGCACACCTGATGGCCGAGGCCTCGAGAGCCGGTATGGATGAGGACGGTGACCTGCCCCAAAGACAATCCGAGCGCCTGGGCAGCCTTCTCGTCGAAGATCGCGTCCACCCTCTGAATCTCGAGGAAGTGATTGCCGCCTCCGAGCGTGCCAAGCTGATCTTGTCCGCGCTGCTTGGCGCGATTCGAAACGCGGGAAGCATCTGCGCCCGGCAGACTGCCGCGGGACTCGATCAATTCCAGGTCGGCGTCCAACCCCAAATGTTTTTCATGAATCAGGTAGGAGCAACCTTCATTCAATACGCGATCCAACTCGTCCGATGACAAATCCAGCCGCCCATGCCGGCCGTAACCAATAGGGATGGATCGACTGAGCTCGTGCACCAACTTGGGGACGACGGACTCGGCGTCGGGATATCGCAGACCTGAGCCGAGCAACCGGACGCCGCAATTGATGTCGAAGCCGATCCCCCCGGGAGAAATGGCGCCATCGGGAAGCAGCGTCGCGGCCACGCCCCCAACTGGGAACCCATATCCCTGGTGCATGTCCGGCATTCCCAACGCCGCCCGGGTAATGCCGGGCAATGTGCTGACGTTGACCAGCTGCTCGAGGCTGTGGTCTCTCTTCATTTGGGAAAGCAGCTCTTCGTCCGCGAAAACTCGGACCGGCACGTGCATGTCGGGTCGAAAGTCGCGGCTCAACTCATACATGACCTCGCTCACCTGTCTTGGCTCGAGAGCTGGCATCGATTGCCTCAAACGTCGAGCACCACCGTGGCGGAGTAGCCATCCGGCTGGAGCGAAACATCCAGGTTGTGGAACGTCGCCGCCTTTACCGGCGTGCGCAAGTGGTCCGGGCGAGTGCCTCGAATCTCGGCGCGCAGCCGACGGTCCGAGACGTTGGTGACGCGAAGCTCGCGGTAGACCCTGTGCTGCGTTTCGCCTCGAAAGATGAGCTCGTTGAGCCACTCGACCAGCAGCGCCTCGAGATCGCCGGCTTGGATCTCCACCACTTCGGCCGGGTCTTCGGAGGTGGGGATGCCATCCTCGGCGATCAGCTCGGCCAAGGCCAGGCCGGCCTCGACGAACAACTGGGGGAGCGTAGGAGCCACCAGGTGAAGCTGTACCTCGCCCGTGTGCTCTTCAAACCAATGCTGCGAGCTCGCCTTCACTCAATCACCGACTCGAGCCTCTATCGACTTGGTATCGGGCGGCGCCGGAACAAGATGCTCAACACGAATGCACCCGAGGCCACCATCACTACCGCCGGACCGAGGCTGACATTTCGGTAGGCGGCGAATCCCGCTCCGCCGGCGACGGATCCGACGCTGACGATCGCGGAGATTGCGAAGAACGGATGGAGCCGCGACGTCCAGTGCCGCGCCACTGCGGGCGGAATCACGATCAGCGCGCCCGCCAGCAACGCGCCGAGAAAGCGAAGGACGAGGAGCACCGTCATCGCGAAAATGATCGAAAAGGCCAGGTCGAGCTGGCTGCGATTGAGGCCGATCGAAGCAGCCAACTCCGATGAGAACAAATTGAGGACGAACCCATCTTTCCAGCGGTACAAACCAATCAAGATCGCGAGCGTCAGCAGGGCTGCGGCGACGAATTCGAGCGCCGACGGTGGACGAAAGCTGCCAAACAGCGCTTCGACCAGGTCGTCCCTCGGCGTGAGCAATCCACCGAGCGCTAGGGACGCGCTGAAGACCACGCCCACCACCGCCTCCGCATCGAGGCGGGTCTGGGTCTCCAATCGCCAGATCAGCAGCGCGCCCAAAAGGAGGGTGAACGCCGCACCCAGCAGCGGGTTGAACTTCAAAAGCAGCGCCATCCCCAGCCCAGGCAAGGCGATATGAGAAACAGCGTCGCCGGCGAGGCTCATTCGCCGCATCAGCGCAAACCCGCCCACCAGCCCGCCGATGAATGCGGCGCCGAGCGCGAGAATAACGGCGTAGGCAAGCTCGACAGTCATCGCCGACTAAGACCCGTGATGATGCTCGTAGAAGTGATGGTGCTCTCCGTAGAGCGTCTGCAGTGCCTGCGGCGTCAAGACCTCCTTGGGCGGACCGAAGCATAGACCCTGTCGATTGAGGCAAAGCACCTGATTCGCATACCGGTAGACCATCGTCAGGTCGTGAGACACGACGATAAAGGTCAACCCGAGCTTCTGCTGCAGCCGGTGCATCAATTCATAGACGCGCTCTTCGGTGAGTTGATCGAGGCTGGTGGTCGGCTCGTCGAGCAGCATCACTTCCGGCCTACCGAGCAGGGCAAATGCGATGAGCGACTTCTGAAATTGTCCGCCGGAAAGAGAACCGACCGGGGAGTTGAGGATGTCAGGCGTCAAACCGACGAGCTCTTCGACCGATTGCAGCTCGGTCAGCGGGAAATGCATCACCCGACACTTCGCGTGCAGCAGCTCGCCGATAGTGAGCGGCAACTGCCGATCGGCGTCGACTCTTTGCGGAACGTAACCTCGCTTGACGCCGCTCGCCCAGTGAACCACCCCGGAATAGGGCATGATGCCGAGCAGGCAGCGCAGCAACACCGTCTTGCCGGATCCGTTCGGTCCAATGATGGCCAGGTTACTGCCTTGTTCCAGATCGAATGTGACGCCTTCCAGGATGGTGCGCCCGTCTATGACGACGGTCAGATCCTTGACGCTGAGGATGACTGCCATATCGCTCTCTTCCGGCGGCAAACGCCGCTGGCGAAGCGCACCGTACACGCCTCCAGTGCGCGGCGTCATGGAAATGTCACCTCGTTGTGCTCTGCCATGCTAAACGCGGCCACCGGATGTTCGCTGCGCTCGCCCGCTTGATGTATCGCAGACGCTGGTGGGTCCTGGCGATCAGCGCAGTGGTCGCGTCGGGGGTTGCAGCGGCGCTGGCCCGGGGTGGCGCGCTCACCACCGGCGCGATCGAGGGCACCGAAGCGGATCACACCCAGCGGCTGGTGGAGGGTTTGGCCGGCCTTTCCGGCGATTCGGTCGTCGCCGTCGTCTTCAGCGCGCCAGGGTGGAGCGCAGGCGACGAGCGCTTCGTCGACGCGCTTCGGAGCACGGTAGAGCGGATGCGCCAAGACCCGGATGTCCAAGCGGTCACCTCTCCCCTGGATGGGCCTCCTCTGCTGGCGATGCGCTTTATCTCCGAAGACGGCCGCCGCGCGCTGGTTTTGGTCCGGCTGAAAGGAGACCTCCGAGCGGCGGCCCGCTCATTCCCGAGGCTGCGCGAAGAAATCAGGGCGGGGCCACTGCAGGCGGCGATCACCGGCAAGCCCGCCTTCCTCTGGAATCTGGACAAGCTTCTCGAGCGCGATTTGGTGCGCGCGGAGCTCGTCTCCTTCCCACTGGCGCTTCTCGTCCTGCTGATGGTGTTTCGAACCTGGGTGGCGGCGGCGCTGCCGATCGGCGTCGGAGGATTCGCGGTGACGAGCGGCGTGGCCGGAGTCCTGATGCTTTCCCGCGTTACGATCATGGCGCAGTACACCATCAACGTGGTGACGCTGATCGGTTTGGGTGTGGCGATCGATTACTCGCTGTTCATCGTTTCCCGGTTCCGCGACGAGCTGAATGCCGGTGCGACCGTTGAAGATGCCCTCGTCCGCTCATTAGACACTTCCGGCCGCGCCGTCGCCTTCTCCGGATTGGCGGTGGCGGTTGGACTTTCGGGGCTCCTTTTCTATCGAGGCTCCTATCTGAGCGCGATGGGCATCGCCGGCGCAATCGTGGTGGCCTGCGCCGTCGCGTACGCGCTTACCCTCTTGCCGGCTCTCCTATCGGTTCTGGGGCGAGGCATCGAGCGCGGCCGCGTGCCTCTTCCGCGCCTTGCCGACCGACCTGGGGTATGGCACTCCTTCTCCACTTGGGTGATGCGCCATCCGCTCTTGGTGCTGGCGCCGACCCTGGCGATACTGCTGCTCCTTGGATCGCCATTCCGCCGGCTGCGAATGGCAGCGACCGATATCACGGCCTTGCCTCCCGACGCCGAGGCGCGCCGAAGCGCCGACGAGCTGGCTCGTTACTTCCCCCGCGAGGCCGCCAACCGAATCGTGGTCGCAGTCGAGTTTCCCTCGGGAGACGTCTTCACCCCGCGGCGGGTTGCGGCTCTGTATGACTACAGCCGGCGAATCGCGGTGGTGCCAGGGGCTTCGGCGGTGGAGAGCATCGTCGATCTCGATCCGTCGCTCGACCGCGCCGCCTATGTGCAGCTCGCTGGAATCCCTCGCGACTTTCTCCCTCCGGATTTCGACATCGCGGCGAGAACGTTCATCGCCGGAAGAGTCACCGTGCTGTACGTTCTCACCCCTGCGCCGAGCACGAGCCCGGACGCGGAGGAACTCGTCCGTCGGCTGCGCGCCGATCGCTCCGTCGCCGAGGGCCGCGTCTGGGTCGGCGGGCAGACCGCGAATAACCTCGATGCGATGGCGTTCATCCGGGCTCACACGCCGGCCGCGCTCGGCTTCGTGATGGCGATGACCGCGCTCGTCCTTTTTCTGCTTCTCGGTTCGGTCGTGCTCCCGCTCAAGGCGCTGGTGATGAACTTGCTGTCGATCGCTGGCTCTTTCGGTGCGTTGGTCTGGATTTTCCAAGAGGGCCACCTGCGAAACTTGCTGCGCTTCGAGCCGGGGCCAATCGAACCGTCCCTTCCGATTCTCCTCTTTTGCGCCGTCTTTGGCCTTTCCATGGATTACGAAGTGCTTTTGCTCAGCCGCATCCAGGAAGAGTACCGACGCACCGGCGACAACACCCAATCGGTGGCCGAAGGTCTCGAGCGGACAGGAGGTCTCATCACCAGCGCGGCAGCGATCATGGTGGCGGTTTTTGCCGCATTCGCTTTGGCCACCGTGGTAGTGGTGAAGGCAATGGGCTTGGGAATGGCGATTGCGGTGACCATCGACGCGACTCTGGTGCGGGTGCTTTTGGTTCCGGCGACGATGCGGCTCTTCGGCAACGCCAATTGGTGGGCACCTCGTCCTTTAGCGCGTTGGTTCGCGGCGGCGCAGCGAAGGCGCCCGCAGGCGCATTGAATGAACTTTCAACGTTCTCAACGGGCCTTGTGAGCTCGGCCGCCTTCATCTCGATCCTGGGCGCCTTGGTCGCACTCGCGGTGGCCGAGATTCATCGCCGCCTGATTCGCAGCCTTTCCCGCTCCCTTCCCGCTCAGCAGCCCAGGTCGTACCCGTCGGTGACGATCGTCCGTCCCATCCGCGGCCTCGACGTCGGCGCGAGGGAAAACGTCCTGGCTCTCCTCGACACCGATTACCCAGGCGAGTTGGAGATCTTCTTCGCGCTCGATTCCGAGGCCGACCCCGCTTATTCGCTCGTCCGCGCTGCCATCCTCGAGCGAAAAGACGTTCCGCGAACCCGCGTGGACGTCTTGATTGCCGGTCCACCTCCCAAAGGACGCACCGGTAAGTTGAATGCGATGCTGCTCGGCACTCAAAAGGCCCGCGGCGAGCTGCTGGCGTTCAACGATTCCGACACGCGGCCACCGCCCGAGCTTTTGCGCGCTTTGGTCGATGCTCTTTTTTCCAATCCTCGGGCCGGCGCAACATTTGCTCCCATCGTCGCGCGGGCCGATGCTCCGCGAGTGGGCGACGTCGGTTACGCGCTGCTGGTCAACGCCTGGTACAGTCCGTCGGTTGCGTTCGTCGCCGGGCCCCAGGGCGAGCTGCCGTTCATCATGGGTCAGTTCATGGTGTTCAAGCGCGAGGCACTCGACGCGATCGGCGGAATTCGCTGCGCCGAGGGCCAGCTGGTAGACGACATGTACATCGGCAAATGCGTAGCGGAGGCCGGCTGGCTCAACGTGATGATCGCCAAGCCCCTTCCGATCGTCATCGGCGGCATGGGGATGATTCAATTTCTGCGTACCTTCCGACGTTGGGTTTTGTTCTCGCAAGGTGGCTTGCCCCGCAGCTTCGCGCTCTTTAATTGGGTACGAGGCATCCTCGCTTGGGTGGCCTGGTTGGCCTTGGCCGCGGCGCTGGCGCTGGCGCACCCCGCGGCGGCGATCTTTCCCGCGGCAGCGATCGCCTTGTTCGCCGCCAGCCAGTTGGGGCTGCAGCGACGGCTGGGCGGCCCTCGAGTCCCCATCCGCTACCTTTGGATGGCTGCGCTGATGCCGCTCCTCGGCGCCCTGGTGGCGCTGTCAACCCGGATCTGGCGCAGCGTGGACTGGCGAGGCCGAAGCTACGATCTCGAGAGCGGGGCTCGACTGGGATCGAGATCCCCGGCGCGCGAATCATGAGACTTGCTCGGCCTCGATGCTCGGGACAGCAGCCGCGCGACCGCGCCCCGCCAGTCCTCGAGCGCGCCGGCGAGCGCACCGCGAAGGTGAGGAAACGCGGAACGGACGAGCCGAAGAGCGGTCCAGAGCGAGCCCCGACTCGATCCCGAGCCGCGCGAAGCCATTGCGATCAATCCGTGAAGCACGGCCCGCGCGTATTCGCGCGCCATGATCCACATCCGCAATTCGCGCGTGGAGAGCAACGCCATCGAGACATCGCGGCCCGTCCGCGTTCGCGCCCAGTACCTGAACATGCCGCTGCGCAGCGCCGCCATCTCTGGAGTTTGCTGCGAAAAAGTCCGGTAGAGAGCGGAAGCGAGCGCTATCCTTGTGCGCTGTGGAGCCCGCCTTTTCACCGCGTACAGTTGCAGCGCCGCAGGGACATCGTCCGGGTAACGCCGAAGCGCCTCCTGAAGCACCCGGGCGTCGCGCGTGCAGGAAGACAATCCGCTCGCGCTCAGGGGATGGCAGCACCCCGCCGCATCTCCCACCAGCACGGCGCTTTGCACTGCGACGGACGCCGGCAAACGAGTCTCATTGGCCGCCATCAGCACCTGGCCGCTGCGCGAAGCTTCGATCACTGCTTCGCGAAGGACAGCCGGCAGCGCGGAGAGAAGCTGCGGGGATTGCACCAGCTTTGCCGCGCCGCTGCCAGATGGCAGGTCCACCATGATCCGCGCCTTGGTCGGCGTAATTGCATACCCAAGGACGGGAGCCGGGCCGCCGACGAACAGATGGCCATGACCGGGATGTGGAAGGCACGCGGCGTCGACCATCACTCCGAGCATCGAGGAGAGTCGCTCTCGAGCCTCCCCGATGCGCAGGAGCCCGCGCGCGTGCGACGACCGGCCATCCGCAGCGACGAGAAGCCGGGCGTGAATTCTCTCCTCGCCGGCACCGTCCTGTCGTACCGACGCTTCCACGCCGTGCCGGTGGTTGCGCAAGATTTGGGAAATGCGCGCGCCTTGACGAACGACGATCCCAGCTCGAGCCTCCAGGCCTTCCATCAGCGATCGCCGCAGCAGGGCGTGCTCGAGCGCGACGCCTTCGCCATCTTGATAGGGCAGAAGCGATCTCCGCCCGCCATCGCCGGCGTCCACGACTGCGAATCCTTGGACCGGCTGCGCGCCCGCGCCTCGAAGGAAGGCGGCCAAGCCGAGCGAAGAGAGGTCTGCCATGCCCGGCGGATGGATCAGCTCTCCGGCAAGCTGCTTGCTGGAATCCACGCCGGCGTCCACGACGAGAACGCGAAACCCCAACTCGCCCAACGCCGCGGCGGTCGCGCAACCCGCGGGTCCAGCGCCTACGATGAGTGCATCAAAATCGGCCAAGCGACGATCCCAGTCGTTGGTCTATATAGCAGCCTTGGGCATCGCATGAGTCCCGCCGCGGGGGTGCGGCTGTGGTGAACACAGCGGAGCGATTTTGCCGCCTCACTTTGTCGGCGGTTTCGCGAACGTTTGCTTTGAATATCCCGGTCCTCCCGGCGCCCCTGGACCTCGTCGTCTCGGTGGCCTATTTGCTGTGCCGCATCGCCGACACGATCGAGGACGAGACCGAGGGATCGGCGGCGGAGCGGCGACCGCTCCTAGTCGAATTCGCCAGGCTCTGCGAGCTGCCGGCGGAATGGCGGCCAGCTTCGGTGGTCTTTGCGCGGACCGCGCGCCGGCATTTGCGACCCACCGCGCCGCCGGCGGAGATCCGTCTGTTGCGCGGGACGCCGCTGGTGTTGAGAGCTCTTTCTGAGCTCGAGGCGTCAGTGCGCCCAGCAATCGCGCGATGCCTGCGAGTGATGACCGGCGGAATGTCGGAGCTGATGGCGATCCAGCCGACCAAGGGGAGAGCGCCGGTTCCGAGCAGAGTCGAGGGGACTTTCGCGCGCATAGTCGACGGGCCTGTCCCGAGCAGGGTCGAGGGACTCGCCGACTTGGACCAGACGCTGACCTACTGCTATTACGTCGCCGGCGTCGTCGGAGAGATGCTGACCGAGCTGTTCGCCGGCTTCTCGCCGCGCGTCAAGGCTCGGTCCAGCGAGTTGATGGCGCGCGCGCCGGCGTTCGGCAGGGCGCTGCAGCTGACGAACATCCTGCGAGACGCTCGCGAGGATTTGGACCAAGGTCGCTGTTTCCTACCTCGGCGAGAAATGGCAAAGCATGGTTTGACGCCGCAAACGCTTCTTCGCCCGGAGCTGCGCAGGCAAGCGGTGGCCTTTTTTGACGAGCTGATCGAAGTGGCGCGCCGCGACGCGGACGTGGCTTTGGAGTACGCGCTCGCCATTCCGGCGGAGGAGCAGGGAATTCGCCTCTTTTGCCTCTGGCCGCTGTTCTTCGCGGTGCTCACCCTTCGAGAGCTGTCGGGCAACCCCGCGGTCCTCGAGCCCACGCCGGTGAAGATCGGGCGGGACGCAGTTCAGCGCGTGATGGCGGTTACCCGTTCGATGGTTCGCAACGATGAGCAGCTGCGCGCCTACTATCATCTCTGCGCTTCTCAAGCGCCGGATGGGACTTCGCCCAGTGTCTGAGCTTGCGGCCAGCGGCGCGGCGGGCGTCAACCCGAGATCGGCCATCGGCAATCGGTCGGGCGATCCGGTCATCCAGCGAGGCCTTGAGGTGATCGCCGAAGAGCAGTCCGCTGCCGGCGCTTGGAAGGGCGATTACGGGGGCCCGCTGTTTCTGGTTCCGATCTACGTCGCCGGGCTGCATGCGCTCGGCGAGGCGCCGGATTCGGCCACTCGGGACGGCTTTGTCGCATTCATTCGGGGGCACCAGAACCAGGATGGGGGCTGGGGGCTCGACGTCGAATCGCGAAGCCACGTGTTCACTTCGGTCCTCAACTACGTGACGCTTCGGCTCTTGGGTATGCCCGCCGAGGATTCATCGCTCGCGCGCGCCCGAGCGTGGTTTCTCCCCCTGGGAGGCGCGCTGGCCAGCGGCTCTTGGGGAAAATTCATCCTTTCGCTCCTCCGGCTGTACGAGTACGAAGGCCTGCAACCGGTGCCGCCCGAGCTGTGGTTGCTGCCCGCGGCGCTTCCAATTCATCCGTCGAAGCTTTGGTGCCACTGCCGGATGGTGTACCTGCCGATGAGCTATTTGTACGGACGGCGCGCGCGAGTGACGGACTCGCCGCTGCTGGCATCGCTGCGCGAGGAGATCTATCCGCAGCCGTATGCGGACGTCGATTGGAATGCTGCTCGAAATCGCGTCGCGGCCACGGATTCATACACGCCCCGGACGACATTGTTTCGATGGGTTCACCGCCTGCTCGGCCTCTATGAGCGCCGCCATCTGCGATCCCTCCGGCAGCGCGCCCTGAGGAAGATTCTGGATCACGTTCGCGCGGAGGACGAATCCACCAATTACATCTGCATCGGCCCAATCAGCAAAGTTTTGAACATGCTCGTCTGGCATTTCGAGCGCCCTGGAGGCACTGAGCTGCAGGCGCACCGGCGAAGACTCGGCGATTACCTCCACCTCGCCCCCGATGGGCTGAAGATGAATGGGTACAACTCCTCTGAGTTGTGGAACACGGCCTTCGCGGTTCAGGCAGTCGACGCTACGGGTGAAGACGAGGCGGTGCGCGCGACGCTAAGCCGCGCAGCGCACTTCATCGAGTCAAATCAAGTGCTCGATAACACCAAACATTACAAACGATACTTTCGACATCCAAGCCGTGGGGGCTGGCCATTTTCGACCCGAGCGCACGGATGGCCGATCAGCGATTGTACCGCGGAGGGCATCAAAGCATCGCTTCTCTTGGAATCGCGGAACATGAGTCGGGTTCCCCGAGAGCGCCTCGACGACGCGGTCGAGTTCATCCTCTCGCTTCAGAACCGCGACGGGGGCTGGGCCACGTACGAGCGGACTCGCGGGCCGAAGTGGCTTGAGCTTTTGAATCCGTCGGACGTTTTTGCTCGCATCATGGTTGACTATTCGTACGTCGAATGCACCTCCGCTTGCGTCCAGGCGCTCGCGGCGTACGCCCGCGCATCGCCAATGCTCGAGGCGCGAAAGCGGCGAGCGATTTTTCGAGCGATTGATCGCGGCGGACAGTTTTTGATCAGCGACCAAAGGGCCGATGGCTCGTGGGAAGGCTCCTGGGGCGTTTGTTTTACCTACGGAACCTGGTTCGGGGTATCGGGTCTGGTCGCGGCGGGCGTTCGTCCCGAGCATCCGTCGCTGCGAGCGGCGGCGCGCTTTTTACTCGAACGGCAGCGAAGCGACGGCGGTTGGAGTGAGACACTGGAGAGCTGCCGAAGGCGCTCGTATACCGAAGGCACTCGAAGCCACGCGGTGATGACCTCCTGGGCATTGCTTGCCCTCGCCGCGGCAGGGGAGATCAACAGCGACGCGGTCCAACGCGGCGTGAGCTGGCTGCGCGCGCAACAGCGGCCCGATGGACGCTGGCCCGCGGAACCGATCGCCGGAGTCTTCAACCGCAACTGCGCGATCCACTATCACGCCTACTTGCTCATCTTCCCTGTCTGGGCTCTTGCGATCTGCGACGGGGCTCGAACGCTGCCGGTCGAAAGGGTTCCAGAATGAACGAGCGGTCGCCTCTAGAAGCGCTGAAGAGCCAAAGTCTGCGATCACATCGTCCGCTGGATCAACCCGAGCTGCAGAAGGAATCAGACAAATCAAGAATCGCGTCCACTCAACCGCACCGATTGCTGGAGGAGCTGGACGCCCTGCGCGAGGAGCTGGCGAGGGCTGCTCCTGAAGACCCCGAGACGCTCGGCTCCATCCATCCGGGTCACCGCCTCAGCGCCTGCAACCTGCTTCAGTACCTCGCGCTCCGGCGCCACGAGATCCGACCTCTTCAGGAAGAGCTCGCCCGGCAGGGGCTGTCTTCGCTTGGTCGGGCTGAAGCTCACATCGCGGCGAGCCTGGATGCAGTCCGCGCGGTGCTGTATCGGCTTCAAGGTGGAGCTCCGCGCGTGGTCCGCGGTGCCTCGCCGACGTTCGCTCAAGGGCCCGCGCTGCTCGATCATTTTGCAACGCGGTTGCTGGGCGCCAGACCCGGCGGTCGCAGCGTCCGGATCATGGTGACCGTTTCTGGCAAGGAGGCGAACGGCGGTTTGATCCGAAGCCTGCTCCAGTCGGGGATGAACTGCATGCGGATCAACTGCGCGCACGATGGGCCGGAAGAGTGGCTCGCGCTGGTGGAGCAGCTGCGCGGGGCGGAGAAGGAACTGGGGCTGAGCTGCAGAATTCTGATGGACTTAGGCGGCCCAAAGCTTCGCACCGGGCCCGTCGAGCTGGGCCCTCCCGTCCTCAAGTGGCGGCCTGCTCGAAACCGGTTGGGTCAGGTGATTCGTCCGGTGATTGTCGCTCTGGTCCCGCGCGGATTGAGTCCGACCGCCAGCGTCAGCGCAGACGCAGTCCTCGAGCTGCCAGCTAAGTTCCTGGATGAGCTACGGCCCAACGAGAAGCTCAAGCTGAAGGACGCGCGCGGTGTTGCTCGCCGCATTGTGCTGACGGCGAGGCACGAAGGGACCTGGCTCGCGGAGAGCGACTCCACGACTTACTTGACGGACGGCACGATCCTGCGTTCGAAGCGAACTCGGAGCAAAGCGGAGCTGATCGGTCTGCCCAGGGCGGAACAGCCCATTCCGCTGAACGCCGGAGATACTCTTCGCCTCACGCGTAGCTTGAGACCTGGCCGCCCTGCCATTCGGGACTCGTCGGGGAGGGTGCTGGAGCCGGCCGTCATCGGTTGCACGCTGGGAGACGTCTTTTCTCAGCTTCGGCCAGGACTCATTGTTCTCATTGATGACGGGAAGATCGAAGCAGTAATCCGCAGCGCCGATGTCGATGGGGTTCTGCTGGAGATAACGCGCACTCCACCCGACGGCGTCAAGCTGCGCGGTGATCGCGGCCTGAATTTTCCAGAGGCGAGGCTACGGCTTCCAGCATTGACGCCCAAGGATGTTGAGGATTTGAGCTTCGTCGCCGAGCACGCGGACATGGTGGGGTTTTCGTTCGTGCAGCGCGAGGAGGACGTGGTACAGCTCCAGGAGCATCTGGCCCGCCTCGGAAAGCCACAACTGGGGATTGTCCTGAAGATCGAGACGCGCCGCGCATTCGAGAATCTGCCGACCCTGCTCTGGACCGCGATGCGAAGCGAGGCGATGGGGGTGATGATCGCCCGAGACGATCTCGCGGTGGAATGCGGATACGAGCGGCTGGCCGAAGTTCAGGAAGAGATTCTCTGGCTGTGCGAGGCCGCCAATCTGCCGGTAATCTGGGCGACCCAGGTCCTGGAGAGTCTTGCTAAGGAAGGGATTCCCTCGCGCGCGGAGATCACCGATGCCGCGATGAGCGAACGCGCCGAATGCGTGATGCTCAACAAGGGCCCGCACATCCTAAAAGCGGTGGTCGCGCTGGACAACATCCTCAGCCGGATGCAGGCACACCAATCCAAGAAGACATCGATGCTGCGACAGCTCCATTCATGGAATCGGCCGCCGTGGCCTTGACTGCGATCATTTCGCCCAGGCACAAGCGCTCGTCACAGAACGGCGAGCGCTGTTCGAGTGGCCCACAGAAGAAGCGTTTAAAGACCGGTCGTAGATTTTAATACTTTCGATTTAACATTTCGTCTGTGTTTCATTAAATGTTTCAATAGCTTAAAAATATATTTGTTCACCGGAAGGCCTTAAAAACTATGGCGGCCCTTTGAAGGAGAGTGGGAATCGGCGGTCGGAACGGTGGCTTCGCTCTCTAGTGTCTTCCCTCCCTGCCGCTCGGAGCAGCCGACCAGGTTTCTAGGTCGAGAGTTTGGCCAGGCGAGGAATCTGAGGTGGACTCCGCTGTTGAGCGTGCGCTTATCTCGATCGATGCAACTAGGTACTCTCTCCACTCTAGGAGCCGGGCTACTGTTCCTCGGCGCTAGCGGAGCCGCGACGGCCGCCGCGCAGCAGGTGCCGGGTCCGGCTCAGCCCGACCAGGCTGTCAACCCGAACGCGCCCGAGCGGTTGACGCGACCGCCATCGATCAAGCGTTTCGTTGAGGCCGTCTACCCCGCTGAGGCGGAAGCGCAACATCTCACTGCGACGGTGGTGCTTCAGCTGGACATCAGCGAAACGGGGGCAGTCAGCAATGTGATCGTGCTCCATCCGGTTGGCCACGGCTTCGACGAGGCGGCAGTCGCGGCACTGAAGGAATTCGAGTTCGAGCCGGCGGAGATCGAGGGCAAGCCCGCGCCGGTTCGAATCACATACAACTACAACTTCGTTCTCAGAGCGGCCGAGCCGCCATCCCAAGCGGAGCGATCGGCGCTCGAGGGACCGATCAACTTCACCGGGACGCTGCGCGAACGAGGAACGCGAAGGCCCTTGCCGGGAGTCGAAGTGACGCTTCCCGAGCTCGGCCTAACCGCCACCGCGAGCGAGGCGGGCCAGTTCAGCTTTCGCGAAGTTCCAATCGGAAGAGTGCGCGTTGTGATCGTCGCCTCGGGATACGAGAGATTCGAGACCGATGAGGACATTGCTGCGGGCCAGCAAACGAAGGTGACCTACTACGTGATGTCTCAGCTTTTCAGCCAATACGAAACGGTGATTCGCGGGGTCAAGCCGCGCAAGGAAGTGACCGAGACCACTCTATCGATCGAGGAAGTTCAGCGCATTCCGGGAACGCTGGGCGATTCGCTCAAAGTCGTCCAGAACCTCCCCGGAGTCGCGCGCCCGCCTTTCAATGGCGGAGCGATCATCATCCGGGGCACCAACGCCAATGACTCGGGCATCTACCTCGACGGCGAGCGCATTCCCCTGCTCTACCATTTCGGCGGCTTGACCGCAGTGTACAACTCGGATCTGCTGGACGCGGTCGATTTCCTGCCAGGGAATTACTCGGTGTATTACGGGGACCAGATTGGCGGCGTGGTCGACGTGAGGAGTCGCGCCCCTCGCGCGGATGGGTTCCATGGTTACGCCAACCTCAACCTAATCGACGCCAGCCTTGAGCTCGAAGGTCCGCTGGCGAAAAATCTATCAGTCGCTTTTGCCGTCCGGCGCTCGTACGTCGACGCCATTCTCAATCTGACCGGTCTTGCGTCCAACTTCAACGTCGCTCCGCGCTACCTCGACTCGCAGCTCAAACTCGAGTGGCGGGCTTCGACTCATCACACTTTTACACTCCTCGCTCTGACCGACGACGACCGGCTGGAGCTGGTGATCGATCGTCCGGCCAATAACGACCCAAGCGTTGCCGGCAACTTCAATCTGCACACTGGATTCACCCAGTTCCGTTTGCGTCACGTCTACAAGAACGGGCCATTGCGAATTGATACAGTGGGGTTGATTGGCCCCTCGGAGATCTCGGCCGAGGTAGGCAGCGATCGCGCTCTGCACGTCTACAACCACGAATACAACCTGCGCAGCACCGCCGATTACGAGGTTGCGCCCTGGCTCGCCGGAGCAGTCGGGCTGGATGTCGTTTATCAACGAGCCATGGTCGAGGCAAACCTCGAACGCCCCCCGAGAGAAGGTGAGCCGCAGATACCGGGAGTGCTGCGCCCTAAAATCAAGATAGACAAGGATCTGCAATACTACTTCCCGTCCGCGTGGGCAGAGCTCAGGCTCAAGCCGCTGCCCGGGCTTCTTGTCATACCTGGCGTCCGAAGCGAAAGTTACATCTACACTGATCAGACCCAACCCGATCGTAGCCTCAATCCGCGCCTCGGCATCCGTTACGCCCTGACCGAAGGCGTGAGCTTGAAAGGCGGCGTCGGCCTGAACCACGGACCAGCGCAGCAAGGCGAGCCGACGACGGAGTTCGGCAATCCAGACATTCGCGCGCGTCGCTCTGTGCAGACCAGTCTTGGAACCGAGATCCAGGTGACGCCCGAGATCTTCGGCCGCCTCGAAGGATTTTACAATCGCCTTTCCGAATTGCCGGTGTCCGCCGCCGATCCGCCGCCCCTTCTCAACAATGACGGCATCGGCCGTTCCTACGGCCTGGAGCTTTTGATCCGCCATTCGCTCACCCGGCGCTTTTTCGGATGGATCGCGTATACGCTGTCGCGCAGCGAGCGGCAGGACCATCCCGGGGAACCGTGGCGCTTGTTCACCAATGATCAAACCCACGTGCTCACCGTGATCGCGAGCTACAAGCTTCCGCGCAACTGGCAAATCGGCGGACGGTTCCGATATGCCACCGGCAATAACACCACGCCGGTGATCGGAGCTCGGCGAAACGACAACGTGGACGTGTTCGCTCAAATCTACGGCGCGGTCAATTCGGAAAGGCTGCCGAGCTTCAACCAGCTCGACATCCGCGTCGACAAAACGTGGGTGTTTGATCTATGGAATCTCGACCTCTTCCTCG
>Ga0126378_10000577_pt1 | contig 26649 bp, 27 predicted proteins | sample PanSoiMetPlot_23_FD_92587 | JGI IMG/M metagenome (GOLD analysis project Ga0126378, IMG submission 92587) | Tropical forest soil microbial communities from Panama - MetaG Plot_23 | ecosystem: Environmental > Terrestrial > Soil > Tropical forest > Bulk soil | place: Panama | collected 2016-02-17
GCAGAGCTGACGCGATGACTACGCCAGATCAGCCCGCGAGCGAGCCCGGCCAGGCCAGCTGAGAGCCCGGCCAGCTGAGAGCCCCGTCGGCTCAGTTCTTGCGCTGCTCCACCATTGGCCGCATGGAGCGCATCTGGGCCCCGAGGGCAGAGGCACTCATGGTTGGCGACGCGAACAAGCCGAACGTGTCGTTGTCTGCCCAGGCGCACTCCGCCGGGCGCCCGGCTGAGCCAGGGACGCAGGCGGCTTGACCACCCATCGACCCCGCACCAGTCACGAATGCGTGCGGCATCATGCCGGTGAAACTCGAGATAAACGAGCTCGCCGAGCCAGTCAGGTTGCCGCCGATGAACAAGATGATGAGCGGGCCGGATTTCGATCCGGTCTGGGAGTTGGCCTCATAGACCGCGTCGACGACATGGCTCGCCTCGCCCTTGCCCTTGCGCACAATCTCTGCCCGCAGCGCCTGCGCACCCATCCCCTGAGCAAGGGCAGGTTCCTGCATATAGGTGAGCACTCTTGCCGGGGTCGAGATGCTGTGCTGCGGGCCGCCCGGGCGCAGCAGGCTAGGGTGCGTGACCACCAGACTGGCGGCGCCCGCGGCAGCCACGGCGATGCCGATCGCGATCATCGGAACCGGAGTCCGCTTCTTCCGACCCGTCAGACCGCGCCTCAGCCGCTTCGCTGGAACAGCGGTGCGCGCTCGCGTGGCCGTGTCCAACGCAGCGGTCGGCCTGTCCAGCACCGCTGCTGACGTCAGCGCCGCGGCAGCGGCCAGCGCTGCCCCATTGCCCGCGCTGAGCGCCGGGCTGGTGTTGGCGCGCCGCTGTCCGTCCGGCCTGATGCTCCGCCCAGAAGGGGAACGGGCTGGCATCGGGCCGGTCCCGCTGTCTCGCTCGATGCCGGCTCGCCCTGGCCGGACGGCGCCGTCGGGCCGCGCCGCGGGGGCTGGCACGCGACCAGCGGGACCCGACGCGCGGTGCTGACCGCGGGTTGCTGGGCGGATAGGTCCCGTCCGAGGGGCGCTACCGCCCGGCAGCGAATCGCCCGGCGCCGGCCCGGCAGGCGTGACCATCGGCGGAGGATTAATTGCCCGTGCCTGACTGTTCCCCGGCCAGCCGCGCTCGGGCTGCCAGCGGCCAGGGTCCGGCTCGGGCTGCGGTGGGCGCGCACCCGGCCGGGTGTGCGACCTGCTGGCGCGGCCTGCCCGCGCTCCCGGCGCCGGGTCAGCCGGCGGCGGAGACGCAGACCGCGGCGCGGGGCTGCTGGCAGGCGGAGAACTGCGGACGGCGGGCGGACGGGCGGCCACTGAACCGGTCGAGCCGCTGGCTCGGGAAGTTGTGTTCTGAGCAGGTCCGGCTTCGCCCAGGTAGCGAATCCAGTCGTAGTCGGCGTCCCCAGCTCCATCGCCGGGGCCAGGATCGGTGTCCCGCGACTTGCCGCGGCCAAGCCTGCCCGGACGCGGCATCGGACCGACCGGCAGCGGTCCGCTGGGATGTGCGGAGCCGCCCGGACCGGCCTGCGTTGTGACGCGGCCGCGAGTCCTGGTCGCCGGCCCGGTGTCGTCGTGGTCGACGGCGGGCCACCGCAGATCGTTCTGGTCCTGCGGCCACCCCGATGTCATACCGACTGTTACTCCCGAGACTGATGCGGCGTCTCTGCCCGATGTGCAGTGGTCTCATCATGAGGCACACCGGAGAGTACTCGCTGCGTTATCAACGTTTCGTTAGCTACAAGTCGTCACGGCATGCTAACGCACTGAACTCGCAGCAGGTCAGAGCGCTGGCCCAGTTCGCCGGACAGGGCCACCCAAATAGGGCCTTGCCATAGCTACCCTGCGGGACCGATGATCACCCTGGGGATCTCCACCTGGAGCAGCCGTGGACGACTTTGTGACCTGTCTGGTCAGGGGGCCAGCCAGTCGATATCCGCGCGGCTACGTGTGGCTGTTGCCAGCCTGGTTCCTGATTCTCAGCGGCGGCGTAGCGCTGATCGGCGAGCGGCTCGACGGACAACTGCCGCTCTGGCTCGGCGCAAGCGAGATCGGCGGCCTGCTCTTGGCCATGTCGACTGTGGTGTGCGTGCTGCTCACCGCGAGACGAGTCGCATTCCGGGCTGACGGCACCGGGATCCTGCTGGGCACGCGGACCATTCGCAAGCGGCGGCTAAAGCGTCGCCGCGCCTATCTTCCGTGGGCCGATGTCGCGCAGGTGACCCTGGTGCCCCGCCGGTACACGGTGCTCGCGGATATCGTTCTCGGCCCGACTGCCGTATGGGTAGCTCCGCCCAGCCGACGCGCGCAGGCCGCGCTGCTTTTCGCCGCCCTGCTCTGGCCATTCGGGGTCGGCCGCGGCACGCCCGCTCTCACGATGAGTCGGCAGCGGCCGCCCGGCTATCGCGTCCGAATCTGCGAGATGACGGCCGGGCAGCTGAGGCTGGCACTGCACGAACTCGCACCGGAGGCGGTGCCCGTCCGCGTGGTCAACAGCATGTCGGCGCTCCGCGTGGTCACCCCGCGATCCCGTCGGCCGGGCATGCTCAGGCCGGGGTGGCCGCCGAACTCGCTCGGGCAGCCGCCGAGCGGACAGCCCCCCGCGCCCATGCGGCCCTAGCTATCATCGCGACACTGCCGCGGGGCCCGCGGCTGCAGCACGCTCGGCCAGTGCCACGAAGGAGCAGCGGATGCCACACGAAGTGAACGGCGTTATCGCCACTGGTAAGGGCGCCCCGGTCGGTATCGCGACGGTGGTGGTACCGGACCCGGGTCCGGGCGAGGCGCTGATCTCCGTACAGGCTTGCGGTGTCTGCCACACCGACCTCCACTATCGCGAGGGCGGAATCGGTGAGGACTTCCCGTACCTGCTCGGGCACGAGGCGGCGGGTCTCGTCGAGTCGATCGGCCCCGAGGTGACTGGCCTGCAGCCGGGCGACTTCGTGATCCTCAACTGGCGCGCCGTGTGCGGCCAGTGCCGCGCCTGCCTGCGCGGCCGCCCGTGGTACTGCTTTGCCACGCACAACGCGACCCAGAAGATGACGCTGGCCGACGGCACGCCACTGTCGCCGGCTCTCGGCATCGGCGCCTTCGCCGACAAGACGCTCGTCGCCGCCGGGCAGTGCACGAAGGTGAGCCCGGAGATCAAGCCCGAAGTCGCGGGGCTGCTCGGCTGCGGCGTGATGGCGGGCCTCGGCGCCGCGCTCAATACGGCCGGAGTGACCCGCGGCGACTCCGTTGCCGTCATCGGCTGCGGCGGAGTCGGCGACGGCGCCGTCCTCGGCGCCTCCCTGGCTGGAGCGCGAAAGATCATCGCCGTCGACATCGACGATCGCAAGCTGGAGTGGGCGCGGCAGTTCGGCGCTACCGACACAGTGAATTCATCGTCTGCCGACCCGGTCGAGCAGATCCGCGCGCTCACCGATGGCAACGGCGCCGACGTCGTGATCGAGGCTGTCGGCGGACCCGACACCTACAGGCAGGCTTTCTACGCGCGCGACCTGGCGGGCACGGTGGTCCTGGTCGGCGTGCCCAACCCGCAGATGCGGCTCGACTTGCCGCTGCTGGACGTGTTCGGCCGCGGCGGCGCGCTGAAATCATCGTGGTACGGCGACTGCCTGCCCACGCGCGACTTCCCCATGCTGGTCGACCTGCACCTGCAGGGCCGGCTCCCGCTCGACAAGTTCGTGTCAGAGACGATCGCGCTCGACGGCGTCGAGGAGGCCTTCGCAAAGATGCAGCGCGGGGAGGTGCTCCGCTCGGTCGTGCTGCTATGACCGGCTCCCCTGTGCGGATCGCGATGTGGTCGGGGCCGCGAACCGTCTCGACCGCGCTCATGCGGTCGTTCGAGAACCGGCCGGACACTGTCGTCGTGGATGAGCCGCTCTACGGCTATTACCTGGCGAGGACCGGGATCGACCACCCTGGCCGCGACGACATCATCGAGGCCATGCCGACGGACTGGCGTTCCGTCCTTGACGAACTCACCAGCGCACCGCTGCCGCCCGGCGTCTCGGTGCACTACCAGAAGCACATGACCCACCACCTGCTGCCTGAGGTCGACCGGGCCGGGCTGGCCGGGCTGACGCACGCGTTCCTGATCCGCGATCCGCGCCAGCTGCTGGCCTCCTACGCCCGCGTCAGGAGCCAGCCGACGCTAGCTGACCTCGGACTCGAGCAGCAAGCCGGGATCTTCCGGACATTCGGCGGCCCGGTGATCGACTCCGCGGACATCCTGCGCGACCCGCCCGCCGCTCTCCGCGCGCTGTGCGCCGCGCTCAGCATCCCGTTTGAGGAGGCAATGCTCTCCTGGCCCGCGGGGCCGCGGCCTACTGACGGCGTCTGGGCGCCGTACTGGTACGACAGCGTGCGGCGCTCGACGGGGTTCGGCCCGTCCCGGCTGTCACCCGCCGGTGCGGATCTCCCGGCCAGGCTCGAGCAGCTGGCGGCGCAGTGCCAGCCGTTCTACGACGAACTGGCAGCTCACCGGCTCGACGTGTAAGCGCATGGAGGCGCGCTCTTGCCGCGCCGGGGCCGCGGCTGATCCCAAAACCGTCTTAATGCACTGTTGGCCTCCGGGCCTGCCCGGGCCATACTGGGACCTGAGGGTTGACGACACAGCCCGCGCTTTGATTTGTGCTGCCCCGTGCAGGGCCACTTTGAGCGCGGAGTGTCGTTATGGGTGTACATCTCCAGGGAACCCGGTCAGGGTCCTCGTCGAGCCTGACATCATCGCTCTTTGGGCTGCGCCTCCACACGCGCAGGACGACTCCCCCTGACGGCGAACCCGTTGATCACGCCACGGCCGCCGCTGTGAACACCGGTGACCGCTCCCGGAAGGAAGAGCGGCGGTGACGGAAAGCGCGCTCACGGGCGCCAGCGACTGGGCTTCCTGCCACTGCTGCGGGAAGTACTACCTGGCCATCAACATGGTTCGGTTTGAGCACCACCCGGACGACGCACTCTGCGTCACCTGCGTGGCGTGGCTCTACGACCGCAGCAAGCCCATCTTCCGCAAGCTCTACCCGATCTGGGAGCTTCCCGCTCGGATCCGTGCCCGGAGAACCTCTGGCGCGGGAGTGACACACGCAAACGGTCAGGCTCCTGAGGGGTCTGCGTTATGTCAGGTCTCCACTTCGGCCGGGGCACCGCAGGCCACGCGGGAGCCAGAGGAGGCCGGTTTCTTACAGACTGCCCGCCGCTGCGCACATTCAGCAGGCGGGGAGACGGCGGGTAATCGGTGACCAGCACTCCCCCATGCTGGTGAGCCAGCAATCCCCCCTGCTGGTGGGGCCGTGCCTGCCGAGCCGGGAGGTAGAGCACTGACGCTGGATTCGCAGCCCAGCCCAGTGCTCCCTCCCGGCCGATCGGTCGATTTTCAGAGACTTCCTGGCAGCGTTGCTGCGGGCGGCTACTAGACGGTTCGCGGGCCAATCAGCCAAAATGCAGAGAAGAAAGGTGGGGTTCTCCGAGCGTGCTCGGGTCAACGGCACGATGGGAGCGCGCAGCGTCTGCTATCGCCAGCGACGCCCCGCCCGGCTTGGCATGAGCGAGCAAGTATGGTGACAGCATGCCTGCAGGCAACAGCCGCATCGACAGCCAGCTGGCCGAGGTGTACACACGGGCGCGTGCGGCGCGCGTGCAGTCGCAGATCCTCGCCGAGCAGCTACACGCGACCAAATCCGACACCGCGGTCATCTTGCAGGGCATCCGCAACGCCCGGGACCGGGCGGAGCAGATCCACGAGCTGTGGCTGACGGCCCACCCCAGTGCCGACAGGCTGCGCTACTCGGCGCACGCACGGCTGCAGGCCCGGCTGAAGTCCCTGCCGGTCATCGAGCAGGCTAAAGGCATCATCATGGCCCAGTGCGGCTGGCCGGAGGATCTGGCGTTCGATGCGCTGCGCCGCGCTTCCCAGCGGGAGAACATGAAACTACGGGATATAGCAGCGAAGATCGTCGCCAAGACGGCGCGGTCGGCATCAAACGAGCCGCTGCCGGGCCGGGCGAGCACGGCGCCAGCCACCGAGGAACTCGCTCACGCGTGACGTGCAGTTTGCCGGGAGCGACCGTCGCGTAAAGAGCGCGGAGTTGGATATTCGGGACGGGTGGTCTTACGAGCCGACGGCCATTGCGGATAGATTCCTGTCATGGACGCTGTCGCGGCAGAAATTTCGTCCGGCAATTCGGTATTGCTGGAGACGCCGGGTCTCACCCAAAGAATCCAGGTTTCGCTGGAGGCAGCAGAAGCCGCCTTTCTGAAGTCTGCGGCCAGGCTGCGCGTGTCGGGCCAGATCGAGCGGGCGCGCCGCATCGAACGGTACGCAGCCTGTGCCCGCTTTGACTTGGATGAGCCGACGCTGGCCAGGCAGTTGTACCTGACGGTGGCAAGGCTCCGGGGAGTCCGGCGGCTTGAGATGCTGACCGACCTCGCGCTCGAAGTTGTGATGTCGCTCGCACGAGCTGACCGCGGCAACCTTCAGCTAGCTGATCCAGCGTCTGGTGCGCTGAGGATTATCGCGCACCACGGTTTTGACCCGGAATTTCTAGATTACTTCGCAGTAGTTGACGATGATATGTCAGCGTGCGGGCGGGCGGCAGCGCGCAACGCGCAGACTGTCATTTCCGATGTGATCACAGACAGGCACTTCGAACCGCACCGGCGAATCGCAAAAGCGTCAGGGTTTCGCGCGGTGCAGTCCACGCCACTGGTGGACAGGGACGGCCGGCTGGTAGGAGTCGTATCGACGCATTACTCCCACCCGCACGCTCCATCGGCCCGGGACCTGCGGATTATCAGGCGTTACGCGGACCTGGTCGGTCAGCTCCTCAGTACGCGCGGTGGATCACAGTCGCCGATGAGCCCGGCCGAAGCGGGTCTCGCGCGGGCGCTGCCCGCGTAGTCCGTACGTCCTGCCGGGCGGTGCTCACGTGCCGGAACCGGGCTCTGGCTGATGCCGCAAGGCCGTGCGCGACGGTAGAGATGGCTACTCTTGCCGTATGAGCGACTGTTGGCTCCGGTAGAGCTGCCATGAGTGCTTCGGACGTGTCCGATCGTGAACTGGCTCAGCCCTACGAGATCGTGGCCATCGCGTCATCCGCGGGCGGCATAAATGCCCTTGGCCGGGTTCTCGGCGGTCTGCCAGCTGGATTTCCTGTGCCAGTGGTGGTGGTGCAGCATCTCGATCCGCGCCACAAGACTATTATCGCCGAAGTTCTCGGCCGGCGAGCAAAGCTGCCGGTAGTCCTCGCTACCGATGGCGACCGGGCTCAGTCCGGCATGATTTACGTAGCGCCACCGAACCACCACTTGCTCGTTGAGGCGGAGGGAGTGCTAGTGCTTTCCAGCAGCGAGCTGGTCCACTTCCTGCGACCGTCCGCAGACCTGCTGTTCGAGTCCGTGGCCGGTGCTTATGGTCCGAGGGCTCTTGCCTGCGTGCTGACGGGGACCGGCAGCGACGGCGCCATGGGGGCCTCCGCGGTCAAGTCCCGTGGGGGCACCGTGATTGTGGAGGATCCCGAGTCCGCCGAGTTCAGAGGGATGCCTGACGCCGTCATAGCGGCAGGCGCCGTTGATTTCATCCTGCCTCTCGACGAGGTCGCCCAGGTCATCTGCGGTCTGGTCGAGGCGGAACAGAGCTTGTCATGACGCAACCTAATGATCAGCCCGAAGTCGACAGCACTCTTGAGGAACTGCTGGTATTCATCCGCGACTCCCGCGGCTTCGATTTCACCGGCTACAAGCGATCATCCCTGGCTCGGCGCATCCGCAAGCGCATGCACGAGGCGGGGGTCGCCGACTACCTGGACTACCGGGACCGGCTAGAGAGCAGCGCCGAAGAATTCGGGCATCTGTTCAACACGATCCTCATCAATGTGACCGGCTTCTTCCGCGATGCCGAGACCTGGACGTACCTGCAGCGAGAGGTGATGCCTGACCTCATCGCAGATGCGGAGAAATTCAGCGACATCAGGGTATGGTCCGCGGGCTGCGCCAGCGGGGAAGAGGCGTACTCCCTCGCAATCGCCTTTGCTGAGGCACTCGGCATCGAGGAAACCGCAAAGCGCGTCAAGATCTACGGCACAGACGTCGATGAGGACGCCTTGCGTGACGCAAGGACCGGGATCTATACCGCCAAAGCGCTTGAGGCAATTCCATCTGAGCTACGGAGCAAGTACTTCGAGCAGAACGGCGTGCATTTCGCCTTCCGGCCCGAGCTGCGGCGACGGGTCATCTTCGGGCGGCACGACATCACCCGCGATGCCCCGATCTCCCGCCTCGACTTGCTGGTGTGCCGTAACACGCTCATGTACTTCAACGTGGAGACGCAGTCCCAGGTGATCGACCGCTTCCATTTCGCGCTGCGCGAAGGCGGTGAGCTGTTCCTCGGCAAGGCTGAGATGCTCCTGTCCGATAGCGAGCGTTTCGAGGTGGTCAGCATGCGCCAGCGAATCTTCCGGCGCCGGCCTGGCATGGCCGTGCCTCGGTATCAGACGATGCCCATACGCCTGGACACGATCGGGAGCCCGGAGATCCGCGAGGTGAGCAGGAAGCGGCAGCTACGCGATCTAGCGCTCGAGGCTGCTCCGTTCGCCATTCTCGGGATCGACGCCGACGGCATGGTGGTCCTGATCAACTCTCAGATGCGCAGTGTCTTCGGCATGACATCCCGTGACCTCTCGCGTCCCTTCCATGATCTCGAGATCTCCTACCGCCCGGTCGAGCTGAGGTCCCTCATCGAGCGCGCCTATGCGGAGCACCGCGTTGTGCGCGTCAACTCTGTCGAGCTCCGCCTGGGCCCGGAGGAGGTCCAGTACTGGGACATTCAGATTCAGCCGCTCTGGGGCAGTGACGGGCTGAGCGCCGGGGCCATGCTGATGTTCATCGATGCCACCGTTTCCACCCGGGTGCAGCTGGAGCTCAAGCGGAACCGTGAGGATCTCGACACTGCGCACGAGGAACTCCAGTCGACCAACGAGGAACTCGAGACAACCAACGAGGAACTCCAGTCCAGCATCGAGGAACTCGAGACAACCAACGAGGAACTCCAGTCGACCAACGAGGAACTCGAGACGACCAACGAGGAACTCCAGTCAGGCAACGAAGAGCTGGAGACCATGAATGAGGAAATGCGAGCGCGCACGGCCGAGCTCGATGAGGCGCGGACATTCCTGGAAGGCGTGCTGTTCAGCGTTGCTGCGGGCGTCGTGGTGTTGGACCGGAGCCTGCTGGTCAGGAGCTGGAACAAGGGAGCCGAGGAACTGTGGGGCCTGCGCGCTGACGAGGTGCGCAATCAGGCCTTCTTCAACCTGGTCTTCGGCCTGCCAACCACAGAGGTTCACAACCTCGTACAGGAATGCCTGGCCAGCGGCCAGCGGACGGGCCCCATCCATGTCGCCGCCATCAACCGCATCGGCCGGTCCTTCACCTGCACGGTGACGTGCTCGCCGCTGAAGAGTAACGGCGCAGGCGAGGGTGCGGTGCTGTTGATGGAAGAGGTCTACCAGGACTGACGGACCTGCTCGCCCGCCATCTGCGCGTCGTCGTTGTCCGCGCCGTTCAGCGCCTCCTCACTGACGGCCGTGCGCGGCAGTAGCAGCGAAAGCGCGGCGCAGAGGGCGAACGCGCCGATCGCGTACGGCGCGCTGTGGTTCATGGCCGCGGCAAAAGTGTGCCCGGCGGTCACCCAGCCGAAGAAGATCGTGCCGAGCAGCGCCACGCCAACCGCCCCGCCGAGCTGCTGAGCCGTGCTGAACAGCCCGGACGCTCCCCCGGCCGCCTCGGCCGGCACGGCCGCCAGGACGACGTTCCCCAGCGGGATAAGGATCAGCGCCAGTCCGGCGCCCGCTACCACCAGGCCCGGTACGACCGGCCAGGGGCTGCCATTCACGCCCACAGTGCTGATGACCGCCAGGACGCCGGCCGCACCGCCAGCCATCAGTACCGCACCGGCGACCAGCACGCGGCGCCCGTACTTCAGCGCGAGCGGCAGCGAAACTGGCGCCAGCGCGAAGCTGCCGGCGCTGAATGCCAGCGCCGTGAGGCCGGCCTTGAGCGGTGAGTAATGTTCGCCAGCCTGCAGCCACAGTGCGAAAGTCAGGAAGAAGCCCTGCATGCCCGCGCCCCACGCGACCAGCACGCCGAGGCCAGCGGCGAATGCCGGGATGCGGAACAGCCGCGGCCGCAGCAGCGGCGCCACCGCACCGAAGCCGGCCCGGCGGCCATGCCCGGCCCGCAAGCCGCGGGCCTCCCGCAACGCCAGCGCCACGATCGCCGCCACCCCGGCCGCCATCACCGGCCAGGTCCAGGCCGGCCAGCCCAGGTCGCGGCCCTCGAGCAGCGGATACGCGATTGCCACGAGGCCGCCGGCTAGCAAAGCCCCGGCCGGCAGGTCCGGACGCCCAGCCTTCGGGTCGCGGGTCTCCGGGATGAGCCGGACGCCCGCAGCCAGCGCACCGAGCGCGATGGGCACGTTCGCGAAGAACACAGCGCGCCAGCTCCAGCCGAATAGGTTCGCGTCGGTGAGCACCCCGCCGAGCACGAGCCCGATGGCCGACGCCAGCCCGGCCATCGCCCCGTAGAGCGCGAATGCTCGGCCTCGCTCCTGTCCGGAGAAGATCACCCGGAAGGTGGCCAGCACCTGCGGTGCCATCGCGGCCGCTCCGCCGCCCTGCACAACGCGAGCCGCGATCAGCTCGCCGGTCGTGCCGGACACGCCCGCACAGAGGCTCGCCGCCCCGAACACTGCGACCCCGACCAGGAACATCCGCTTGCGGCCGAACTTGTCGCCGAGGTTCCCCGCGATGATGAGGTTGGCGGCAAATGCCAGCATGTAGCCGGAGACCACCCACTCCAGCTGAGTAGCGCCCGCGTTCAGATCACGCCGGATCGTCGGCAGCGCGACATTGACGATGGTCACATCGACCAGGTCCATCAGCGCCCCAGCGGTCAGCACCGCGGCTGCCAGCCACCGCCGCCTCGGCCCCCTGCCGGCCTCCGCGCCCGCCCCATGCGAGCTGCGGACCCCGGTCCCCGTCTTGCTGGTCATCTCGAGTCCTCCCGAATCGGCCACCAGGCAGCGCCCTATCGAACATCGTTCTATTCGAACATCGTTCTATCATCGTAGCGTGTTCTAGTCAACCGGCGTTCCAGAGCAGTACGCTGTTCGTCGGTGACCTCAACTGGAGGCCGTGGCGGGCCAGGGAGAATCGACGACCGATGACGAGCGATCCCAGCCGGACAGGCGACACCGGGGCGATGGGAACGACCAGCTCTCCCGGTGAGCCGGTCCCGCCGCCACCCTGGCAGCGGACGCCGACCAGGGCCGCCCGACGACGCCGCGACCCGATCAGCAAGGAAGCGATCGTGGCGGCGGCCATCCGGCTTATGGATGCCGAGGGCTTCGACGCGCTGTCCATGCGCCGGATCGCCGAGGAGCTCGGCACCGGCGCCGCGTCTCTCTACTGGCACGTCGGCAGCAAGGACGGCCTGCTCGATCTCGTCTTCGATGAGCTCATCGGTGAGGTGAGCGTCCCCGACCCGGATCCGCCGCGGTGGCGCGAGCAGGTCAAGGACCTCGCGCGCGCCCAGCGGGCCGGCACGCTCCGACATCCCTATGTGGTCCGCGTCTCGATCGGACGGATTCCGATGGGCCCGAACGCGCTGGTGTTCTCCGAGCGAACGCTCGCCATCCTGCGGGCAGGCGGCCTGCCTCCCCGCCTCGCAGTCCGGGCCAGCCTTCTGCTCATCAGCACCGTCAACGGCTTCACCATCGACGAGACCGGCGTCAGCGGCACCGGGCCAGATGGAGCCGCTGCTGCCGATGCGGCCGCTGCAGCCGGGGGCTACCTCGCCGCGCTGCCACGGGAGCGCTTTCCGAATCTGGTCAGCCTGGCGGAGGAGTTCGCGGACGCGGACCGCGACGAGCGGTTCGAGCTGCTCATCGATATTTTCGTGGACGGTCTGGCCCGGCTGGCCGAGGCGGGCTGACGGGCTCGGCCAAGCCAACGACCGGCAAGGAGGCGACCATGCTGCAGACCTTCGACGAGCGCAACCGCGACCTGATGGTCAGCATCGGCGGGAGGCTCAGTCACCGGGACGAGGCGGGGGTGAGCCCGTTCGACTCGGTCGTTCAGGGCGGTGACGCGGTCTGGGAGGGCCTCCGGCTTTACCGCAGCCGGATCTTCCGGCTTGATGAGCACCTGGCCAGGCTCCGCCGGTCCGCGCAAGCGCTGGCGTTCACCGAGATCCCGTCAGACGAGGAGATCATCGCCGAGATTCGCTGAACCCTCGCGGCTAACGGCATGACCGACAACGTGCACATCCGGCTGACGCTGACCCGCGGCGTGAAATTCACCAGCGGTATGGATCCGCGGCTCAATCAGTCCGGCCCGACGCTCATTGTGCTGCCCGAGCACAAGCCGCCGGTTTACGACGCCAGCGGCATCGCCCTCATCACCGCGACCACGCGCCGCCACACCCCGGACACCCTCGACCCGAAGATCCATCACAACAACCTGCTGACGTCGATCCTCGCCAAAATCGAGGCGAACGTGGCCGACGCCGACGACGCGGTCATGCTCGACCAGCGCGGCTTCGTCGCGGAAACTAACGCCACCCATCTGTTCCTGGTCTCCCGCGGCGCGCTCGGGACCCCGACCGCGGTTGCTTGCCCGGAAGGCATCACCCGGCAGGCCGTGCTCGATCTGGCGGCCGAGGCCGGCCTGCCCGTAGCGGTCGGCGACTACAGCCTGACCCCGTTCTACGCGGCCGACGAGGTCTTCGTGACCGGCACGATGGGCGGCCTGACCCCGGTGCTGACGATCGATGGGCGGCAGATCGGCGGGGGGAAGGCTGGCCCGGTCACGCTGCGCCTGACCGAGATGTTTGCCGAGCTCACCGCCAGCTCCGGGACTGTGGTCTGCTGACCGAGCACGGGCACGCTTGCCCTAGGCGATGGACGGCAGCTCAAGCTGGCCGACCCACCGCATCCGCTCGCTCGCGGTCTCCGGGTGGTCGCCGAACTCCTGGGCCATGAGGTCGAGGCAGCCTGTCAGGCCGAGATGCTCGATGGCAGCGCTGATTGCGGCGGCCACCGCGTCAACTGAGGGCCGGTCCGATTGCTGCAAAACCGACGCAAATAGCGCGCACCGCGCATCGGTCGAGGTCAGGCGCATCATGAGGGCCTCCGGGGGAAACAAACAGTGCGGTCGTCACGAAGCCGGGCAATGCGGGAGGGGGGCCCAGCTTGTTACTTCGGGGTAGGACGCGCCCGACGACCGCCACGTTCCGTGACTTGGGTCACGCATTTTGTAGTCACCTCTAGCCCTCAAACGCCTCGGCCGAAGCGGCGGATTCCAGCTCAGCAGATAATTGATGAATGACCTTGCCCGCCCAAGTCCCGTCCGTCAGGCTGCCGGCCGGCCGAATGCCGCAGGTAGGTTTCGGCACCTGGAAGCTGCGCGGTGACCAGGCCCGCGCGGCCGTGACCGCAGCGCTCTCGGTCGGCTACCGGCATATCGACACCGCCACGATGTACGGAAACGAGCAGGAGGTCGGCGACGCGCTGGCCGCCAGCGACGTCGACCGTTCCGATGTGTTCCTGACAACCAAGATCCGCCCATCGGACCTCGGCCAGGAGCGCGCCGTGCTGCGCCGGTCGCTGCGCGCGCTGGGCACCGATTACCTGGACCTCTGGCTCGTGCACTGGCCGCCATCGAGGGCTTCCGGCCGCCGGCAGCTGTGGAACGAGCTGCTCGCCGTCCAGACCGAGGGCTACGTCAGAGACGTCGGCGTCAGCAACTTCAGCCTGGCCGAGATAGACGAGCTCACCAAGGCTACGGGCCGGGCACCCGCGGTCAACCAGATCGACTTCGGCCCGCGCCGCTACGATGCCCGGCTGCTGGCCGGGCACGCCGAGCGCGGCATCGTCGTCGAGGGATTCAGCGGGCTCAAGAACACCGACTTGGCCGACCCGGTCCTGGCACGCATAGCCGCTGCGCACGGCAAGACAACGGCGCAGATCGTGCTGCGCTGGCACCTCGAGCACGACGTCATCGTGATCCCGAAGTCGGCCAATCCCGACCGGATAGCCGCCAACATCAATCTGTCCGGCTTCCGGCTGACGGCCGAGGACGTCGCTGCGATCGACAGCCTGGCTGGCGCCCGCCGACAATGACCTCATGGGTCGGCGAGCGCGAACGGTGCGGCTGGCCCGCGCAGTTGGTCAGCAACAGGCCGTTGCGCCGAATCCAACACGGGCGCGCTTCCTGCCGTCACGCCACGGTTTTGCTTTCGACAACTCCTGGCCAGCTGGCCCGGCGATGTCGGTGCGAACGCCGGCCGGCCCCCTTGGCATCGGTAACGCGGCCCTTGGACTCTGCGGTGGCATGGTCTTCGCCGCGCTCGATTACTGGCACGCCGGACGGGTGCCCGCGCATGACCGGCCCCTACCCGGCAGTCCCCTCTATCGCTTCGTCGTCCGGCGGCTGATCGAGTCCTGGCACATTCCTGCGGGGGTCGCGGGCTACTACCGCGGCATGCTGTCGTCCGATGCAGCCCTGGCCAGGCGCACCATCTCCCGGCAGTGGCCGCCGATCCGGGCGCTGCTCGACGACGGCCGGCCTGCCCCGCTCGGGGTGGTCACTGTCGCCTCGCCTAACCCGCTGCTGCTGGGCCGCAACCACCAGGTCCTCGCCTACGGCTACACCGTTGATGGCCCAGCCGTGACGCTGGCGCTCTACGACCCCAACTCGGGGCCTGATGACGGCATAGTGATCCGGTTCAGCACCGCGGGGGGATTCGGGGGTTTTGGCCACACCATCAATATCCGCTGGCCGGTCCGCGGGTTCTTCCTCACCCGCTACACGCCAGCCAAGCCGCCCGTGGGCTGATCACTCCGCCATGCTCGCTCGCAACTCGAGCAGCTGGGCAAGCTGGGCCTTGAACGCGGTCTGCGGTAGCGCACCATCGGTGTAGCCCTCGGCGAGGCCCGCCACGCAGTCCGGGCCGGGCACCGGATTGATCGCCGTGCAGAGCAGCGCGTCCATGCCGGCCCTGGCGGCCAGCATGGTCCTGTTCCCCAGCGACCCGTATCCGCGCAGGGCGCCTGCGCCGATCGCGTCGGTAATCGTCACGCCGTCGAAGCCGAGCCGGCCCTGCAGGTCACCCTGGATGATCGTCGGCGATAGCCCGGCCGGCAGCCGCGGGTCCAGCGCCGGGTACTTCGCCCAGGACGCCATGGCCAGCTGCACGCCCGACCTGATCGCCGGCCGATAGGGCGCCTCGTCGACCGAGCGCAGCGTGGCGGCCGGCAGCGTGATGGTCACGGGCCCGTTATCGGTGTTCTGCGCCGCGCCGGCCGCGCCGAGGCCAGGAAAGTGCTTGACGGTCGCCGCGACGCTGCCGGCCTGCTGAGCTCGGACGAACGCCGCGCCGGCCGCAGCCGCCACGTTCGGGTTCATGCTGTAGGAGCGCTGGAACTGGTCATCGAAGTCGCCCCGCTGGCGAAAGACGTCCAGTACCGGCGCCAGGTCCACGTTGATGCCGACGGCGTGCAGCCCCGAGGCGGACTGGCTGCCCGCCGCGGACGCCGCGGCGGCCGGGTTCGCGGCCGCGCCGACCTGCGCCTCAGACTGGCTGGGCCCAGCCCAGGGCAGCCTTCTGACCATGCCACCCTCCTGATCGGTCATGAGCAGCAGCGGGTAGTTGTGCGCTGGGTTGTCCGGGCTGGCGTTCGCGGAGTTCAGCTGCGCGATAACACCGCGCAGCTGCGCCGGGCTCGCGATGTTGGACCCGAAGAAGATGACGCCGCCAACGTCGCCATGCGCGATGGCCGTCAGCAGGTCCGGGGGCGGGGACAGGCCCTTGTAGCTATAGATGACGCGCTGGCCTGCCATCTGCTCGGGCGTCATGCTGTCGATCTCGTTGGCCTGAAGGTTGAGGTCGGTCAGCTGGACACTAGTCGCGGTCGCGGCTGGTCCCTGTACCGCCTCGGCAGCCTTCGCGGCAGCGCTCGGCGGGGGCGTCGGGCTGGGGCTGGGTGAAGGCGACGCGGAATGACTCACCGGGGGCCGCGGCGACGACGCGTGCGCGGGCGGGCGTGCTGAGCTGCAGCCGGCGCCGAGCCCGAGCGCAGCGATGACAAGTCCGGCCAGCGCTGCGCGGCCAGTCTGCGTGCGCCAGCGGCCCCGGCGCGAATATTCGGCCGCTGACCTGCCACTATGCAACCAGCTACCTCCCAGGGACCCGGCGGATTCCGGCGATCCAGCCCCCTGATTCACACCGTATCCGGATACGGGAGGCTACCGTGACGGCCAGATCGGGCCAGACCCCGTGATCCGCCGCCTCATCGGCGTCCTGATCGCCTCGATCGGCGCACGCTATCTGTGGGCGGCCTCGGCGAGCAGTACCGGGTCGCCGACTAGGCCGGGTCAGGCTGCGCGGCGGCGAAGTGCGGGCGAGTTATGCCGCTTTGCCGGTTAGCCGACGGCGGCCGCGTGAGCGCCGGCGCAACCGGGTGGAACGACCCCGTTCCCTGCCTGTACCCTGCCCTCGCCAATCGAGCCAGGGACCACCTTCGCGCGCCAGCGCAAGGTTTGGAGGGAACCATGGTTACTCGCGATACTCCGTGGCCGGCCGGGACGCCCTGCTGGGTCGACCTCGGCGTCGGCGACGTCGCCAAGGCGACGGCGTTTTACCGCGGCCTGTTCGGCTGGGATATCCAGGCGGGGCCGCCCGAAGCCGGCGGTTATTCGATGTGCATGCTCGACGGCCGGGCAGTGGCCGGGATCGGACAGCAGATGAACCCCGGCACTCCGCCTTTCTGGACGACGTACCTAGCCAGTGACGACGCCGACGCCACTGCTGCCAAGATCACGGCAGCGGGCGGTCAGGTCATGATGGAGCCGTTCGAGGTCATGGACGTCGGCCGGATGTTCGTCGCCAGCGACCCCGGTGGGGCCGCGTTCGGGGTCTGGCAGGCCAGGGCGCACACCGGCGTCGGCATGGCCAACGAGCCGGGCTCGCTCGCCTGGAATGAGAACATGAGCCGGAGCTTCGAGGTCAACAAGGCGTTCTACCACGAGGTGTTCGGCTACGACTACACCGACATCGGCGGCGGCGATATGGAGTACGCCACGCTCGACCTGGCGGGCGGACCGGTGGGGGGCATTGGCGGGCTCGGGCCCGAGCAGCCGGCCTCCAGGCCTGCGAGCTGGGTCTCGTACTTCGCCGTGACGGATACCGACGCGGCGGTGGCGAAGGCCGTCGAGCTGGGCGGCATGGTCATCGCGCCGCCGTTTGACACTCCGTACGGCCGGATGGCTGCTGTGGCGGACGACCAGGGCGCGGCGTTCGCGGTCATGACGTCCGCACCGCCGGGAGAGAGCTAACCCGGCCAGAACGGCCGGGCGGCTCACTTTCAGCGGGCGGTCTGAAGGTCCTCCGAGTCACCACCGATGGTGTCCGGTTCGTCGGGCTGCGCGTCGCCGTCGCTCGCGGGCATGAGAAGGCGCGCGGTCCGCCGGGCGGTGCCCCGTGCCCAGCCGCCGCTCACCAGGAAGCCGAGCGCGAGCACGGCTACCCCGCAGGCCGTCAGGATCCACCAGCCTGCGTGGCTCGCGGTCGCGAAGTCCGCTCGGAACGGGCCGTGCAGCTCGGAAATGGTGGCCGAGCCGATGACAGCCACTCCGAGCGACGAGCCGATTTGCCTGCTCGTGGACGTGATTTCGGCCGCCACCCCTGCTTGCGACCGTGGCATGCCGGACACCGTGCTGTTGGTGATCGGGGGGTTGACGAAGCCGAATCCGATGCCGAACACCACGTAGGCGCCGACGAGCATGGCCGCCGAGGTGTCGTTGGCGAGCCCCGTGAGTAGCAGGCCGGACGCGGTCAGGAAGATGCCGGCGATCAGCAGCGGCGGCCGCGTGCCGAAACGCCCGACGAGCATGCCGGACACCGGCGGGAAGATTGCCGACATCACCGCCATCGGCAGGACGTAGAGCCCCGCCAGCAGCGGCGAGTAGCCGCGGACATCCTGCAGGTAGAGGGTATTCACCAGAAGGAATCCGCCGAGGGCGGCGAATGCGCAGATAGCCAGCGCGACCGCGCCAGAGAACGGCGCACTGCGGAAGAAGCGCAGGTCAATGAGCGGCTCAGCGCGGCGACGTTCGTATCCGATGAGGCCGACGAGACCGGTTACTGCGATCGAAAAGCAGGCCAGGATCCCTGGGGCGGTCCAGCCCCGTCCCGGTCCCTCGATGAGCGCGAAGACCAGGCTCGACAGCACCGCGATCACCAGTGCCTGCCCGACCGGGTCGGGCCTCCTCGCCCGTGCTGCCCTCGACTCAGGCACATACAGAGCGGTCAGGATGATGGCCGCGACGCCGACGGGGACGTTCACCCAGAAGATGCCGCGCCAGCCGACCGTCTCCACGAGCGCGCCGCCGGCGATCGGCCCGAGCGCCATGCTCAGCCCGAATACGGCACCCCAGACGCCGATGGCCCTGGCACGCTCGCGGCGTTCGATGAACACGTTGGTGACGATCGACAGCGCCACCGGATTGAGCATCGAGCCGCCGACGCCCTGCAGCATCCGGAACGCGACGAGCCATCCGAGGCCAGGGGCCAGGCTGCAGAGCAGTGACGCGACAGCAAACACCGCCAGGCCTGCCTGGAACGTTCGGCGGCGGCCCAGCCGGTCGGCGGTCGACCCGGACAGCATGAGCAGGCTGGCCATGACGAGGATGTAGGCGTCGATGACCCACTGAAGGCCGGATACCCCAGCGTGCAGCTCACGCCCGATCGACGGCAGCGCCACGTTGACGATCGTCGTGTCGAGCCCGACGATGAACAGGCTCGTGCAGCAGATCGCCAGGATGAGCGCCCGGCGCGCGCGACTCAGCTCGTGTGATGACACCGACTCCAGTATCCCCCTGACAGTTGGTCAACCAGAAGTTGACGAATGAGAGTAGTCAACCTAGAGTTGACGCATGACGCCGCCACCAACGCTGCAGGAACTCATCGACACGGTCCGGCGGGACGCCCAGACCGACGACCCCATCGGTCAGCTCGCCGTCGCCTCGGCGACAGCATCCGACCTCGAGCAGACCACCGACGCTCTGCTGGGCCACTTCGTTGACCGCTGCCGCCGGGCGGGCCGGTCGTGGTCGGAGATCAGCGCTGCCCTTGGCGTGACCAAGCAGGCCGTGCACAAGCGGTTCGCTGGCCCGCTCGCCGAGCAGCTCGCAAAATCGACCAACCGTCCGACGTTCGAGCACTTCACCCCGCGAGCGCGAAACCTGCTGGCGGCCGCGAATGCAGCAGCCATGGCCAGCGGCCACCGGCAGATCGAGACGGGGCACCTGCTGCTCGGCCTTTATGCCGACCCGGACGCTATCGCGGCCAAGGTGCTGGCCGACCTGCAGGTGAGCCGCACTCAGGTGGAGGGCGCCCTGCGCGCCGCGTGGGCGCGTGCGGCCGGGCCGCAGGACGAGCCGATGCTCCCTGCCGGCGCAGCCGACGCCCAATCCGGAGCCCCGGACACCGGCACCGGCACGGCCGCGCAGACGGCCAGCCGCTTGCCGATGTCCGAATCCGGGCGGACTGTGCTGGTGAACGCCGTCGCGGTCGCGCTGGAGTTCGGCCACAACTACGTCGGGACCGAGCACATCCTGCTGGCGCTCTACCGGGATCCGGACAGCCTGGCAGCCCGTGTCCTGACTGCGGCCGGAGCCGAGCGTGGTCAGGCGGAGGTTCGGGTCAGGGAGTTGCTTCACGGCTACACGAAGCCCTGACTGTGACCTTGCGCGGTACTTGGACGCTTTCAGGAAGAAATGACCGAAAGAAATGAGAATAAGAAACCTTTACAGCGAGACATGCCTAATTATTGAAAAGCGATAAAATCGAGGGCAACGCGACGTGGCTGAATTATTTTCGCGATCAAAGTTTCCGCAGCGGGATGATTTAGCACCAGCGTTTACGTTGGTATTAGCAAACTGAGAAGACCGCGCAGCCCGGGGGGGCATCATGGCGAGGCCGAAGGGTCGAACGGAGCCGGTACAACTGCTAGCGGACACAGGGATGGCGACAGCCATGCCCATCGTCCCTCAGCGGACGAACGGCGATTCGCAGCACGCATCAGGCCAGCTCCCAGACAGTTTCGATGCCGCCCTGGCAGATGCAGTCCAGTCGGTAGACGGCCGCGGACAGCACCTGCCGCCGATCGGCTTCTCAGTGCTCGAAGAGGGTCTCGAAGAAGCGCTCTCACTGCTGCGCGCCGACCGGGGAAATGTCCAGATCGTCGACCCGGCCACCGGCTCGCTGGTACTCGTGCTGCAGACAGGCTTTAGCGACGAGTTCCTGGAGTACTTCGCCGTCGTCGACGACGACGGGTCAGCTTGCGGGCGGGCAGCGTCGCAGCATGCGCAGACCGTCATCACCGACGTGAGCACCGACCCCGACTTCGCTCCGCACCGGGAGATCGCTGCTGCGTCGAAGTTCCGGTCGGTCAATTCGACCCCGCTGGTGGACGCTAGCGGACAGCTCGTCGGCATGCTATCGACGCACTATCCGCGCCCGTACCTGCCGCCCGCTCGGGATCTGGGCCTCATGAGGCGCCTCGGGCAGCTCATCGGCCAGGCCTTCGAGACCAGTCTTGACGCCGACGTCCAGGCAGCGCCCGTTTCCAGCTAGCAGGTCCTGGCAGTGTGACTGAGGCGGGACCTGGGCCGGTTACCGGGCCCTAAACTGCGGGCATGCCGGGCGACGAGGTGCGGGTGCTGTCGGTCTCGTCTGCTGCGGAGTGGCAGCAGTGGCTGGAATCCGACCACGCGACCTCGGGCGGCGTCTGGCTGAAGATTGCCCGCAAGGGCCGCGCCGAGGCTGGCATCTCCTACCCGGAGGCGCTGCTGGAGGCCCTGCGCTTCGGCTGGATCGACGGACAGAAGCGCAGCCTCGATACGAATCACTGGCTTCAGCGGTTCACCCCGCGCAAACCAGGCAGCCGGTGGTCGAAGATCAACACTGAGCACGCCGAGGCGCTCATCGCCGCCGGGCGCATGGAGCCGGCTGGTCAGCGCGAGGTCGACGCAGCGCGGGCAGATGGTCGCTGGGACGCCGCCTACGCCGGTCAGCGGACCATCGAGGTGCCTGCCGACCTCGCGCAGGCACTAGCCGCGAACCCGGCAGCCGCCGCGTTTTTCACCACGATCAGCAGCCAGAACAGGTACTCCATCCTGCACCGCATCGGTGCCGTGAAGCGGCCGGAGACGCGGGCCAGGAAGATCGCCCAGTACGTAGAGATGCTGGCAGCGCACAAGACGATCCACTGATCAGCCGAGGTCGCGGCGGCGCAGTCCCGCTACGCCGACCGCGGTCATGGCAAGCGCTGCCGCGCACAGCCAGAGCACCGGCGTCGCGCTCAGCTCGCCGCCTGGCAGCTTGGGCGTGTGCGTGAACGGGAAAAGGTCGAGCACCTTCTGCGATAGCTGGACGGCCGGGCCGAACAGGCTGATCAGCCCGCAGATCCCGACGGCAGCCCAGCCGAGACCGATGCTCCACTGCGGAAGCAACCCGACGACGAGGCAGGCGAACCCGGCGAGGCAGAGCGCCGCCGGCAGCTGCACCAGGCCGGCAACGATCAGCCGCGCCACCCAGGTACCCACGCCGGACGTCGCCAGGCCGAACCCCAGGCCCATCCCGATCCCCCCGGTCACCAGCACCACCGCGGTGCCGGCCAGCGTCATCAGCAGGGTGCTGCCGCTCCAGCGATAGCGGCTGACGGGCGACGCCAGAATCGGCTCGCCGAGCCCGTCGGTCTCGGTTGTCCTGAGGCGCAGCACGACGCCCGTTGCGTAGGCCGCGGCAACCAGTCCGAGCAGTGCCATGCACGCGGCGAGGTAGGCGTTGGTCAGCGCACTCTGGCCGCCGATCCTGAGCAGCCCTCTTTCAATCGCCCCGCCGCCCGATCCGAGCAGCTTGCCGATCCCGTTGCCGACCACGCCGATCGCGAGGCCAGCCACCAGGAATCCGGCCGACCAACCAGCGAGACTGGCGCGCTCCTGCCGCCATACCAGGCCGAGCGGACCGCCCAGTAGCCGGCCGGCGGTGGCCGATCCGGGCCGTGGTCGGATGAGCCCGGCTCCGGCGTCACGCCGGCCTGCCAGCGCGAACGCAGTCGTGATCAGAACCGCCAACGCGGCGAGCGGCACCGCGAGCACCCACCACCGCTCCCCGCCGAACGGCCGCAGCTCCTCGGCCCAGCCGATCGGCGAGAGCCAGCTCAGCCACGTCAGCCCGTGGCTCGCACCGGAGTCGCCAACACCGCGGAGCAGGAAGACCAGACCGAGCAGCGTGATCGCGATCGCCCTGGCTCCCCTGGCCGTACCACTCACCTGGGCTGCAACCGCCGCTATCGCCGCGAATACCAGGCCGCAGGTCAGCTGGCCCAGCCCGTAAGCCAGCGCACCGGCGGCTGGCAGGCCGAATGCCACGAAGATCACGACTGCCAGGACGAACGCCACTACGTTGGCCAGCAGGGCGAGCAGCATCGCAGCCGTTAGCGCGGCATGCCGTCCGACCACCGTGGAGCCGACCAGCTCAAGGCGGCCAGCCTCCTCGTCAGCCCTGGTGTGCCTGATGACCAGGAAGATGCTCATCAGCCCGGCGGTCAGGGCGCTGTAGACCAGATAGCGCCAAGTGGTGATCGCGCCCAGCGAGTGGCCGTGGAGCTGGCCGTAGATGAAGAGCAGCGCCGCGTCGTGGCGGACCGTCGAGGCAATCGAGGCCAGATCGGCGGGGGTCTTATAGATCTTCTTGACGACATAGCCACCGGAGACCGCGATGATCGCCAGCACATAGATCCAGATCGGCAGCAGCATCCGGTCCCGGCGCTGGGCGAGCCGGAGCAGCTCACGCGCCCCGGTCAGCGGGCCTGCCGGACGATCAACCGGCCGCGCCGCCGGCCCGGCGCCCGCCGGCCGGGCGGGCGCCGCGTGTGCGCCAGCCCTGCTCATCGCGCGTCCGGTACTTTCGCTTCTGCGACCGTCACGCCGGGGTGCCCGCCGGTGGCGGCCGGCTCCGATTCGTAGTGCCGCAGGAACAGTTCCTCCAGCGTTGGCGGCTGGCTCGTCAGTGTCTTGACGCCGGCCTGCACCAGCAGCCGGAGCACGTCCTCCAGCCGGTCCGAGTCGACTTCGCACCGGACCCGGCTGCCGCCATCCTGGGCAGGGTCGGCCACCAGGTCGTGCACCCCGGCGAGGTCAGCAAGCCCGGACGCGTGGCCGCTCAGTTCCGCCGCAATCGATGTCCTGGTCAGGTGCCTCAGGTCCGCGAGTGTCCCGGTCTCAACGGTCCGCCCGGCGCGGATGATCGTCACGCGGTCACAGAGCGCCTCGACCTCGGACAGAATGTGGCTGGACAGCAAGATGGTGCGGCCGCGGGCCCGCTCCTCCTCGGCACACTGCCGGAACATCGCCTCCATCAGCGGGTCGAGGCCCGATGTCGGCTCGTCCAGCAGCAGCAGCTCGGCATCCGAGGCGAGGGCAGCAACGAGCGCCACCTTCTGCCGGTTGCCCTTCGAGTAGGCGCGCGCCTTCTGGGTCGGATTGAGATCGAAGCGCTCGAGCAGTTCGCGCCGTCGCTTACTGTCAAGGCCGCCGCGCAACTTCCCGAGCAGGTCGATGACCTCGCCGCCGGTCAGCGTCGGCCACAGCGTCACGTCTCCGGGCACGTAGGCGAGTCGCTTATGCAGCTCGACAGCCGAGTGCCAGGGGTCCCCGCCGAGCAGCCGCGCCGTCCCTCCGTCCGCCCGCAGCAAGCCGAGCAGAATCCGGATCGTGGTGGTCTTCCCCGCACCGTTCGGGCCGAGGAAGCCGTGCACCTCGCCTGCCGAGACGGATAGGTCCAGACCGTCGAGCGCAACGGTCTTCCCGAAGACTTTGCGCAAGCCAGCGACTTCGATAGCGTTCACGGCAGGAACCCTACACCAAATTCAGAAACTACTAAATATAGGAACCGTATGGGAACAGGAGCCTGACCCAGTCGTGCTCGTGAGCAAGCAGAGCAGCCAGCCAGCAGGGACGGCCACGCCGTCCACGCTGCGGCAGTCCGCGACTGACCAGGGCGACGGCGGAACCCGCGACCGGGCCGCGGTCCGTTCCTTCATCGAGCGCTTTACCACTCAGCTCAGCCAGGCCGGATTCCCGCGCACACCTGCCCGGATCTTCGTCGCCATGCTGACGTCCGATTCCAGCACCCTCACTGCCGCTGAGCTAGCGGACCTGCTGCAGACGAGCCCGGCATCGGTATCCAGCGGCGTCCGATACCTGCTCCAGGTCGGCCTCATCACCGCCGAAGGAGAGCCAGGCTCCCGGCGGCTGCACTATCGGATGTCGACTGCCATCTGGCAGGACGTGGTCCGGCTACGGGATCGCCAGTTCACGGCGTGGGCCGCGGAGTTGCGGCACGGCGTGGACGCGCTGGGGCAGAGCTCGCCCGCAGGCGCCCGGCTGGCCGAGACTGTTCGGTATTTTGAGTTCATCAGTCATGAGATGGCCGGGCTGCTGGCCCGCTGGGAGACCGGCAACCGCGCCGGATCCGAGGCTGGCGAAGACACCTAGATGGCCGCCGTCGGGATTACCGGCGGCGCGCATTCGTTGTTGTTAACGATTGACACGGAACCGCACGGACGGAGGCAGCTGGCGTGGCCCGCAATCCGGCTGACCTGTATGAGGTAGTCCCGGCAGCGCCGGAGCCACCCGGTGACCTCGTCATGCTGTATTACCTGGACGGGTTCATCGACGCCGGCGCCGCTGGGCGACTGCTGACCGCCCACCTGCTCTCGAGCCTGGAGCACGAGCAGGTAGCGAGGTTCGACATAGACTCGCTGCTCGACTACCGCTCGCGCCGTCCAATCATGACGTTCGCGAAGGACCACTGGGACGACTACGACGCGCCTGAACTCGGGGTGTCGCTGCTGCGTGACGCGGTAGGAACCCCGTTCCTGCTGCTCGCGGGACTGGAGCCGGACCGCGAATGGGAGACCTTCGCCGCGGCAGTCCTGCAGCTCTCCGCCGACCTGCAGGTGCGGCTCTCGGTCAGTTTCCACGGCATCCCCATGGGGGCTCCGCACACCAGGCCGCTCGGAGTGACCGCGCATGCCACCCAGTCCGGCCTGATCGACGGCTACCGACCACTGGTCGACAAGCTTCAGGTGCCGGGCAGTGCCGCTGCACTGCTGGAGTACCGGCTCGGCGCTGCCGAACGGCAGGCCGTCGGGTTCGCCGTGCACGTGCCGCATTACCTCGCTCAGGCTGCGTATCCGGCCTCCGCGGCGACGCTGCTGGACTCCGTGCAGCGGGCCACCGGCCTCGTTCTGCCCGCCGATGCCCTCCGCGAGGCTGCGCACCGCACCAACCTGGAGATCGCCCGCCAGGTCGAAGGCTCGGCCGAGGTCGCCGAGGTAGTGCAGGCGCTCGAGCAGCAATACGACGCGTTCACCGCCGACCGGGACAACCTGCTGTCAGGCGAGGAGCAGGTACCCACCGCAGAGGAACTCGGCGCGCAATTCGAGCGCTTCCTGGCCGAGCAGCAGCGCCGCGGCGAGAACGACACCTGAACTCGGCCGGGTTCTGACCGGGATCGGCGACGATTGTCTGCGGCCGGATACGAAGTCTTAGCCAGCCGCAGGGAAAATCACGACGCCACTCAGGGCATGGCACGACACGGAGGACTGTCGTGTGCGCGCGAGCATGCGCCACGCCGATCGGCACGGAGGGACAGGATCGCCGGGGGGCCGGCTGACATGACATGAGCCGACTAGACGTACGCGAGATTCCAGTAGCCAGCACGGGCATGAAGCGCGGCGAGGTTCTCGTCCCGAGGCAGATTAACGACCCCGCGAACGGGCTGCTCAGCTGTCCGGCTGCACCGCTGGTGGCCGGCTCGCTGGTAGCCAAGGGCAGGCCGAATCGGCTCGCGACATTGCCGCGTGCTGACTGGCGCGGTGATGAGGACGCGCGGCTTTTCCTGGTGACGTGCCCGCGCGAGGACGGCGGAACGGCCGCGATCGCCGCCGCCGCTCCATCCGGCGATGCGCTGTCGGCAAGCGCCGCTCGCGGCGCGGTCGAGGAATGGGCCGCGGTATCCGGCAGCCGGTCGCTGCTCATCGCGAGCAGTCCGTGGTGCAGCGGCGCGCTGCACGCGGCCAGTGCGGCCAGGCAAGCCGCGTCCGATGGCCGCGAGACCGGACGGCACGTGTACGTGCTCGCGCCCACGGCGATGCCGGCGGAAACCGCGGCGGAACTAGCCGAGCTCGGCGCGATCGTCACGACCTCGCTTGATGGTGTAGGGCAAGACGACGTCGTCGTCTTCCCCGCACACGGGGTGACCCAGCAAGCCCGCGCCGAGGCGGCCCGCAGTGGTGCCACCGTGGTGGACGCCACCTGCCCGCTGGTGGCGGCGGCCCAGGCTGCCGCAGCCCGAACCGCGGAGCGCGGCCATCAGCTCGTCCTCGTCGGCCAGCCGGATCACGCCTCGACTGAGCCGATCATCAGCCAGGCTCCCGGCCGGGTGACCATGGTCGAGACTCCCGCGAACACGGCAGCCATCGCGGCCAGCGACAGCCGGCCGATCTCTTACCTCGTTCAGCCGGGGCTGAC
>Ga0126378_10000578_pt1 | contig 26636 bp, 25 predicted proteins | sample PanSoiMetPlot_23_FD_92587 | JGI IMG/M metagenome (GOLD analysis project Ga0126378, IMG submission 92587) | Tropical forest soil microbial communities from Panama - MetaG Plot_23 | ecosystem: Environmental > Terrestrial > Soil > Tropical forest > Bulk soil | place: Panama | collected 2016-02-17
ACGACGAGAACAGCGTGCCGCTGGCGATCATGAGCGCGGCCACGAAATGCGCCCACGGCGGCACCAGCTTGCGGCCGAACAGCAGTACGCCCAGGAATGCCGCTTCCAGGAAGAAGGCGGTCAACGCCTCATAGGCGAACAGCGGGCCCAGCACATTGCCCGCCGTGTCCGCGTAGCGGCTCCAGTTGGTGCCGATCTGGAAGGGCATGACCACGCCCGTCACCACGCCAACGCCGAACGCCACCGAGAAGATGCGGATCCAGTACATCGAGATCCGCAGGTAGACGTTGCGGCCCGTCACCAGGTGCATTCCTTCCAGGATCGCGATGTAGGAGGCCATGCCGACGGTGAAGGCGGGCAACAGGATATGCCAGCCGATCACCCAAGCGAACTGCAGACGTGACAGCAGAACCGGATCGAGATCCATGGTTGGCCTCCTGTCGCCCCCGGCGACAAGACGGACAAACGCTCCGCATCCGTGCGCTCAAGGTTACAGCGATGCTGCCACCAAGGCGAGTCCTCGGAATCCGGAACAGCTCTCTCTAGCTAGAGCCGCGCACGATCTCGATCGCCCTTTTCGCCAGGCAGCGCACCTAGTCGCCGAAGATCAGCGAGTTTCGGTTCGTCTGTAGGACCACCTCAAGTAGCCGAACCCGGCCGAAATACCGACAACGAAAAAGTTGACTCCGTCGAGGCGTGATCGTGCGTTTCGTGCCAGAGCCTTTGCGCGATCTCCATCGGCTCGATGTTGGCGGCTTCCCACCATTTCTTTTCGCTGCTGCCGCGAAGGAGGTCGACTCGCGCCGACAGTTGCGTGAATTCATGTCTTGGGGGTTTTTGCTCGTCGTCGCTTTCGTAATCGGACTCCTGGGCCCCCGCCATTCTCGTCGATGAGTTCAATTCCCGCGGTCTCAAACGCGCGTCTAATTACCTGCTGAGTTGCCCGACGAGGCTCGTGCACACCAAGCTCGAGGTTACGCACAGTCACAATGCCCAAACCGGCATGATCTGCCAGATCCTGCTGGCTCCAACCGAGAAGCCCTCGCGCTGCCCGGCATTGTCCAGATGTGATCATCACGGGCACGATACAAACTTCAGTGATTCTGTCCAAATTTATCGAAAATGAGTTGACTTAATGCCTTATCTATTATAGATAAATTTATCTTCTTTAGATAAAGGATCCAAAATGGAACATGGGTCGCAAGCAATTCGATTGAACAGACGCCTCTTCATCGGCGGTTCGGATGCCCGGATCATCATGGGCAATGATGAGGCCGCTTTGGTCCGACTGTGGCGGGAGAAACGGGGCGAGGCCGAGCCGGAGGACCTCTCGGGCAATCTCATCGTGCAGCTCGGGAGGGCGACCGAGCAGCTCAACCGCTCCTGGTACGAGCGCAACACCGGCCGGCAGGTCCGCGACGTGCAGCGCCAGGTCAAACATTCGGCCATTCCTTGGATGGCGGCCACTCTGGATGGGATCGTGGAAGGCACGGAAGCCGTGTTCGAGGCCAAGTTTATGCTGCCCTGGTCATTCTCCCAAGAGACCGCCACCGAAAAATACATGGCGCAAGTCCAGCACAACATGTGGGTCACCCATTTGCGGACCTCGGTGCTCTCCATCATCACCGGCGGCGGCAAGTGGGTCGAGGTCGCCATTCCGATGGACCCGCTCTATCTCACCGTTCTGGTGTCGGCAGAAAAGAAATTCTGGCGCTGCGTGCAGTCCGGCGAAGTCCCGCACCTGACCATGGCAGAGCCGCCAAAGCCGCGCATTGAGGCCGTCCGCATCGTCGACATGAGCGCGTCGAATTCCTGGGCCGAGTTCGCAGCGCTCTTCCGCAACACCCGGGAAGCCTTTCTCGACCACGAGCGCGCCAAGAGCGAGCTCAAGGCCCTGATGCCGGAGGACGCCAAGGAGGCGATCGGCCACGGGGTGCGAGGGCGACGCTCCAGATCAGGAGCCGTGAGCTTTGATGTGCTGGCAATGGAGGCGGTCCATGCCCCGGTCGAGTGAATCGGTCGCCGCGCTCGCCTCGGCCTTGGCCAAGGCGCAGGCCGAACTGATCAACCCGGAAAAGTCGCTGACAGCGATCATCCGAACCGGGCGACCAGGGGAGGGGGAGCGCAGCTTCCGTTACGCGCCGCTTGCGAGTGGCCTTGATATTGTGCGCAAGACGCTCGGCCAACATGAGATCGCAACAATTCAGAGCACAGCGATCGACACGGATGCAGGCGTGGTGAATTTGACCACCATGCTCGCGCATGCCTCGGGGGAGTGGATCGCGTCCGACTGGCCGGTCTGTCCGGTCGCTGAAACCGCGAATCCCCAACGCATGGGCGCGGCACTGACCTACGCCCGCCGCTACGCCCTATTCACGCTCGTCGGCATTGCCGGCGAGGATGATCTTGACGCGCCCGATCTTTGCGAGGTGCCCCCATCGTCCCCGACGTCACGGCTGCCGTCTCGCATCCCCAGCAATGGGCGCGGCCGTGGAGTGACGAAGGGCGAATCCTCCGCGATCCTTGACAGTGAGCAATGCGCCACCTTGGGCGATAGGCTGCTGGCGGAAATTGGCGAGATCGCCTCGGCTGAGCGGGCCCCGAGCTGGGCGCAGGAGGCGCTGGCAGCCAAGAACAAGCTCGCGGCATCCGATGCCAAACTTATAGAGGACATGTTTGAACGAAGGCTGTCGGCGCTCGCTTCAGCTGGAACGACTCCTTCGAAAAATGACGCTCTGGTAGTTGCCGGTGCAGATCCTCAAGATATGGGCAGGACCGCAAGCGCTCACCCTGACCCATCGGCGGGAATCGACAAGAGCGTCCTCGCCGTTGCCGCTCCCCGCCGCTATCGCAATCGGCAGCACCTTCGCTATGTCGCAAAACAGCCATGCCTCATCTGCGGTCGAAGGCCAGCCGACCCGCATCATCTTCGCTACCTGCAGCCGCGTGCGCTCGGCCGCAGGGCCAGCGATGAGTTCGCGGTCCCGCTGTGCCGCTCGCATCACCGCGCGGTCCATCGCGCCCGCGACGAGCGAGCCTGGTGGCGAGCGGCCGGGATCGATCCGGACCAGGTCGCCCGTAAACTGTGGAAAGACACCCGCATAGACGAGGGACAAATTGCGCCCGACCCCACGGCACAAGCTGCCACCGCAGACCGAAGTTCAAAACCTGACGGGGATGGCCTGGGGAAGCAGGCGTCGGCCTGACGACCGCCGACATGCTCACCCACATTGGGGCGTGCAGCGACCTGTTTCACGCCGCGGCCGGCACCGCCTTTGCCGACATCGTAATCGACGGCCACCGAGAAACCTGGCCGATTCGGAGCAAGCGGTTTCGGGCCTGGTTGCGGCGCTGCTATTACCGGGCGACCGGTGAGGCCGCGAGCGCAGCGGAAATCCGCTCAGCGCTCGATTTGCTCGAAGCACGAGCGCAATTCGATGGTCCGGAGCGCGCGGTCCACATCCGCGTCGCCGAGCATGCTGGACACATCTATCTCGATCTGGCCGATGAGCGCTGGCGCGCCGTAGAGATTACGCCCGAGGGATGGCGTGTCATCGGAGCGCCGCCCGTCCATTTCCGCCGCCCAGCCGGCATGTTGCCGCTGCCAATGCCGGAGGAAGGCGCAACGATTGAAGCCCTCAATTCATTTCTAAATCTTTCGAACTCGAAAGATTTTGTGTTGATCGTGGCCTGGTTGCTGGCGGCATTGCGACCCGGCGGTCCCTATCCGCTGTTGGCGATATCGGGCGAGCAGGGCTCGGCAAAGACCGTCCTATCAAAGCTGCTCAAGGCATTGATCGACCCGAATGTCGCTCCGGTACGGGCCCTTTCGCGCGAAGAACGCGAGCTGATGATTGCGGCTAACAACGGCTACCTGCTCGCATTCGATAATCTCTCGGGCTTGCCCCTTTGGCTTTCCGACGCGCTCTGCAGGCTCGCCAGTGGCGGTAGCTTTGCCATCCGGCGGCTCTATACGAACGATGAAGAGGTGCTGTTTCAAGTGGCGCGCCCAGTCTTATTGAACGGCATCGAGGAGGTGATTAACCGGCCGGATCTCGGCGACCGCGCCATTTTTCTCGCTCTGACTCCGATTGGAGATGCGCAGCGGCGTCCCGAGGGCGAGCTTTGGCGCCAGTTCGAGCTCGTACGACCCCACATTCTTGGCGCCCTGCTCGATGCCGTGGCGCAAGGGTTGCGAGCCCTGGGTCACGTTCGCCCCGAGGCGCTGCCGCGGATGGCCGATTTCGCGCTCTGGGCCACGGCATGCGAAACAGCGCTGTGGCCTGCCGGCACTTTCGCACGCGCCTACGCCGCAAACCGCAGAGCCGCCATTGAGAGCATCATGGAGGCAGATCCCATCGCCACGTGCATGCGTTCAATCATGGCCGACCGGACCACGTGGACCGGGAGCGCCTCGGACCTCTTGCGGTTGTGCGCGGAGAGTGCTCGCGAGAATCCGCTTGGAGGCATCGCCTGGGCCAAAAACCCGCGGGCGCTTGCCGGCCGGCTGCGGAGGGCGCAGACTTTCCTGCGGACCGTTGGGATCGAGATCACGTTTTCCCGGGAAGGCCGCACAGGGACAAGAATGATCAGGGTGAGCACGAGCGCTGAAAATTGCGTCAGTACCGTCAGCATCGTCAGTGCTGGCCGTACCGGGTCCCGAGCCGACCTTGCTGGGCTCAGAGACTAAACATGAGTCATGCAGACGATGCTGACGGTGCTGACGCAAACCCCGCCTTTTGTTTCGGGCGATTGCCCAGCGCTGGTCGAAGCTCACGGCAGCGGACTTTGAACGTTTGGCTCGAATGGGATGTCCGACCGCCTCCTTGCGTCCCCGGCCATGAGGGGGCGGAGCGAGAGGGGCCCATTTTGCCGAGGCTTAGCCGGCCCAACCGCTAGTTTGCCAGCACCGTCTTTCGAAGGCTTGAAATCCGAGCCGCGTTTGAGTTATTAGTTGAGATCAGAGGCTCATTAACGCTGTCGGCTCCCTGTTTCGAGCGGGGATGCTCAGGATGGCTAAATGAGCCTTGTATTCCCGCGCAATAGCCCCAAGAAAACGGCCCGCCGAAAGCCACACTGGCAACACGGCCGCAGCTGCATTTTGCTGTGCCGCCCATTGCCGAGGGCCGCTTCCCGCCGCTTCGAGAGCTCGCGCACGAAATTGGCTGGAGGCCACGCGAGCCAAGGTAGCCTGCGCGCCATTGAAGAGAGGATGTTCTAGATGCGCAAAAAAATTCGCAAGCGACGTACCCGTTACGCCGTCGGCTACGGCCGTCCGCCGGCTTCGTCGCAGTTTCGGCCCGGACAGAGCGGCAACCCGAACGGGCGGCCCAAGGGCACACGCAACGCTTCGTCGATGGCGCGAGATGCCCTCGAGGGCTCGATCAACGTCAAGGTGAGGGGGACCTGGCGAAAAATGACAGTGCGCAAGGCCGCTTATCTTCGCCTTGGCGAAAGGGCAGTTGCCGGTGACGCCAAAGCGCTCGACTTCCTTCTGTTGCTAGAGAGCGAAGAGCGCACGTCTGGGCCTGATAATGGACAAACGCATCCGCTGTCTGCGAAGGATTTCAAACTTCTTCAGAGTTTTTTCGATCGTCGGCGAACCAACGTATCGCCATCAGCGCAGCCACCGAATGCTCGCCAGCAGCAACGCCTCGAAACAGAAAAGGACAAAAAATGACAAAGCAAACTCACAGCGCGAAGCGAGGGATAAAGTCCCCGTTGCGCCCAATTGGATTAATGATGGATCGTGCTCGGAACGATGAACCATTTTCGGTGTCATCGAGTCTCGACTGGATCGTCGGGCGCTCCGCCAGCCCTTAATCCGGTGAGCGAAGCGGAAAAAGCAAAACCCGGGCGCAGCAAACGCGCCGCGGGAACAAGGAGGTGTTGTTTGAAATGGTGAGCTGTGATTCCCGTGCCGTCTATCGTCCTCATCCTAAGGAGCGCGCATGCCGAAGACGCTCCGCAAACGCGAACGCGCGTACGTGCGTCTCGATGGGTGAGGACGAGCCACTGCGTCTACCCTCATGCTTGGAGACGCACCGCAGCGCGCTGCGGGCTGCAGAGCGATCTGCGTCCTCCTCGCGCTGCGATGCTCCTCGGCATGAGGCCGGAAAATGGTGTGCGTATGCGTGCAATGTCATCCAATCATCTTAAGACTGTGACATGCAGCACGTTTGCATCTCGGCTGGACCGTGGGGTTCGATTGTCGCAACCAGCGCGAAGGCTTATGACTTGGGGCGTGACCGCGACTCACGACAGCGCCAGCCTCCGGCCTTCCCGATGGATTTTTGCGCTCAGGCGCACGCGCCTGGTGCTCATCGCCGCGGCGGTCGCGCTCGGCGTCTTATGGATGCTCGGGACGATTGCGGCGGTGCCGGCGCTCGTCGGATTTGCGGCGATCGCGGCGGCGGCTCTGATTGTAGCCGTCAATACCGAGCCCGCGCCCGCGCCGGCGTCCGTAATAAGAGACGAGCCGAGCGCGCCGGGCATCGCCGATCCGCTGATCCAAGCGGTGCTCTCGGCGGTTCCGGATCCGGTCGTCGCTGTCGACCATCGCGGCGATGTCGTCGCGCTCAACGCGCGGGCAACGGCGATTGCGCCGGCGCTGCGGCCGGGCGAGTCCGTCTCGCTCGGGCTGCGGGTACCTGAAGTGTTGGACGCGATCCGCAACGCGCGCGCCAGCGGGACGTCGCAGCGCGGCGAATTCTTCCAGCGCGTGCCGCTCGAGCGTTGGTACGAAGCCATCGCAACGCCGATATCCCCGAGTGCTCTCAAAGGGGGCCTCGTGCTGCTTGCGTTTCACGATCTCACGCCGCTGCGCCGGGTCGAGGAAATGCGCGCCGACTTCGTCGCCAATGCGAGCCATGAGCTGCGCACGCCGCTTGCCGCACTGTCGGGGTTCATCGACACGCTGCGCGGTTCCGCGCGCGAGGATCCGGCGGCGCGCGAACGCTTCCTCGGCATCATGCAGGCGCAGGCCGACCGGATGGCGCGCCTGATCGACGACCTTCTGTCGCTCTCGCGCATCGAGCTCAACGCCCATCTGCGGCCCGACAAAGAGATCGATCTTGTCGCGATCGTGCGACAGGTCTGCGATACGCTGCAGACGTTGGCGCGCGACCGCGGGGTCGAGGTCAAAACTGCCGGCAGCTCGGATCCGCTGGTGGTGCTCGGTGATCGCGACGAATTGATCCGGGTCTTCGAGAATCTCGTGGAGAACGCGCTGAAATACGCCGCCTCGGGCAAACTGGTGGAGCTCGAGCTATCCCGGGGCGAGAGGGCGGATGGCACGTCGGAAGCGCGCGTAACGGTGCGCGATCACGGGCCGGGAATTGCGCCCGAGCACCTGCCGCGGCTGACTGAGCGCTTCTATCGGGTCGATGTGACCGAGAGCCGCGCACAAGGCGGCACCGGGCTCGGTTTGGCGCTGGTCAAGCACATCCTCAACCGCCACGGCGGACGGCTGACCATCGAGAGCGTGCTGGGGCAAGGGGCGACATTCACCGCGCATCTGCCGCTAGCCGAGCCGCAGCGCGATGAGATTCGTGCTTCCTAAATGACCGTGGTACTCGTCAGCGCGGTGCGCGACAGCCCGTTGCAGGCATTCTCCGCGAAGGTGGCAGCATGGATCCGGCGACAAGCGTGTTGCTGACCGATCTCTACCAGCTCAACATGATGCAGGCATACCTGGATCGTGGCGAGGCCAAAACCGCGGTGTTCGAGTTCTTCGTGCGCAAGCTTCCGCGCGACCGCGGTTTTTTGATTGCGGCGGGACTCGAGCAGGTCCTCGCGTTCCTCACTGAATTGCACTTTGCCCCCGAGGAGCTCGATTGGCTCGGGAACACCGGCCGCTTCAGCAAGAATTTCCTCGATTATCTCGCCGACATGCGCTTCACCGGCGACGTGCACGCCATGCCGGAAGGGACGGTGTTCTTTGCCGACGAGCCGATTCTGCGCGTCACGGCCGCGTTGCCGCAAGCCCAACTCGTCGAGACGCGCGTGATCAATCTGTTGCAGTTCCAGTCGATGATCGCCGCCAAGGCGGCGCGCATGGGTCTTGCCGCGCCAGGTAAGCGCCTCGTGGATTTCGGGTTGCGCCGCGCGCATGGCGCCGAGGCGGGCCTCATGGCAACGCGCGCCAGCTACATCGCCGGCTTTGCCGGCACCGCCACCGTATTGGCCGACAAGCGCTTCGGCATCCCGATCTTCGGCACGATGGCGCACTCCTATATCCAAATCCACGACGACGAGACGCAAGCGTTCGAGAACTTCGCGCACGCGCGGCCGAAAAATCTCATCTTGCTCATCGACACCTACGACACCGAGGCGGCCGCGCGCAAAGTCGTCGCGCTCGCTCCCAGGCTCAAGGCTGCGGGCATTTCGATCGCCGGTGTGCGTCTCGACAGCGGCGACCTGATCGCGCTCTCGAAACAGGTGCGGCGCATCTTGGATGAGGGCGGGCTGCGGGAGGTGACCATCTTCGCCAGCGGGGGCATCGACGAAAGCATGATTGCGAACATCATCCGATCGGGCGCGCCGATCGACGGCTTCGGCATCGGCAGCAACCTGACCACCTCCTCCGACGCGCCGGGACTCGATTGCGTTTACAAGCTTGAGGAATATGACGGCTTGCCGCGGCGCAAGCGCTCGGCCGGCAAAGCCACTTGGCCGGGCCGCAAGCAAGTGTGGCGCCGGTTCGGGGTGGACGGCCGCATGGTCGGCGATACCCTGTCGATAGAGAGTGACAAGCAGCCGGGCGAGTCGCTGATCGAATTGGTCATGCAAGGCGGCAAGCGTATCGCCTCAGCGCCCGGCCTCGATCAGATCCGGGCGCGGGCGGCGCGCGACCTCGAGCGTCTGCCGGAACCGTTGCGCAATCTCGAACCCTCGGCCTCCTATGCAATCGAGGTGAGCGAATCCCTCAGGCGCCTTGCCGCCGATGTCGACGCGCGCATGGAGCGCCGTGTCACCCCTTGATGCAGATGAGCGGGCGCAGCTGCGCCACGCGTCGCGCCAAGCCCGCTTGCTCCGCCGCCGCCACCACGGCGCCCACGTCCTTGTAGGCGCCGGGCGCTTCCTCCGCCACGCCGCGCGAGGAGGGGCTGCGGATCATGATCCCCTGTGCGGCCAGATCGTCGACGACTTTGCGGCCGCTCCATTGCTTGAGCGCGGCATGGCGCGAGAGCGCGCGGCCTGCGCCGTGGCAGGCGGAGGCGAAGGATTTCGTCCCGCTTCCCGCCAAGCCGACGAGGATGTACGAGCTCGTGCCCATGCTGCCGCCGATAAGCACCGGCTGACCGGTCGCGCGAAGCGCCGCGGGCAGGCTCGAATGACCGGGGCCGAGCGCGCGTGTTGCCCCCTTGCGGTGCACGTAGAGCTCCTTCGGCGCACCGTTGACAGGATGAGATTCGATCTTGCAGGTGTTGTGCGAGACATCGAACAGGAGATCGAGCGCGGCATTGGGAAAGAAGCGCCGGACGACTTGCCGCGCGTAATGGCCGAGAATTTCCCGATTGGCGAGCGCGCAATTGACCGCCGCGCGCATGGCGCCGAGATAACGCTGGCCGACCTCCGATCTGATCGGCGCGCAGGCGAGCTCGCGCTCCGGCAGCTGGATGCCGGCCGCTTTCGCCGCCTCCGTCATCTCCTTCAAATAGTCGCTTCCGATCTGATGGCCGAGACCGCGCGAGCCGCAGTGAATGGTAATCACCACGTCGTCCTGCGCCAGATGGAAGGCATCCGCGGCCGCCTCATCGAGAATATCGGCGATCACCTGCATTTCGAGATAATGGTTGCCCGAGCCGAGCGTGCCCATTTGCCGACGCTGGCGCTCCTTGGCCCGCTCCGAGACGTATTTGGGTCTCGCGTCCCTTTCCACGCCCTGCTCCTCGATCCGGGCGAGGTCGCGTTCCTCGCCCCATCCTTGCTCGACCGCCCAACGTGCGCCGCCGGTCAGCATCGCGTCCATGTCGGTCTGGTCGAGGGTGATGGCGCCCTTGCTGCCGACGCCTGCCGGAATTTCGCGGTAGAGCGCGTCGGCTAGTGCGCCTTGCACGGGCCGAATGTCGGCGAGCTTGAGTCCGGTGAGTATGGTGCGCACGCCGCAGGAAATGTCGAAGCCAACGCCGCCCGCAGAGACGACGCCATCCGCATCCGCATCGAAGGCGGCAACTCCGCCAATCGGAAAGCCATATCCCCAGTGCGCGTCGGGCATAACGTAGGACGCGGTAACAATGCCGGGAAGCGCTGCAACATTTGCCGCTTGGTCGTAAACCTTGTCGTCCATGCCGCGGATGAGGTCTTCGTCCGCGTAGATGATCGCGGGCACGCGCATCGCGCCGCTGCGCTCGATGCGCCAAGTCGTCTCATCGATGCGCGTGAAGCGTGCCGGATCCATTCGTTTTGCCTGATCCTAGACGTCGACCACACAGCTCGCCGACCAGAAACCGTCCGCATCCTTGGCCACGCGCAATGCGGTATAGGTTGCTCCCTTCGGCTCGCAGACGGGAGCATGCCGCTTGGCATCGGCGCCTTCGCCCCAGAGCGTGCCGCGCAACCGCGTGTCCTCGATCTCAACCGCGAAGCGGCAGAATATCATGTGCCGGACGGCCATCTCGTAGATGATTGCATTGAGCCAGTCGACAAGAAGCAGTTCGATATCGCCTGCCTCGCAGGTGACCTCGACCTGGCTCTTTGGTGCAATGGGCGCATCCGTGATGGCCGCAGTCAACGCGAGAGCTGCCCCCTCGAAAGCTTCGGCAACCGTCGCTCCGAAACCGCGGACACCGACGTCAGCATCGTGGGAAAATAGCTCCCATCCGACCGTTGGTGCGACCTTGTCTCGGGCGAGCGTCATTTGCGTGTTCCGGTCGTTCCCGCGCTAGACGGGCCAACGACCACCGGCCGCTAATTCTAGCGCTCGATTGTGCCAGCGCGGCGAATCTTCTTTTGTAGCAGGAGTCCGCCGGTGCCTCGTTGGAAACCCATGGTCCTGCGGGCAGGTTCCGCAAACAAACGAAAAATAGACCTGCCTTTTTTACAGACTATGGATTGCGGGGGACCGCTGCAGCCCTTGCGCGGCCCTGCGCGCGGCACACATGTTAACTGCCGCAGGGCCTCAGACGTACATTCCTGCGCGGGGCAAGCCTCTAGCCGCGGGCTCAGTCATGACCACTCCAATCGCCGACAGCGACGTCCTGTTGGTCGTCGACATCCAGAACGACTTCTGTCCGAGCGGGCAGCTTCCCGTCCCCCATGGCGACGACGTCGTACCTATCATCAACCACCTCGCGAGGCGCTTCCGCCAGGTGGTGCTGACGCAGGATTGGCACCCCGCCGGCCACCACTCGTTTGCGTCGTCCCATCCCGGCCGACACCCGTTCGAGACGGTCACGCTCCCCTATGGGCAGCAAATTCTGTGGCCGGATCATTGCGTGCAAGGCACGCCCGGCGCGCAATTCCACAGTGGCTTGCAAATTCCGCACGCTGCGCTCGTCTTGCGTAAAGGCTTCCGATCGACGATCGATTCCTACTCCGCCTTCTACGAGAACGACCGCAAGACGCCGACTGGCCTGGCCGGCTATCTCCGCGAACGAGGCCTGACACGGCTCTTCGTTGCCGGGCTCGCGTTCGATTTCTGCGTGCGCTACTCGGCGGAGGATGCGCGGCGGGAGGGCTTTGCCGTGACGATTATCGAGGATGCCTGCCGCGGCATCGATGTCGCCGGCTCGGTTGCCGCCACGCGCGAAAGCTTCGCGGCACTCAACGTCGCGGCGGTGACCGCTGATGCGGTCGATTGACCCAAAAGGGTCCCGTAATCGGGGCGCTATAAAGCTGGACAGAGTGGCCGATCGCCGACGAGGCGCTGGAACTATTCCGGCAAGATTAATGTTTGAAGGCCAAGAGCGTTGCCCGGCTCACCGAGCTTTGCGGAAATGCCGAGGTGGGAGCATGGACGAGACATCGACATTATCGATCTCATCCAAGAAGGTCTGCTATATCATCTCCAAGGCACGCCAGTTCGAGGCCAAGGACGTCGTCGCCGATCCGGAATCCGGATCCAATCCGGCCGACGACCGGATGGTGGACATACTCGAGGACCAAGGCGACGATCCGGTCTATGAAGAGCTGATGGCGTTCATTGGTGCGCTCGATGAGGACGAGCAGGTCGATCTCATTGCCTTGACGTGGCTCGGCCGGGGCGATGCTTCCATCGATGAGTGGGAAGAACTTCGCAGCGAGGCCGCGCGAGCTCGCAACGAGCGCACCGCTGTCTATCTGCTCGGGCTGCCCTTGTTGCCAGAGCATCTGGAGGAAGGCCTTTCCCAATTTGGCCGCTCGTGTGAAGATTGAAGACTGGTCGCCTATTTTCGTGAGAGCTTTCCTTCGGCGGGCCACCGGTTAGCAGGCGAGGGAAAGCCCCCAATTCCGTGCGGCGCGCAACGAGGAGGGGCCCATGCGTGCAGCGCTCTCGCAGCTCCGCGCCGACCGTACGGATTTCGTTCTGATCCGATGCGCCACGCGTGCGCTCGTCCTCGGCATTCTCTTTCTCCATGCGCTCTCTGCCGAGCCTGCGGTGGCAGCGAAGGCCGTGGTGCTCCAGATTGACGGCGCCATCGGTCCGGCAGTCGCCGACTATATCGTGCGTGAGCTTCGTGGGATCAGCCAAGCTGACACGCGCGTGGTCGTTCTGCGCATGAATACGCCGGGCGGGCTCGACACCTCCATGCGCGAGATCATTCGCGCCATCCTGTCTTCGCCGGTGCCCGTTGCTGCTTACGTGGCGCCGAGCGGCGCGCGCGCGGCAAGCGCGGGCACCTATATCACCTACGCTAGCGCCATCGCGGCCATGGCGCCTGGAACGAATCTCGGCGCCGCCACGCCGATCCAATTGGGCGGCACGCCGCGCCTGCCGGGCGGCGCCCCGCAACAGAAAGATAAGGAGAAAGGTAGTGGCGGTGATACCAGCGCCAGCGGGCCGGCGGATACGGAGACCCGCAAAGCGATCAATGATGCCGTCGCCTATATCCGCGGCTTGGCCGAGCTCAACGGACATAACGCAGATTGGGCCGCCGAAGCGGTCCGCACGGCGGTGAGCCTTCCCGCGTCCGAGGCCCTCAAGCTTAATGTCATCGACGTGATTGCCGATGACGTGCCGGATCTTCTCCGCAAACTCGATGGACGCACCGTCAAAGTTGCGGGCAAGCCGCAAACTTTGGCGACTGCGGACCTCGAGATCGTGACCGCAGCGCCGGATTGGCGCACCGAACTCTTGGCCGTGATCACTGATCCCAACGTCGCTTTCATTTTGCTGCTGATCGGCACCTATGGACTGATATTCGAATTTCTCAATCCGGGTGCGGTGGCGCCGGGGCTCATCGGCGCCATCAGCCTCTTGGTGGCGCTCTATGCTCTCAACTTGCTGCCCATCAACTATGCCGGCGCGGCGCTGGTGATGCTCGGAATTGGCCTGATGGTGGCCGAGGCGCATATCGGCTCCTTTGGCGTCATCGGCGTCGGCGGGATCGTGGCGTTCGTGATCGGGGCGATCATGATGTTTCCCCCTGGAGCGCCGGGGTTTGCGCTCTCGCTCTCGGTCGTGGCAGGCGCCACCGCGGTGACGGCTGCCCTGTTCCTGCTCGTGCTCACGATGCTGCTGCGGTCGCGGCGACGTCCCGTCGTCACCGGCAAAGAAGGGCTGCTCGGCGCCGAGGGCGAAGTCGTGGCCTGGAATGGAGAAGAGGGACGCGTGCGGGTACACGGCGAGATCTGGCGCGCGCGTGCGCGGCGGCCGCTGCAGCCTGGGGCGCGGCTCAAAGTCATCAATCGCGAGGGCCTCGTGCTCGTTGTCGAGCCGGCCTGACCGATCTTGCAAGCGCCACAAGGAGGATACTCATGCTTTCCATTGCAACAATTACCGCTTTGGCCGTCCTCGCCGTGATCGTTTTGTTCTCGGCGGTGCGCATCCTGCGCGAATACGAGCGCGGTGTCGTGTTTACGCTCGGGCGCTACACCGGCACCAAGGGACCCGGGTTCTTCCTCCTCGTGCCGTTCGTCCAGCAGATGGTGCGGGTCGATCTGCGGGTGATCGTGGATGAGGTGCCGCCCCAGGACGTGATTTCGCGCGATAACGTGTCCGTCAAGGTGAATGCCGTGATCTACTTCCGCGTCGTCGACGCTGAGCGAGCGGTCATTCAGGTCTACAATTATCTCGCTGCAACCAGCCAGCTTGCACAGACCACGTTGCGCTGGGTCTTGGGAAAGCACGACCTCGACCAAATGCTGGCCGAGCGCGACAAACTCAATGCGGATATCCAGGACGTGCTCGATAAACAGACCGAGGCATGGGGCATCAAGGTGTCCACCGTCGAGATCAAGCGCATCGATCTCGACGAGAGCATGATACGAGCGATCGCGCGTCAGGCGGAGGCCGAACGCACGCGCCGCGCCAAGATCATAAACGCCGAAGGAGAGCAGCAAGCGGCGCAGAAGCTGGTCGACGCCGCGCAAATACTGGCGCCGGTGCCACAGGCGATGCAGCTGCGTTATCTCGCGACATTGTTCGATATTGCTGGCGAGCGCAGCTCGACGATCGTGTTTCCTTTCCCGATCAACCTGATGCAGGCCTGGACCTCGCATGGCTCCGCCGAGCGGGGTTAGCGCCTGCCGCCGCAGACGCGGCCGATGGCATCCGCGGCGTAAAAGGAAGGCCGCTCGACTTCGGGCGGCCCAGGTTTGTGAGGAACGCGCCGGACCATCCGGTCCATCGTACCTTTCATTTGCAAAGTGCCGCATCGAAATTCAACTGAGATCGAACGGCTGGGCCTCATCCGCGCCACGCGCGCTCCAATTCCCGCCGCAGTTCATTCTCCCGATGCACGTACCGCGGCGAGAAGTGGAACGGGACAACACTCGAAACACCCGCTCGTCTTGCGAGCGCGCCCGCCTGCGCAGCGGTGAGGTGGCGCCTTTTGGCAGCGAGCTCCGCGTCCTGCTCCAGAAACACCGTCTCGATGAACAACTGGTCGGCACCGCGCGCAAGCTCGGTGATCTTTGCGATATTCGACTCGTGGAAGGCTGCATCGACCACGTAGGCCAATCTGTGCCCGCGCGCCGTGCGCAGCGCGTGGTGCCTGAGCAGGCCGAGCGGGACAGATAAATCGTCGCGAATGCGGATACGGCTGTGGTCCGGCTCATCGCGTCTCACCGCGCGCTTGGCGTCGTTCAACCAGGCGCCAACCGGAAGCCCGAGCAAATCGAGGCCCTCTCGCCACACGTTGATCCGCAGCTTTTCCTGAAACGCGAAGGCGAGACACGGAGTGCCGTGATCGAGGACGACGCTCTCGATTTGAAATTCCTCTTGCTCGAGCACCGTTGCGGACACGAGCGGCGGTGGCGGGAGGTCGCGTCGGCGGAAGGCCTGTCGAGCGCGGAATTCGCCGATCCTGCCGACGCGATCGCCGTCGAAATCGGCGGCCGTCAGGACGAAGTCGAACGACGCTGTGTCGAGAAGATTCCAATTATAGCTTCTCAACTTGTGCTCCACCTGATTCACGAAACCGACCGGACCGATGAGATGAAGAGGTGCCAGGCGATGCAGGCAAAGTCGCAACAGGCGATCGAATCCCGCGAAATGATCCATATGCGTGTGAGAAACAAATGCATGGCTCACGCGCAGGAGCTCGCGCGCGGACAGCGGCGACAGGTCGCCGAGGTCGAACAGCAATGCCTGACGCGTGAAATGAAAATCGACGAACAGCGCAGGATCCGCGAACGGATCATTGACGAGCCTGGCTTGCACCAGCCACGTCACGTCAGCTCCGTTCGGGTTTGGTTTACCCCGCGGCATTGGCGTCCCGAAAGCCATCTTGTCGAAGCGAAGCTCTCGGAGAACGGAACCTTGTGCGGCTTACTTGATTGTCGGATAGACGCCGAACGCGCCGTCGCGGCCGGCGCCAGGCCATTTCGCGCAACGATTTCATGGCAGGCGAGCCTCGAGGAGTCAGCAATATTCGCACCATCGACGCCGCAGCCGGGCCGACGGCGCCCTCGGTGGTGGCGGAGGCGTTCTATGCGGATGCTCTCCGCGAGCTGTCGAAACTCGGCCTTCCTTTCCTCTTGGCCGGCACCTATGCGCTCAGCGTGTACACCGGCATCACGCGCGCAACCAAGGACCTCGACATTGTTTGCAAGCCGAGCGACCACCCCCGCATCCTCGAACGCTTCAAGCGTCTGGGTTACGCGATCGAGATCGAGGACGAGCGTTGGATCGCCAAGGTCTTCCGCGGCGAGCATTTCTTCGACCTTATCTTCGCCTCCTGGCACGGCACCACGTCGGTGAGTGATGGTTGGTTCGAGCACGCTCCGCGCGTCGAGGTATTCGGCATAGCGGTCCGCGTCATCGCGCCGACCGAGCTGATTTGGTCAAAGTCCTTCGTTCAACTGCGACATCGCTATGATGGCGCGGACATTGTGCACCTGATCCTCAAGCAGCATGACAGGATCGATTGGCGGCGTCTGCTCAGCTATATGGAGCTGCACTGGGAAGTACTCCTAGTCCATCTGATAAATTTCCGTTGGGCCTATCCGAGCGAGCGCGACCGCGTGCCCCGCTGGCTCATGGACGAGTTGCTCGGCCGACTCGAGCGACAGCTGGACCTGCCGCCTCCGCGCGTGAAGATATGCCGCGGGCGGATGTTCTCGCAGATCGACTACGAGCCTGCGATCCAAGAATGGGGTTTTGCGGACGCAGGCGAGGAGAGCGGGTGACGCCATGGCTGGCAAGCCGGACACGTTCACCTTTGCAGCCATTGGCGACTTGCACGTCAAGGAAGATCGCACGTCCTTGGTCCGGGAGCTATTTGCCGAAATCTCGACCAAGGCGGAAGTGCTCGTCCTTTGCGGGGACCTCACCGACGTCGGCAAACCGCGTGAGGCGGAGGTTCTCGCCGAGGACCTGCGCGCCTGCTCGATCCCGGTGGTCGGCGTGCTGGGCAATCACGATTACGAATCGGGCCAGGTGGAACAGGTCGAGAAAATTCTAAAAGCCGCCGGCATGCACCTGCTCAACGGGCAATCATTCGAGGCAAATGGCGTCGCCTTCGTCGGCGTGAAGGGCTTTGTTGGCGGTTTCGGCCGCCGCATGCTTGCCTCGTTCGGCGAGGGCGTCGTCAAGAGCTTTGTGGCGGAGTCGGTGGGTGAAGCGATGCGACTCGAGAATGCCATGCGGACGGTCCGCAACGAGCGGGCGGTCGTGGTGCTGCACTATGCGCCCGTGGTCGACACGGTTGAAGGCGAGCCGTTGGAAATCTTTCCCTTCCTGGGCTCGTCACGTCTGGGCGAGACCATCGACCGATTCAAGGTGAGTGCCGTCGTACACGGTCACGCCCATCATGGTCGTTACCAGGGCCGCACGCCGCGGGGTGCACCGGTGTACAACGTAGCCTTGCAAGTCGAGAAACCGAGCGGCCGTCCCTACGCTCTGATCAAAGTGTGAGAGGGGGGCCGCCTGTCTTGCGCCTGTTATAGCAGTCGCTCGCGAAATTCCTTGAGCACGCCTTCGCACAGAATATCGGGATTGCGCTCGCCAGCCTTGGCAAGTTCGATGATGCGCTTGGCGATGAGCTCGTTGGTGACGATGGGGCGCTCGGCAAGACCGAGTGCGATGCGGGCCATTTCGAATGCGACGCCGACGACGCGCCGCACTTCTGGGTCGGTTCCTGCATTGTCGAGGAAGGGCGTGCTCGGCATAAGGCCTCGCGGGCGCAGGGGGGAGCGGCGACCGGTCTCTCAGCCACCGGCCTCATCAGAGCTGCGCCGGCGGTGCTCAAGCCTTTAGGAGCTAACCGCTGGCGCGTCGGTACGGTCGCCGACATTGGCGCCTAATGGTGCGAGGAACCAAGCTTATGGATGGCGCGTTTGCGATCCGGCCGGATGGCGGAGAACGAGATGATGCACACGCTGACATGTGCCGCGTGCGGACGATCACTTGCCGAAGCTTTCGCCTGGAAGGGCAGCGGAGAGCGGTATTATTGCAACGACTTTTGTGCCGAAGCCGAAGAGGCCGAATCGCCAGCACTTGTCCCGAGCGTGAGCGAAGATGCCCCCGCGACCCTCCCAATGAAGGCCGTTTCCTAGCAAAGGCCAATGGATTGCCGGCAAGCCCGCAATAACGGGACGATCACGCCGCCAGGCGCGCGTAATCCTTGGTCGCCATGATCTGCAGACGCCGCATGTAGCGCGGCTCGTCAGGGCGATAGTCGGCGACGGCGTTGTGCACCGTGCCGATATTGTCCCACATCAGCACGTCGCCTTCCGTCCATTGGTGCGAGTGGGAATACTTCTCCTGCTCCTGGTGGGCGAACAGAAACTGGAGCAGCTCCGCGCTTTCCGCGTCCGCCATGCCATCGATGTGCGTGGTGTAGCCGGGATTGCAGTAAAGGACCATGCGGCCGGTAATCGGATGCGTGCGAAAAATTGGCTGCGACACCGGCGGCTTCTTGGCGCGCTGCTGCGGTGTGAGCGGCGCGCGCGACGAGCCGGGCCGCGCGCGCATCATGTTCCAGAATTTCGCAAAATCATGCGTCGCTGTGCGCCCGTCGAGCCGCCGTTTGATCTGCGCCGGCAGATCGTCATAAGCCGCATGCATGTTGCGGAATTGCGTATCCCCGAGTGGGCGCCCGTCGCGCATCGGCACCCTGATGGCGTAGAGCACGTTCGCGAGCGCGATCTCCGTGCTGTAGGACATATCGGTGTGCCAGCCCTGTCCGGCATCGGCGAGCCCGATCGGCTTGCCGTCCGCGCTAATGTTGGATAGCACCATCACTTCGGGAAAGCCGCCCTCGTGGAATTGATTTGCCACGTTGATCTCAAGCTCGCCGAACCGGCGCCCGAAGCGCACGAAATCCTCGGTCGCTAGCCGTTGCTCGGGAAAGCGCAGAACGCCGCGTGCGCCCAGCGCGCGAAGGATCAGCTTGAACTCGCTCTGCGAAAGCGGTTGGGCGAGATCGATCCCTTCGATCGTCGCGCCTAGTATCTTTCCGCTCGGAGTAATTTTCACGGCAGCCTCTCAGTCGATATGGGCGCCCGAGGCTTTGATGATCGGCGCCCATTTCGCCAGCTCCGCCTTGATGAACGCGGCCGCTTTCTCCGGCGAGCTGCCCGGCGTCGGATCGATGCCGGCCTCTTCCAAGCGCTTGAACACCGTAGCATCGGCAAGCGCGGTATTGATGGCCTCGCTGAGGTGGTTGACGATCGGCTGCGGCGTGCCTGCCGGGGCGAGGATCGCGTTCCACGTGTAGCACTCAAAGCCCTTCAAGCCTTGCTCCTGCAACGTCGGCAGCTCCGGTTTGGCACGCATGCGCGTGGCCATACCGGCGCCCATCGCGCGGATCGCGCCCGATTGCGCTTGCGGCAGTGCGGTCGGCGTCGCGTCGAACGCCATCGAAATCTGGCCGCCCACCAAATCCGACATCATCGGCGCCGAGCCGCGATAGGGCACATGCACGATATTGATGCCGCCCGCGAGCGCCTTGAACTGCTCGCCGCACAAATGAAGGATCGAGCCGAGACCGGACGAGCCGTAGGTGAATTTTCCGGGATTATCCTTGACCAGCGCGATCAGGCTTTTCACGTTCGTCGCGGGCAGAGAAGGATGCACGCCGAGCAGCGTCGGTGTCACGCCGATTTGCGCGACCGGCGCGAAATGGCGCACCGGATCGTAGGGCATGTTCCTATAGAGGCCCGGGTTGATAGCGTGTGTGGAGACGGTCGCCATCAGCAGGGTGTAGCCGTCCGGCGGCGACTTGGCGACCTGATCGGCGCCGATATTGCCGCCAGCGCCGACCCGATTCTCCACCACAAACTGCTGTCCCAGCAGATCTCCCATCTTCGCGCCCATGACGCGCGCGACGGTGTCGGTCGGCCCGCCGGCGGAAAAGGACACAATCATGCGAATCGGTTTGGACGGATATTTGTCCTCGGCCTTGGCGGCGCCCACGAGCGTGAACGTCATGACGAGGCCTGCGAGAGCGGCTAGGAATCGATCATGCCTGCCCATCACGTCTCTCCGACAGTTGAAGCGCATACTTTCCCGAACCCATTGCTGCCGCTTAGTCAATGCGGATGCTCGCGGTCTTGATGACCTTGCCCCATTTCGGGATCTCCACCCTGATATACGCGGCATAGTCATTGGGCGTGTTGACGAGCGGCTGGAAGCCCAGCGTTGCGAGGCGCTCCTTGAGGTCAGGCTGGGCGAACGCCTTGGCGATCTCGCGATAGAGGAAGTCAATGATCTCCTTTGGGGTGCCAGCAGGCACGACCACGCCGGTGAGCGCATCGGATTCTTGGCCCGAAATTCCGGATTCCTCCATCGTCGGCACGTCGGCAATTGTGGCCGCACGGGTCTTGGCCAGCACCGCGAGCGCACGCAGGTTGCCCGCCTTGATCTGCGCCGCGACCGGCGGGAGCGCGAGAAAGCCGATCGGGGTGTGCCCGGCGACGACCGACTGCACCGCCGGCCCCGCACCGTTGAACGGCACCGTCACGAGATCGAGCCCGAACGTGAGCTTGAATAGCTCACCCGCGAGATGCGGTGTCGTGCCGGTGCTGGGGTGAGCATAGTTGTATTTGCCGGGGTTCGCCTTCACGAGCGCGATGAGTTCGTTCACGCTGCGGGCGGGCAGTGATGGATGAACCACGATCACATTCGGCATGGTGCCGGCCAAGGTCACCGGCGCGAAATCTCGGTACGGATCGAAGGGAATGGTGGCATAGAGGCTCGGATTGACGATGAAATTGCTGCCATGGACGAGGATGGTATAGCCATCCGGCGCCGCCTTCGCCGCCATTCCCATTCCCGTATTCCCGCCGGCGTGGGCGATGTTCTCGACATAGAACTGCTTGCCCAGGCTGTCCGAAAGTTTCTGCGCAATGATGCGCGCAATGACGTCGGTCGGCCCGGCCGGTGAAAACGGCACAATGACCTTGACTGCGTGCGTAGGATACTCGCTTGCCGACTGAGCCGCCGCGTTCTGCGCAAACCCAAAGCCCGCAAGCGCCGCGGAAAATAGCAGTCGGCACGCGCCCCTCTTCATGTATTCCTCCCTGGATTTTTCGGCGATGTTACCATTGTCCCGCGCCCTTGGTCAGCCGGCAAATGGGTACCTGTCTCCGCGGATAACCGCTTGGCACGCGCCTGAGCCACTGCCGAGCGGCTTGAAGTGTCCCGACGCCCGGGCTTGACTAGCAAGGCCGCAAAACGTGTACCGAGCTGACTGGCGCGATGCCGTGAGCAGCCCAAGATTAAAGCCGACGGGGTTGATGCAAGTGCTCGCGCCGTTGCTTGCGGCCTTGCTCGCTGTCGTGCTCGCACTTTTAGCCGCGTGGGCACTAAGCCAAGGAGCGCCCGCGCAGGGCGCCCGGGAGACCACAGAGGATTTGGCATATTATGATGGCGCGGACCGCATGGAGAAACTCGTCGCCGGTGCGAAGAAGGAGGCCTCTGTTTCGCTCTACAGCTCGGCGGCGCCTGACGATTTGGCGGCGCTCACCGCCGCTTTCGAGAAGAAGTACGGCATCAAGGTGCGCGTGTGGCGCGGCAGCTCGGAGAACATTGTCCAACGTGCGGTGGTGGAGGCGCGCGGCGGCCGTTACGACGCGGACGTCATCGAAACCGGGGCGATCGCCATGGAATCCATGCACCGCGAACGCCTGTTCCAGGCGATCAAGACGCCTACGCTCTCCGCGCTTCTTCCGGCGGCGGTCCTGCCGCACCGGGAATGGATCGGGACGCGCTTCAACATTTTCGTCGCCGCCTACAACACGCAGCTGATCAAGAAAGGCGACCTGCCGAACAGCTACGATGATCTCCGCGATCGCCGCTGGAAGGATAAGCTCGCCGTCGAGGCCGAAGACAGTGACTGGTTCGGCGGCGTGGTGAACGCTTTGGGCGAGGACAACGGCCTCAAGCTCTTCCGCGATATCGTCGCGGCGAATGGCATGTCCGTGCGCAAGGGGCACACCTTGCTCGTGAACCTCGTCGTCAGCGGAGACGTTCCGTTCGCGCTCACGGCCTATGCCTACAAGGCCGAGCAGCTGCGCAAGAGCGGCGCACCGATCGATTGGCTGGTGATCCCACCCAGCGTGGGGCGCTTCGAGGGTGCCGGCGTCTCCCGCCGCGCGCCGCATCCGCACGCCGCGATCCTGTTCTTCGAGTTCATGCTCACCGACGGCCAAGATATCCTGCGCGACCGCGACTTCTTTCCGGCGCGTGCAAATATGCGATCGTTGCCGCAGGGTGCCGACCTGTATTTTCTCGATCCCGCCAAAGCGCTCGATGAAAATGCGAAGTGGAGCAAGTATTTCCGCGAGATCGTCGCCAGTGCGCGCTGAATCATTTACAGACCGGATCCGCAGCCGTGGCGATGGCCGTGAGGCCGCACCTCGCCGAGGCCCAGGGGAGGGTTCAAGCGGAATACAGCCTAAGGGATCGGCAATAGCGGCTCTTGTCCCGAATGGAGCTGCATGTCGACGGCAGTGAGCAGCGCCGCCGTGCCGGCATAGTTGCCCATCAGCATCACCAGTTCGATGAGCTTGTTCGGGCCGAACAACGCCTTTGCCTTGGCGAAGGTTTCGGGCGCGACCTTGTGGTCGCGAAAGATCTGTCGGCCGAGCTCGATCACGGTCGCCGCGCTCTCGTCGAGGCCGGACGTGGATTGCCGGTGCTTGATGACGTCGATGACGCGCGGTTCGACACCCTCCTTCAAAGCCTCGGGTTCGTGCGCCGACCATTCGAATTGGCTATCCATCTCGCGCGCGGTCGTGAGGATTGCGATTTCGCGGATCCGCGGGGAAAAGCCCGCCTCGAAGCGTAGATAGCGGTTGAGCGCGCGTGCGTGCTCGGCTGCCTTCGGGCTGTAGAGCCCGATGCCGCTCGGGCCCTTGAGCCCGGCGATCGAGGCGCCCGGCGCCGCCACACGGTCGTAGTGCCTCTTGCCGACCTCATCCAAATCTTCGCGTTTCGGTAGCGGCAGGCGGAATCCCGATTGCGGATCGATATCGGATGGCATGTGCGGTCCTACGGGCGTTGGCGAAGCGACCTGCGCGGCCGCCGGCGAGGCGCAGAGGCAGACGACGGCGCTGAAGAGACAAATGAGATTAAAATGGCGCAGGCGCATGAGATCGCCCCCTTAGCGAGGCTCATGCCGGGAATTGTCGCTTATCTAAATGCGATGCGCCAGGCGTTCTTGAATGCCGGCCACCGTCTGAGCGGGTAGCGCCGGTAGATTCCGTAATGTAGTAGCAGGCGTTGTAGGAAGAGCACGTGGTCCACTCCCATTGGGTATCCACCAACGCCGAACCGGAACGATGGTTCCGATCATTTCCGAGTCGGCAGTAGCAGTCGAGGGGGCCGACCTGTCGCGGTGGATTAATCGCCACAAAGGTCTATGAGCAGCGTGTTTCGTTTTGATGACGCTAGGGGGAATCGCCGTCTGGCCGGGCAAATTAGAGGGCTGGAGCAATGGTGCCGCGGCATTCGCCGAAGCCGATGGGCGCAAAGCCCTCGCGCCGGCAGTGTGCCCTCATGATGACGGTGTCGCCATCCTCGAGGAAGCGGCGCGTCTCCCCCGAGGCGAGCGTCACAGGACGGCGCCCGCCGGCGGAGATCTCGAGCAGGCTGCCGAGCCCGTCGTCGCTGGGCGCCGAGATCGTGCCGGTCCCGAACAGATCGGCTGGGCGCAGATTGCAGCCGCCGCTCGTATGGTGCGCCACCAGTTGTGCCACGGTCCAGAAGAGATGGCGTGCGTTGCCGGCCGACAATCGCTGCGGGGGCAGTCCTTTCCCCTCGAGGCCCGGAGTGAACAAGAACACCTCGAGCTCGACGTCGAGCGCGCCGGTTGCCTGATCCTTCGCTTCGAATAGGTAAGGCAGCAGGGCGGGATCTCCTGCTGGCCGCGCCGCTTGTGCTATTCGGAACGGCGCCAGCGCTTCGGGCGTGACGACCCACGGCGAGATCGTGGTGCAAAAGCTCTTGCCGAGGAACGGTCCAAGCGGCTGGTATTCCCATCCCTGGATATCGCGCGCGGACCAATCGTTGAGCAGGCAGAATCCGCCGATGTGGTTCATCGCATCCGCGATGTGAATCGGCGCGCCGAGCGCGTTGCCGGGGCCGATCCAAACGCCAAGCTCGAGCTCGTAGTCGAGGCTGCGCGACGAGCCGAAGCTCGGAACGGTCTCGCTTGCGGCCTTACGCTGGCCGTTCGGGCGGCGCAGTGTGGCGCCGGAGACCGTGATGGAGGAGGCGCGGCCGTGGTAACCGATCGGCACGTATTTGTAGTTCGGCAGCAGCGGATTGTCGGGTCGGAAGAGCTTGCCCGCATTGGTGGCGTGATGGATGCCGGCGAAGAAATCGGTGTAGTCGCCGATCGCGGCCGGAAGCTCGAGGCGGCAATCCGCCGCGCGGTGAATAAGCCGCGTGCGCAGCGGTTCTATCCGTGCGCGCTCGCCGCCATCGGCGTCGAGAATCTCGCCGGCGCGATGGCGTAGCGCTACGCGCGGTTCGCGGCCGAGCGCGAAGAGCGGATTGAGTGTCGTGCCGGAAGCGGCTTCCGCGGCGCGTTCAGCGAGGCCCTCGAATAGGCCGAGCTCGAGGGCGGCGGCGAGATCGAGGATGTCGTCCCCGATCGCGACGCCGCCGCGAGCAGTGCCGCCCGGCGGAGCGAATACGCCGAGCGGTAAGTTCTGAATGGGAAAATCGAGATGCCCATTGGCCGAAGTGACCCAACTGCGCCTCGCCCCTGAATGGGTCTCGTCGATCATGATGTTCGCTGGCTGCGCTTTGTTAACGGCGTGGCTCACGGCCGCTCGCGCTTAGGATCGAAGTGCTTGCGCAGTCCCTTCCAGCAATCGATATAATCGTCCTGCCGCACCTCGAGCTCAGTCGCGTATTTCGTCAGACGCTGCGGAAAGCGCGTTTCGAACATGAAGGCCATGGTATCGGAGAGCTTCACCGGCTTGAGCTCACTCGTGCTCGCGCGTTCGAAAGCGGTCTCGTCCGGTCCGTGCGGCAGCATGCAATTGTGCAGCGAGATACCGCCCGGCACGAAGCCCTGCGGCTTGGCATCGTAGACGCCGTAGATCAAGCCCATGAACTCCGACATCAGGTTGCGGTGATACCAGGGCGGCCGGAAGGTATCTTCCGCCACCTGCCAACGCTCCGGGAAAATGACGAAATCGACATTGGCGGTGCCTGGAGTCTCGGACGGCGCGGTCATGACCGTGAAGATCGACGGGTCGGGGTGATCGAGCAGCAGGGCGCCCACCGGGGAGAAGCGCCGCAGATCGTATTTGTAGGGCGCGTAATTTCCGTGCCAGGCCACCACGTCGAGCGGCGATTGGCCGATCTCGGTCGCGTAGAGCTCGCCGCCCCATTTCACGAACAGCGTCGAGGGCTCCTCCTTGTCCTCGTATGCGGCGACCGGAGTAAGAAAATCGCGGGCATTGGCCAAGCAGTTCGCCCCGATCGGCCCACGATAAGGGAGCGTGAAAGCGCCGCCGTAATTCTCGCAGACATAGGCGCGCGCGGGGCCGTCAACGAGTTCGACCCGAAAGATCATGCCGCGCTGGATCACACAGATCTCGCCCGGCTCGATGTCGATCACGCCGAATTCGGTGCGGAAGCGAAGCTTGTTGTGCTGCGCGACGACGAGAAGCTCGCCGTCGGCATTGAAGAAGTACTCGTTGCGCATGGACGCGGTCACGAGTGCGACGTGCGCCGCCATGCCAGCGCGAGTCTCGGCGTCGCCCGCCGTCGTCATGGTACGAAGTCCGCTCACGAAGCTCAGCTTCTCATCGGCTATCGGGATCGGCCCCCAGCGCAGCTGCCCGATCGGCAGATCGCTCTCCTCGCGCGCCGCGGGCGCGGTGCGCATGAGCCCCTTGTCGACCTTTCGGTAGCGCGCTGAATGCTTGACCGTGGGCCGGATGCGATAAAGCCAGGAGCGCTGGTTGGTTTCGTGTGGCGCCGTGAACGGCGAGCCGGAAAGCTGCTCGGCATAGAGCCCGTACTTCACCCTTTGCGGCGAATTGCGCCCAAGTGGGAGCGCGCTGGCGAGCGCCTCGCTTTCGAAGGAGTTGCCGAACCCCGACATATAGCCGGGGACAAGACCAGGAAAGCCGGCCCTTGCTTCAAACCGCGATGCATCTTGAACGTTCATGGCGATGCTCCGGAGCTGGGACCCCTTCATTTGTAACCCGGATTGAAGCGTTAGCGAAATCGGGAGGAAGTCACCGGTCAATGGCGGCTATCGCATCGTCGCCGGCAGCCATGGGTCAACTCGGACATTCGGCGATGTTGACTCAATGTCTGCCTTACCCCCGAAAGCGGACTGTCAATCGTCGCGGCAAGCATGTCCGCTTAGTGCCTTAGCGGACTTACGCCGTGCCAATCGACCAGCGTGCCGAACACGTCGAAGAACGGGGCTTTCACCGACATGCTTGTCTGAGCCAGCATCACGAGTCATGCGCGCCGATTGGAGTCGTCTACCCTACATTAAACCGGCGAACTTTTTTCCGCCTGTACCGTTGTCGCTGCGCATGGGGACAATGATGGGACTTTATGAATGCGCAACCCC
>Ga0126378_10000579_pt1 | contig 26618 bp, 16 predicted proteins | sample PanSoiMetPlot_23_FD_92587 | JGI IMG/M metagenome (GOLD analysis project Ga0126378, IMG submission 92587) | Tropical forest soil microbial communities from Panama - MetaG Plot_23 | ecosystem: Environmental > Terrestrial > Soil > Tropical forest > Bulk soil | place: Panama | collected 2016-02-17
CCTGCGATTCCAAGTCGAAGAGTCAGATCCTGTTGCGGCTGTATAACTGGCTGCTGGATCGATATCGGGCCGGGGAAACCGCGGTTCTGATCGTAGATGAGGCACAGAATCTGTCCGACGAAGTATTGGAAGAGGTCCGGCTGCTGACCAATCTGGAAACCTTCACGGAGAAACTTCTCCAGATTATTCTCGTCGGTCAGCCGGAACTGGAAGCGAGGTTGCGACAGGCGCATTTACGGCAGCTGCGTCAGCGTTTGACGCTGCGCGCCAAGACGTACCCTCTGACACTCGATGAGACCCAGGCTTACGTCGCCCAGCGCTTGCGAATTGCAGGAAGTAATGGACGGACGATTTTCGATCCGGAAGCGGTGGCCCTCGTCCATCGCTACGCGTCCGGCATTCCTCGCGTGATCAATCTGTTGTGTGAGCACGCTCTGGTGAGCGCCTTTGTTGATCAGCAGCCGACGATTTTCCCGGTAGTGGTCGAGGCAGTGGCGCGGGACTTCGACATGGGCGACAACTTTCTAATCAACCGAAAAGCAGAGCCTGCGCTTGCCACTGGAGACAAGTTCGATCTGCTCGAGGCGCTGAAGACACTATCTACGTTGGCTGATCGCCTGAAGGAATCTGAACAGGATGTTCCCAAGGAGAAGATATGAGCCGCATACACGATGCGCTGAAAAGAGCCGAACAAGGGTACGCAGTCGCACGGGGAACAAATCCGGAAGCACCGCTAGCAGCCCCCGGTCCAACTACAGAAATTCCTCCGACGATCGCAGAATCCGCAGGAGTGAGCGCGGCACCGGCGCTATCCCCGCAATTCGCTCTGGACAGCTTGTTGACGCGGTGCCCGGCCGCCAACTGGAACCCCGATCCGCAGACGATGTTGTTCTTCAACGGCCAGGACAACGCCCCAGGCATGGAGGAGTTCCGCACGCTGCGTTCGCGGCTCTACCAGCTGCGCGAAAAAATGCCCTTGAAAAAATTGCTGGTGAGCAGCTCACTCCCCAGAGAAGGAAAATCGTTCGTAGCGGCTAATCTGGCACAGGTTCTCGTCAAGCAGCATGGACGCCGAGTGCTTCTCATCGACGGAGATCTGCGCGGGCCGAAGTTGCATTTAGTTCTGGGGACCCCCGAGACGCCCGGACTTGCCGACTATCTTCTGGGAGAACGGGACGAGTTTGCGATCATCCACCGTGGTCCCATGGACAATTTATTTTTCATCCCCACGGGGAAACGCGTCTCCAGCCCGGCCGAGTTAGTTGCTAACGGTCGTTTGAAGTTCCTCATGAACCGGGTGGAGGCACTGTTTGACTGGATTGTGGTGGACTCGCCCCCGGCGGTAACCGTCTCCGATCCCAGCCTGCTGGCTAATTTCTGCGACGGAGTGTTGCTGGTCGTGCGATCAACGGTGACGCCCTTTGATATAGCGCGCAAAGCGAGAATGGAATTTGGCGACAAACAACTGCTCGGTGTCGTACTGAATGGGGTGGACGGCGACTCCTCGACATATTCCCGGTATTACTACCCCTACCGGACTGAGGAAAGCCCAGCCTAGCACAGGCAAAACGTGATACGCCTCTTCAATGTCTATTATCCGATTCGCACCCTGGTTCTGTTGGCCGGTGAGGCCCTGGTTGTTTGGACCTCATTCACGCTCGGGACTATCGTGCAGTTTCGTGAGGACTCGTATCTTGTACTGAACTTCGAGTACGGCTATTACAAGATTCTGATAGTTACCGCCTCGGTGTTGATTTGCTCCCACTGGTTTGACCTGTACGACCCGGCCAAAATTACCGCTAAGGGAGAATTGTATTTCCGCTTACTGATGGTGCCAGGGCTGCTGGCACTTGTCCTGGCAGCTGTCGAACATTTCTACCCGCGCTTTACCCCCGGCAACGGAGCATTCCTGCTGGGCCTAATTTTCCTTACGTTCGCTCTCATGGGATGGAGGACTGCTTACACATGGCTGGCTGCAAGGCCGTACCTCTGTGAACGTGTTTATGTACTAGGAACGGGCGAAAGAGCGGAACGTGTGTTGCGCGGACTGCGCCAACATTCCGAGTTAGGTGTCACGGTGGTGGGTTGGACAGGGGAACTTGGCGGACAGCCTTCCCGGGAAGATACGGCCGCTCACCTGCTCGAACGAAGTCATAAGCGCTTCCACCGAGTGATTGTGGCGATGGCTGACCGGCGAAATTCCCTTCCCGTCGAAGCGCTGCTGAAACTACGCTTGGATGGCGTTAAGGTGGAAGAAGCAACTTCATGGTTGGAGAAGATGTCCGGCCGGATCGAGCTCGATAGTCTCTCCCCGAGCTGGCTGATATTCGCGGAAGGGTTTCGTTTCAGCGCAGGATTCATGTTATTGCGGCGGCTTTTGTCGCTGATCGTGTCTTTTCTCTGCCTCGTAATCGTCTCACCAATCCTTCCCTTCGTGCTACTGGGCGTCAAGCTGGACTCGCCCGGACCGGCGCTGTACAAACAAAAGCGCGTCGGCCGCAACGGGGTGCAATACTTCGTTTACAAGTTTCGTACCATGCGCCAGGATGCGGAAGCCAACACCGGTCCGACTTGGGCGGGGCAGGACGATCCGCGAGTCACACGTATTGGTAAGTTCTTGCGAGTGTCGCGGATCGATGAGCTTCCGCAACTGTGGAATGTGTTGCGTGGCGACATGGGTTTTGTCGGCCCCCGTCCGGAGAGGCCGGAATTCGTGGGGTTGTTGACGGAAGAAATAGCCTATTATTCACTACGCCATGTGGTTCGACCGGGCATCACGGGCTGGGCGCAAGTGCGCTATAAGTACGGCAACAGCGTGGACGATGCTAAGGAAAAGCTGCAGTACGACTTGTACTATATCAAGAACGTGTCCCTCGGCTTTGACCTGCTGATCATGTTCCAAACCTTGAAAACAATTATTCTCGGACGCGGTGCGCAATGAAGTATTTGTTCTGGTCCGCCGCGGCCGTGATTGCCTACGCCTATGCCGGCTATGCCGGCTGGCTTTGTCTTCGCGCCTTTTTTCGGCGGCGTCCTGTGCACCGTGGCCCCAATTTTCCCACAGTCACCGTGGTAATGGTGGTGCACAACGAAGACCAGGTGTTGCCCGATAAGATTCAGAATTTGTCCGCACTAAATTATCCCGCCGACAAAATTGATTTCGTTGTGGTCTCGGATGGTTCGAGCGATTCGACCAACAGCATTCTTTCCGCGATTGCCGACCGACGCTTCCATTCTCTCGTCCTGCCGCAGCCACTAGGCAAAGCACATGGGTTGAACCAGGCAATTAAAACGCCCACGGGGGAAATTGTGGTTTTTACCGATGCCCGGCAGCAGCTTGAGACCGAGGCGGTTCGCCTGCTTGTGGAAAACTTCGCCGATGAAACCGTCGGGTGCGCCAGCGGCGAGTTGATGCTGGGTGACCGAGGTCGCGGGGAAACGTGCGAGGGAATGGGACTGTACTGGCGGGTAGAAAAGAAAATCCGAGAGTTGGAGAGTGCGTCCGGGTCGGTGGTAGGAGCCACTGGTGCCTTGTACGCCGCACGCCGAGCACTGCTCAGCGAACTTCCTCCTGACACCATCCTCGATGACGTGTATCTGCCGCTGCATATTGCGCGGCAGGGTGGGAGGGTGATATTCGACCCTCGTGCGCATGCTTGGGACACACCGAATCTGGGGGATCGCAGAGAGTTTGCCCGCAAGGTGAGGACCCTGACCGGAAACTATCAGTTGTTACAACTCGCTCCCTGGGTATTGTCAAACAGAAATCCGATCCGCTTCGAATTTGTCAGCCACAAACTGATTCGGCTGGTTGTGCCCTTTACCCTCGCAGCCGTGCTGATTAGCTCGTTGCTGATCCCGGAACCGTTTTATCGCGTAGCCGGATTGCTGCAGTTGACGTTTTACGGGATCAGCATCTTAGGCTTGGCCCATCTCCGGCGTGGTCCCCTGGAGAGGATTGCCGACGCGGCACTTACTTTTGTTGTGCTCAATACTGCTGCGCTGGTGGCCTTCAAAAATTTCGTGACTGGACGAAGGGCAGTATGGTCGTAACACAAATCCTTGCGCTACATCCGATTGCGACTGCCGAGGAACGTTGGGAGGAGCGTTGAGAATCCTGTGGGCCAAAGCGAACAAGTTGCTCCCTGTCCATAGCGGTGGGGACATCCGTTCGTTCCATATAGCTCGGCATTTAAGCGTACATGATGAACTGCTTTTTCTGTCCTACTATGATGGCCCTCCGGATGAAGGTTACGAACAGGAGCTGAGGGCATGTTTTCCCGGCGCTGTCTGCGTGTGCACTGGGAAGTCAGTCGGAACACTGGCACGAGGGGTGGATTACATTTGGCGCTTGCCCCACCAGGCGGCTTATGCAGTCAGCCGTTTTGACTGCTCGCAAGTACGGAACAAACTGAGCTCCTGGTTTGAGGAAAGGCGCTTCGATGTAGCTGTGTGTGACTTTCTCGACGCAGCAATAAACTTCCCCGAAACTCTCAGCATACCTGCGGTGCTGTTTCAGCACAACGTAGAGAGCGACATTTGGCGGCGTCATGTCGCAACCGAGCACAATTCCGCCCGGAGGCTTTTGTACACAATCGAGTATCGCAAGATGTTAGCGTACGAGCGGCGTATGGTGCGCGAGTTCGATCATGTTATCGCGGTGTCCGAACACGATCGGCAGTTAATGGCAGCATGGGTGGATCCCTCGCGGATTTCGGTCGTGCCCACCGGAGTGGACCTTTCCCAGTACCGTCCGGAACCTGGGGCCGCCGTCGACAGCTCGCTGGTTGTGTTTATCGGAGCGATGGATTGGGAACCGAATGTCGATGCGGTGGAATTCTTCTGCACCGAGATTTGGCCGAGTGTTTTGTCCGATATCCCAAACGCCCGCTTTCGGATTGTGGGGCGTAACCCAGGCCGGCGCGTTCTGAAGTTCCAGTCCAGTTCGATCGAAGTCACCGGACGGGTATCCTCCGTGGTAGATCACCTCCGTCTCGCTGCTGCGGTCGTTGTTCCTCTGCGCATTGGCGGCGGTACGCGCCTGAAGATCTACGAGGCGATGGCGTGCGGCAAGGCAGTCGTTTCTACGTCGGTAGGGGCAGAGGGTCTCGATGTGAACAACGGCAAAGACATTCTCCTCATGGATAATGCGCGAGCCTTTGCCGAAGCTTTGCGGATGGTCCTTAAGAATGCCGATATTCGACGAAGATATGAACAAGCTGCTGCCGAACTTGCGGCTCGATATGATTGGTTGGCCGTCGCCCAAAATTTCGGCAAAGTCTTGGAACAGGTGGTGACTTCGGACTCAGCTCGCGAACACCTTACGCAAGAGGCTCGGGCCGCCGAGAGGGTTTGGTCATGATTAAAGTCGGTGCTGTTGTTGCAGAAGGATCATCAGGCTGGATAAGGACGCTGCGAAAAAAATGCTTGTGAGGAACATGACAGGTGCGCCGACGGGACGGCCAGCTTTGCGTGCTGCTGTCCAGGTGAAGAAGCCGGATCCAGTCAGCAAGCCTTTCTTTTGGCTGACTGCGTTTTACTTCGTTTACTGCGCTCGGCCGGAAGACTGGATTACTCCGCTCGCGCACTTACCTTTGGCCAAGATCACCGCGATTTGTGCGTTCATCGGCCTGGTCGCAGCTAGGGGCAAGACGAAGCGGACCTTTCGCGATTTTCCCATTGAAGCCAGTTACCTGGCCGCGATGATTGGCCTGCTTTATGTTGGGTCGCTATTTTCGCCGATATGGAGGGGCGGAGCATTAGCGCAGACGATTGCGTTTTCCAAGGCGTGGATCGTCTATGCTTTGACGTTTTTGTTGATCACAGATTTTGCCAAGCTGAAAAAAATTATCTTTATTCAGTCGGCCTCAGTTCCGCTGATATGTACCGTTTCGATCATCAAAGGACACTCGACGCCGCGTCTGGATGGCGTGATTGGCGGGATATATTCGAATCCCAATGATCTGGCATTCGCGATCGTTTTGACGCTGCCCTTCTGCCTGGCTTTCCTGCTGACGTCAAAGGATATGTTGCGTCGATTGGCGTGGGTAATTGGAATGCTGATCATGGCCCTGGCACTGGTTATGACCGCATCGCGAGCTGGGTTCGTTACTATACTCATTTCAGGCAGCGTTTGCCTGTGGCACTTCGGAGTGAAAGGGCGAAGGTTCGTCCTGATCATCGCGACCGTATTCTCGGCGGTGCTGGTGCTCGCGGTGGCGGGCGGACCTCTGTTTAACCGTCTGGCCGCGACCACCGGCCAAGTTGAAGACCAGCAGCAACAGATAGCCTATAGTTCCTACGAGGCACGCCAGTACTTGATGCAAAGAGCGCTGGAAGGAATTGAACAATACCCGGTGTTCGGCGTAGGTGCTCGCAACTTCCCAGAGTATTCGCTGGTTTGGCATGACGTGCACATGTCTTACCTGCAGATCGCCGTGGAGGGAGGGATTCCGTGTGTAATTCTGTACATCCTGTTTTTCTGGCGCGGGTTCAAGAACCTTAAGAAATTGCGGCGCCTCCGGGACCTGGACGTGCACACTTCTTTGTTTGTGGGAGGACTGCATGCCTCGATGATCGGATTCGCCATAGGTGCCATGTTTGCTCCCGAGGCCTATCAGTTCTTTCCCTATTTTGCGGTCGCGTACACGTCGGCTTTGTTCGCCATTATCGCGGAACGAGAGAAAGTGATCGAGACACCACGTAAATTACGTGCGGAGGCCTATGCCCGCTTTGGAAAGCCAGGCGCGCTCATGCCTGTCCGGTGATCTAGTGAAGATGCTGCTTTGCCTCGGTTGCCGCTCTCGCCTGACGGAGCGCGAAGGTGGATACCTGTGTCCCGCGTGCAGTAGAAGTTTTCCCAACGACCGTGGAGTGGCGCGCTTTGTCGAAGCCGACAATTATGCCGACAGTTTTGGTTTTCAATGGCAACGCTATGCCCGCACGCAGCTGGACAACGAAATATGCAAGGGCTCGGAGATCGATTTTGTAAGAAAGACGGGCCTTGCTGCCGAGCAGTTGAAAGGAAAGCTGGTCCTCGACGTTGGATGCGGTATGGGGAGATTCGCTGAGGTGGCAACCCGCTGGGGAGCACAGGTTGTGGGTATTGACCTTAGCGCGGCTGCCGAGGTCGCTGCCCGCAACCTTCGCAACCGGGAGTTCGTTGCTTTTCAGGCCGACGTGTTTCGGCTGCCGTTTGCGCCCGCCACTTTTGATTATATCTATAGCATCGGTGTCCTGCATCATACCCCGGATTGCGAGCGGGCTGTGAAAGCACTGCCCCAATATCTGAAACCGGGCGGTCAGTTGGCGGTTTGGTTGTACAGCGGTTACAACAAGTGGTATCGATTCAGCGACATCTATCGGAAGTTCACGACGCGACTTTCGACACGAAGTTTGCATGGCATGCTCCGCGTCGCGGTACCTGTGATTAATACCGTAGATGGCGCTATTCGGGTAGTCCCACTAATAGGGCGGTCGATTTCGGGAATCATACGATACGTCCTGCCGGTTAATCGCAATCCTCAACGCAGCTGGCGAGTTCTGGATACTTTTGACTGGTATTCGCCTAAATACCAGTCCAAGCATACGTACGAGCAGGTGTTTCGATGGTTCGAGAGCTGCGGACTCGAAGACTTGCATGTTGGGGAAATACCCGTCTCCGTGCGCGGTCAAATGCCGCTGCAATAGGCAACTAAGAAATAAGAAAGAAGAGATCCTAGAGCCGATGGAGCATGACGCCAAATGGAATGGGAAGCAGGTGAAGGCCCATCTGTTACAAACAAAGTACAACACTGACAAACGCAAGGCCTTCAGTAAAATATCCTACCTGCGCTGGATGCCGACTTACGCATGGCAGCGACTGACACGGTTCCGTCCTCGTGGAACCGTCCACCTGATCATTGCGCTGGCCGATCACTTCGAACCTGCTATCGTGCCCGAGGATGGACGAGCCCGAGCTCCATATGACGAGCAGGAACGGCGTTTGGAAGCCTGGTGTCGGGACTATCCGCAAGCTGCCAAGAAGTGGCGGGATAACGACGGCCAGCCTCTTATTCATACCTATTTCTATCCCGCGGAACAATACGACCATGCCCTGGTTGAGCAACTTGCCGAACATTGCCATAACGGCTGGGGCGAAGTAGAAATTCACCTCCATCACGGCATTGACTCTCCAGCAACCGTGAGCAGCACAAGGGGTCAGTTGATCGAATTTCGCGACAGGCTCGCCAAGCAACATGGTTGCCTATGCTATTTGGACGGTTTGGGGCCACCCCGCTACGCATTTGTCCATGGAGATTTCGCCCTAGCGAACGCGACTGGCGGCTTTGGTTGCGGTGTCGACCAAGAAATCCAAGTTCTCGCGGACACCGGTTGTTATGCCGACTTCACCTTACCGGCGGCAGCATTTCATCCAGGACAGGTGAAGACAGTGAACTCAGTGTATGAATGCGCGCTTCCGCTGGATGCGCGTGCCCCCCACCGGAAGGGCCATAACCTACGCCGGGGAGAGTCGCCGCGAACGTTTCCCATCATCGTGCAGGGTCCGCTGATGCTGGATTTTGACCGATCCTCGCGCAGCGGATTGGGTCGGTTCGAAACGGCGGCTTTGACGGACGTAAATCCACCCAGTATGCGCCGGTTGCGGCTCTGGGAAAGGGCGGGCATTATGGTCGAGGGCCAGCCGGATTGGCTATTCATCAAGTTGCATTGCCACAGTATGGTTCCCCATCACAGGGATGCGTTACTTGGCACAACGTTCCAGGGTTTTATGGCCGAGCTTGTGGCAGGCGCGAGAGACCGGAAAGAAATACTGCACTTCGTTACTGCTCGAGAAATGGTGAATATCATCTGGGCTGTGTGCGACGGCCGAGAGGGAACACCGGGTGACCATCGGGATTACCGGCTGAGACGCTTTGATCGAAGAAAGGGTGAGGCGACACGGCTTCCCAACCTACGATGACCTTCAAGGAATAATCATGTGTGGAATCGCAGGAATCGTAAGCTCCGCTACTGACGATGATATTGAGCTGAGTACGATCCGTCGGATGTGTAATGCCATCGTGCACCGTGGACCGGATGACGAAGGCATTTTCGTCAAAAGTGGCGCAGGCTTGGGCATGCGCAGGCTAAGCATTATCGATCTCGCCGGTGGTCACCAACCGGTATTCAATGAAGATCGCTCCATCTGGATTGTTTATAACGGAGAGATTTATAACTTTCCCGAGCTTCGTCCTCAGCTCGAGCGCCAAGGCCACCGCTTCTATACCCACACGGATACGGAAGTGATTGTCCATCTTTACGAAGAGATGGGCGCTGAATGTGTTCAGAAATTACGAGGCATGTTCGCCTTTGCACTTTACGATGAGCGTCGACGAAAGCTCTTAGTCGCACGTGACCGCCTCGGCAAGAAGCCCCTGCATTATGCGGTTATGAACGATCGACTGTTTTTCGGGTCAGAGATGAAGTCCATTCTGACCGTCGCCCCTGAACTCGCCACGGTCAACTATGAGGGGCTTCTGCAGTACATGTATTTCGGCTATATTCCGGATCCCTTGACATCCTTTGTCCCTATTCAAAAGCTTCCGCCAGGGCATCTGTTGGAATACGAACGCGGAGAGCTCCGGATTCGGCCTTATTGGGACCTGCCTAGGTACGGCACTCACCAGCCTGCCAGCGAAGAGGAGTGTCTGGAAGAATTGGAATGTCGGCTGGCGGAAGCGGTACGGATCCGCCTGATCTCCGATGTCCCGCTCGGCGCACTGCTGAGCGGTGGTACGGATTCTTCTACTGTGGTCGCTCTGATGAGCCGCGCCAGTTCGAAACCGGTCAAGACTTTCTCCATCGGGTTTAAAGCTCTCGATTTTAACGAATCTCACTACGCGCGCATCGTCGCAGATCGCTTTGGCACGGATCATCACGAATTGGTACTCGAGCCGAATGTGGTGGAAACGGTCGAGGCGCTGACCAGTTCTCTGGAAGAACCATTTGGTGATTCTTCGATGTTGCCAACCTACTATGTTTCATGTTTGGCCAGGCAGCATGTGACCGTGGCATTGTCCGGGGACGGCGGGGACGAGCTTTTTGCCGGCTACGACCGCTACGAGATACACCGCCGGCGCCAGATCTTCGAGCGCGTTCCAGCCTGGATTTGGCGGATGTATCGGAAACACGTTTTTGCTCTCTTGCCTCGCACCATGCTTGGGCGGAAGCTCTCCTATAACGTGTCGCTTCCGTGGCGGGAACGATATGTCGATAGTATTTCTTTTGTTCCCGCCTTCGAGCGCGACCTGCCGCTATTTTCCGATGAATTCCGAGCGACGCTTAGAGACTTCTCTAGTCCCGAGCAGTTGATGTACAACTACTTCGAAAAAGCCCAGGCCGATGATCCAGTCAGTAAGATGTTATATACCGATACGAAGACTTACATGGTAGCTGACATTCTGACAAAGGTCGACCGAATGAGCATGGCGACCTCGCTCGAAGTGCGTGTTCCCATTCTCGATCACTTATTTGTCGAGTGGGTCACCGGCTTGCCGCCGGAATGGAAGCTTCGTGGCAGAAAACAGAAATATATTCTGCGCAAATTGGCCGAACGGATTGGTGTTCCCAAGGAAGCCATTTACCGGCCGAAACAGGGTTTCGCGCTTCCCCTGGTCCACTGGATTCGCCACGAGTTGAAGGACCTCATCACGACTACCCTGCTCGAGCCTAGAACTTTACAGCGTGGCTACTTCCGTCGTGAGGGTATTCAGCAACTCCTCGATGAGCACTTCCGCGGTCGGCGTAATCATTCCGGCAGATTGTGGCGTCTGTTGATGTTGGAATTGTGGCATCGCAATTATCTGGAGAGACTGGGAGCGCCGGACTCCAGTCAGCTTACCTACGCCAGCGGCCGGCTCACATGAGTTTTGAGGAAGAGCACAGCCAAGCACATGCCCATTGCGCCCCCTAACGGTTATCGCGTAGACGGTAGTCTCTTCTTGATGATCAACAGCTTCGAAACTGGGGGCACGGAACGACAATTTGTGGAATTGGCCAATCGGCTTCCTGCTCACGCCACCCGAATACATCTAGGTTGTCTTCAACAAAAGGGTCCTCTGCTGAACTCAGTCGGCGAAGTTCGGCAGTTTGGGCTTGGTGGCAGCCTCTACGGCATCCAGTCCATAAAAAGCCGACTTAAGTTGTTGCACCATTTGCGGGAGTCTGGAATCGCAGTTGCGCACTCCTTCGACTTCTATACCAACCTGAGCCTAATTCCGGCTGCTTGGCTGGCCCGTGTTCCCGTAATTATCGGCAGCCATCGTCAACTCGGTGACCTGCTTACACCGGCGCAATTCCGAGCTCAGTCCGCGGTATTTCGACTATGCGACCGGGTTGTTTGCAACTCTCACGCCGCCGCGGAAAGGCTAATCAGCGGAGGACTCTCACGCGAGAAAATAGCTGTTCTAGGTAACGGTTTGCCAGCTGAATCTTTTGCACGGCCGGTCCCCGCTCTGCCTCGGGATAAGACGGTCGTGCGTGTGGGCATGATCGCCAGAATGAACGCTCCCTACAAGAATCACAGTCTCTTCCTACGCTCTGCAGCGCGACTCTGTCGGCGAATTCCTAACTTTGAAATCCTTTTGATTGGGGACGGACCGCTCCGGTCAGGACTGGAGAATCAAGCAAAAGAGCTGGGGATTGCAGCGCAGGTGCGGTTCCTGGGAGACCGTCGTGATATCTCTGCTCTGCTCGCATCGATGGACGTGTCAGTTGTGTGCTCCGACTCGGAGAGTTTATCGAATGTTATCCTGGAGTCAATGGCGGCGGGCGTAGCCGTAGTTGCGACCTCGGTGGGAGGGAATGGTGAACTCGGTGGTGAGGGCCGATCAGTGCTGATTCCTCCCAATGATGAAGAGGCTCTAGCAGTGGCTGTGCAGGAATTGGTTGAGCGGCCACAGTTACGCTGCCAGATCGCAATCAAAGCGCTGAGGTTTGTTGAGGAAAACTTTCGACTGCAACGCATCGCCGAGCAATATGCCTCTATGTATAGCGAGTTGCTCGACGATAAAAGGCGCCGTAATGGCGGAGGCGTGCGCGCCGACTCAAGTTCGTCCGCAACGCGGGTGAGGGTCGCATTTATTGCGCCCACGTTGCGCTATGTGGGTGGACAGTCGGTCCAGGCGGATTTGCTGCTGCGTCATTGGGCTAATGATCCTGACGTGGAGGCTCGCTTCGTTCCCGTTGATCCCACCCTTGGCCGAGGCCTGGGCTGGCTCGAACGAATACCGCTGTTGCGAACCATCTGCCGCGAGCCGTTGTACATACATTCGCTGTGGAAGAGCTTGAAGGGCATCGAAGTGGCACATATCTTCTCAGCATCGTATTACTCCTTTCTTGTCGCTCCGCTTCCAGCATGGTTCATCGCGCGACTCCGCGGTGCCAAGACGATCATCAACTATCACAGTGGGGAATGCCGCGATCATTTGCAGAAGTCTGGAATCGCCCGGCGAGTATTACACGCAACTGATCGGCTGGTCGTTCCTTCCGGATACCTGCTGGACGTTTTTCGAGAATTCGATTTGGCGGCGGAAGTCGTTCCCAATGTAGTTGATCTCTGCCAATTCAAATATCGTGTGCGGAAACCCATGCGACCGCATCTGGTTTGCACCCGCGGTTTTCACCGCTACTATGGCGTTGACGTGGTTGTCCGGGCCTTTGCAGAAATTCAAAAGATCCATCCGGAATCACGCCTAGATTTGGTTGGTAGAGGGCCCACGGAGCCCGAAATTCGACGGATCATTCAACAGCTAAGCCTTTCCGGTGTCCACTTCAAGGGGGTGGTTTCGCGGGACGAGATCGCTCAATGTTACGACCGAGCCGATATTTTCATCAATGGTTCGAACCTCGATAACATGCCCGTTTCCGTGTTGGAGGCCTTTGCTTCGGGGACTCCTGTAATCAGTACGGCGCCAGAAAGCATGCCGTACCTGGTGGAACATGAACGAACGGGGCTGCTTTCAGCTCCCGGAAATAGCTCCGCACTTGCGGCCAATGTTCTGCGCGTGCTCGAAGATCCGGAACTGGCGCTGAGCTTGGCTGAGAACGCACGCGAAGAATCTAGAATATACAGCTGGCAATCGGTTCGGCAGCAATGGTTGGAAATCTATCGAAATCTGCTGTCTCGTAAGCGGGAGTCGGCCAGGCAGTTGGCTTCCACCGTGTGATTCTGCCTGGCGACTGAAAGTGCTCACTGGAAGCCTAGATTCAGACTAGCATGTCACAACAGTCCCGGAGAAATGCAGTGGCGGCATTGGCCGAAATGGGTCAGCGGCATAGTCAGCCCGCGAATAGGAAAACAGCTCCTGTTTTTGTACTGGGCTGCCCCCGTTCGGGTACTACGCTGCTGTATCACATGCTCCTGTCGGCGGGCAGTTTCGCCACCTACCGGTCGGAATCGAATGTCTTCAATCTGCTGGTTCCTCGTTTCGGCGGAATGCGATCTTCGAGGGACCGCGAAGACCTGATGCGGTATTGGCTCCGGAGCAAGCTCTTCCGTGTCTCTGGATTAGATGCGCTTGCCATACAAGCAAAGATCATCGCGGATTGCCGGACCGGCGGGGACTTTCTTCGCATGACAATGGAAGCAGTTGCGCGGAGTCAAGGGGTTGAGCGTTGGGCGGACTGCACTCCGGAACATCTCCTGTACATTCCTGAGATCAAGCGGGAGATACCCAACGCTCTGATCGTTCACATCATTCGTGATGGCCGTGACGTAGCCCTCTCCTACGTAAAGCAGGGATGGGCGTACCCGTTGCCCTGGGATCGTTGCGAACATCTGAGCGTTGCTGGTTTGTACTGGGAATGGATCGTCAGCAGGGGGCGGGAATACGGCCGGCGGTTGGGTGGTGATTATCAGGAAGTGCATTTTGAAGCATTAGTCACTCAGCCGCGCGAAACGCTGGCTCGCTTGAGCCAGTTTGTCGGCCAGGATTTGGACTACCAACGAATTCAGCAAGTTGGCATCGGTTCAGTAAGTGAGCCAAACTCTTCTTTTTCCGAGGAATCGCGTGAGGAGTTTAATCCAACTGAGCGTTGGAAAACCAGGATGTCAACCGAAGACATGGACGCCTTTGAGAGCTTATGCGGGGAATTTCTTCAGCAACTTGGTTATCCGCTAGCATCGGGGAAAGCGCGGCGTCGGAACCTACATGCCTGGCGGATGCGAGCTACTTATTTGCCAATGTTCGCCGCCAAGCATTGGTGCAAGACTCGCACTCCCATGGGTAGGCTGGTGCAAATCGGACGGCTACAGATCGAGGGTTAAACGGTCGATCCGAGGCTAGTTTCTGCGGCCATGTTGGCTTTGTACCGGTGTAATTCGCCCTCCAGGCATACGCGATGCCATAATTCTAGATTCAGCAGCCGCCAAATACGATCGTAGTGGTCGCGATAATTGGAGCGATGCTCACGGAACAGCTTCTCGATCGAATTCCGCTGGAACAGGCCGCGACCGAGGCTACGCGGTTCGAGAAGAGTACGTTCAATCAAGTCTAGCTGCGGGCCGCGCAACCATCCGCTCCATGGGGTGGGGAAGCCGAGTTTGGGTCGATACAGGATCGAGTGAGAGAGCAAGTCTTCCATAGCTTTCTTAAGAATCTGCTTGCCGGACGTGCCACGGATCTGGACGCCTGCTGGAACCCGTATTGCCCATTCTACGAGCACATGATCGAGGAACGGCACTCGACTCTCGATCGAGGCCGCCATGCTCATGTTGTCCTGTTTCATGAGCAGTTCGACCAGGTAGGTTTTGATATCGGTGTAGAGAAGACGCTGCAGCAAATCACCAGATGATCGCTCCCAATAGTCGAGTACGTTCTTGTACGCAGCACCCGGAAGAAATTCGCGCCTCACCTCATCGGCTAGCAGTTCATCCTGATCGTGTTGATTAAAGGCTGAAAAGAAATTATCGAAATAAAAAGCCGCCCAGGATTCGCCATCTGCGCCAAGGAAGGTGTGTGACAGCTTGCGCCGGATACTCGCATTGATCCAAGTTGACGTGCCTATGGTATGGCGCGTGCTTCGGCGGAGAGCTCTCGGAACCAGGGTACGGTATATGCGGTCTAACTTGGCATTCTTCAGAGTGAATGCATAACGCGAATATCCCGCCAGTGTCTCATCACTGCCCTCGCCGGTGAGGACTACCTTTACGCGTTCCCGAGCTAACTGAGCGACAAAGTAAAGCGCTACGCTCGAGGGCCAGACAATCGGTTCATCTTCGTGCCAGATGAGCTTGGGAAGGGCATCAAAGAAATCTTGCCGGCCAACGAAAACCTCATGATGGACAGAATTAAGCTGTTGGGCAACGCTTCGGGCGTACGGGAGTTCGCTGTACTCGTTCTCTTTGTAGCCGACAGAAAACGTTTCAATCGGCTCACGCCGAATTTTGGTCATCAGTGCGGCTACGGCGCTGGAATCTACGCCACCGCTGAGAAAAACTCCTAAGGGCACATCGCTCATCAGATGACTCTTAACGGCGCCTTCGAGGAGGTCACGGTAGCTGTCGACATAATGGCGCTCGTCGTGAGTCGTGCTTTCGGGCACCATAGGAATGTCCCAGTACTGGTCGATGCGAACCTCGCCTTCAGCGTTGACTTCGGCGACGTGTCCGGGAAGCAACTTACGAATTCCGGAATAGAACGTATCGCTGGCAGACAGGTAGCCGAAGGCGAGATATTCCGGCAGGCACGCCCGGTTGAATTCGGCATTTACCCCCGGATAGGTTAGGAGCACTTTGATTTCCGAACCGAAGAGAAAGTTCGTTTTACCCAGACAGTAGTACAAAGGCTTGATGCCGAGCCGGTCACGTGCTACAAACAAAGTCTTCCGCCTTTTGTCCCAGATGGCAAAGGCGAACATCCCGCGGAGATGAGTTACGCAATCTTTTCCGTACTCTTCATAGAGATGAACAATGGTCTCGGTATCACTGTGACTGCGGTAAGAGTGACCGCGGGTGATCAGTTTCTCTCGTAGCTCTCGGTGGTTATAGATCTCACCATTGAAAACGATCCAGATGGACTCGTCTTCGTTCGAGATCGGCTGGTGACCGGTGGCGAGGTCGACGATGCTAAGGCGGCGCATGCCGATGCCGACCTGACCATCATGGTAGATGCCCTCGTCATCAGGACCGCGGTGCGCGATTACGTCGCACATCTTGCGAAGGATGGCGCAGTCGGCGCGAACCCCGTTGCGAAACTCATATATTCCTGCTATTCCACACATGAACTATTTGCACCTGTCCCCGGCGAAACTAAGCACGGAATCGAGGAGCTCCAAATTTGATTCTGTAACCTTATCTACGTCTCCACGGTTGGAACAACGGAATTTTCCGTTGAGCCATTCGCAATGTTCGACGTGATCATGCAAGTCGAACAGGTGCCTGTCTTGGCATTTTACGAACGAGCCGGAAACCATGACCACGTGGGACAGTCGGTCATCTTCGACAGCACAGTAGAGAAGGCCGGAATCGCTGCTCCAGGGACCGTAACTCCAGGGCCCTTTTCCCTCCGAGAAGATCATGTACCGCATGCTTCCCTGCAGATGGTAACGATAGGCGCGAACCCTAACGGCGCGATCTTCGAACTCAGAAAGGTCTCCTACAGTAGATGCAGACGTCAGCGGCAGGATGAGCACGGCACAGTCAGTGGGAACAGCAATCCGGGCGCTGATACAAACTGCCGGCGCTTGCTCTTTTTTGCCGTACACGGGCGAATCATAAGCGGACAAGAATTCTGTCTTCCAACTCGCGGTTGGCGTGACATGCATCACAATTCCACTCACATCACCGCCATTTTCGCTCGGGCGGATTTTGGCGATTATGGCGTCGTGCTCTTTCCCAACTTCCAATCCAGGAGCAAAGTGCCAGAAGGTCTCGAGCAGATGTGTTTCACGTCCTTCCATGACATCGCGTATGAACCAGAGTCCGCCTTTAGCATGAAACACACACCGACGATGTAAGACTGAATCAGATAGTCTGGCGTATCCATCGTGAGAGCCAACAAACACCTCAAAAGTCTCACCACTTAGCCATCGTTCCGTTCGGATGTGGGGAATTGAACTCCAGCCAAACGGGCCTGCGGGCACCGCCTGATCGACTCCATCGACTCGCAGCGTATTGTGAGCGGCGGTGCCACGGAAGAGGTCACGCTCGCTCTCTGACATGTACGCATATGTTCCTGGGTCAATGAGAACTCGCTGACCGTTCACGGACAAGCGAATGCTTAGAGCATCGGCATGCCCATGACCCGAGTGGCCGATACCCTGCGGACCCCCATCAATCATCACTTGCTGCGGGCAGGGCGTAGCGTCGCCGAGAAGATAAACACCGCCGGCTTCGAAGGCGTGCGATTGCGGCATCATCTTAGAGGCCCTCGCTGGCAGTCTGACCACCGCTGTGTCGCCGAACACCCAGACAGCCTCTTCAGTCAAAGCGTAGCTAGCACCGTATTGATCGTGATCATACGCAAGCGCACCGATGAGCAGGGGGTCGGTCATGTGCTCGAAACGATTACGACGCGGGTCAAAAAGCCGGCCACCGTCGTCGTCGCCAAATCCGGGAATGCTGCCGCCCTCCGCAAGAGCTCGAAGAAACGTAAGCATTTTCTGCAACACTCGATCGAATTCCTGGGGAATCGGAATGTCGTTTAGTGCGGCGAGAATTCTCGCGTACAAAAAGAAATCAAGAGCGTAGACGTGATAGTAGAGAGCTTGCTCGAAGTAGACGCCGTCGGATCGAACCTGGCGCTGGGCCTCGTCGAGAAGGATTCTCCAGCCCGTCTGTTGCCATCTACCAGCTTCGGGAATTTCTGAACATAGAGTGCCTACGTAGAACAGAGCCAGCGCTTCCCCCAGCAGGTGTGTGTTTGGGGAGAAATATGTGGAGAGGTAACGCTCAATGTAGTGTCCGTTTAGGCGCAGTGCACCCACAAGGTCGCTATCGAACGAGTTGGGCAGCGAATCGCATCCGGAAATCAAGTATCGGAGCCATAGCCAGGAGAGGGTGCGGAACGCGACCTCCAAGGTGCTTGCCCAATTGATGCCCAGAGGGTAGGGATTTGCTTTTCGCCATGAATACCATTGCTCCGACAACTCACGGGCGTATCGGGGATCTCGAGTCATGCACCATGTCTTGGCCAGCGTAACCAGGTGCTGATGGCGATTAAGTTCCCACGTGACTTTGTGGTCGCCGACCTCGGACAAATCGAGAAAATTGATCTTGAACCAGGGCTTTAGCGGCGCTCGCTTGCCGGATACCGCATCGCAATGCCAGTCAATATCGGACCCATAGGCAAGTTTTTCGTATCCAAGCAGATCGAATTCGTGTCGGCAAATGGCGTCTGCCTGGGCAACCGTTTTTTCGGCTTCGTGCGGAAGATACTCGCGAACCATCGCAACCCGGCGCGGCAATTCGGCAGCATTGAAGAAGAAGTTGGCTGATCGTTTGGCCGCTGGCAGTGGCAGCGAGTGGAGGCCGAAGCCTAGGCGATAGGAGGCAAGATCAAGCCGCTTGTGGCCCGCTTGTACAAGCCGCGTGCGAATCTCATCCCAGTCCATCTGGGTCAGGCGGGCCCATTTTTTTTGCCATCCCGAGCTCACAGAATTCTTCTCATGATATCGTGCTGCAGAGTTTGCGGGGACTAGAAGTTTAGAATCGGCCCAAACGCGTTTTCAGCACGAGGACTGCCACTGAATCACCGCGCAATCAGGGGAAGGTTGACAAATGTCGCTGTGCCATCTACTTAGGGTCGACCAGCATATAGCGCGGTAATTTCTCCAGTTCTTGCACGGTACTTTCCTTAACAGGAGAAAACTTTTCCCATTTTTACCCTCCCTCCGGGATTTCTCTAGCAATTGGGATTAACTGATATAAGTTATTGAAAACAAGCCTCATATTTAAGAGAATGATTTAGACCGCCAGTTCGTTATGGAAGGCGGGTTGCAAACAGTTGCTTCCGAGACGCTCGTGAAGCAGAACATTTCCCGAGATTGGCTCGTTTATCTTCCAACCGCAGATCTCTCGAGGAGGACAGCAGGGCGTGAGCTTGTCGATCAGCATATTCGGTCTCGGTTATGTCGGGTCAGTGTCAGCCGCGTGTCTTGCCTCGATGGGGTATAAGGTCATCGGGGTTGATATCAGCAGAGCCAAGGTGGAAATGTTGGACAGTGGGAGGAGTCCCATCATTGAAGCTCGAATGAGTGAACTAGTCGCCGAAGGGAACAAACAGTGCCGCCTGCATGCAACGACGGACTCGACGACCGCTGTTCTCGAGTCCGATATTTCGATCGTCTGCGTTGGAACGCCGAGCCTCAGAAACGGCAAATTGGACCTTTCCCACATCGAGAAAGTCGCGCAGGAAATCGGCACCGCCCTGGGGCAGAAGAAGTCGAGTCACACGTTTGTTTTACGCAGCACCGTGCTGCCGGGAACAACCGAGTCCCTGGTAATCCCTATTCTTGAGCGCGCCAGTGGACGCCGCGCCGGTAGCGATTTTGCTGTCTGTTATAACCCGGAATTCATGCGCGAGGGCAGCGCCGTGGCGGATTTTCTCGAGCCGCCGTATACGGTCCTTGGCTCTCAGGATAGTTCTCATCTGCTACCCTTACGGAAACTGTACAAGGACGTTCCAGGCCGGGTCTTTGAAACGACGATCTCCGTCGCCGAGATGGTTAAGTACCTGTCCAACGCTTTTCATGCGGTTAAAGTGGGTTTTGCCAATGAGGTAGGAACCCTGTGCAAGCATCTCGCAGTGGATGCGCAGGCCGTTACTGAAATCTTTACGGCCGACACTCGTTTGAATATTTCGCCCACTTACCTCTCGCCCGGATTCGCTTTCGGTGGCTCATGCCTGCCCAAAGATGTGCGCGCCCTGACTTACCGCGCTAAGGAACTAGACCTGAAACTGCCAATACTCGAGTCCCTCTTGCCCAGCAACGCAGAACACTTGGAACGCGCGGTAGAAGCGGTCATGCGAACCGGCAAGCGGAAAATTGCACATCTGGGCTTGAGTTTCAAGGCAGGTACGGACGACCTGCGCGAGAGCCCACAAGTGCAGCTCATTAAGCGTCTCCTGGGCGAGGGATTTGCGGTTCGCATTTGGGATCGCGAGGTCTCTGTGGGCCGACTCGCAGGTTCCAATCGGCAGTACATCGAAGAAGTTATCCCCCACATCGGATCGCTGCTCTCGGCCGACCTCGAAGAGGTTCTGCACGGCGCTGAGGTAGTGGTGATAGGTAATAAATCGGCTCGCAAAGATGAATTGCTGAAATACTTGCGTTCCGACCAGATCGTGATCGACCTGGTAAATCTGGACAAGTCAAGGCGCCCCGATACATCCGGCGCTTACGAGGGTATCTGCTGGTAAGCGCAGTCATGAAGGCCCCGGTCTTTATCGTGGGTTGTCCCCGCTCGGGCACGAGCTTCCTATATCACCTGTTGCTCTCCGCCGGCAATTTTGCCGAGTTCCACACCCAAATGAACGTCTACGACGTCCTGGAGCCGATCTACGGTGATCTGGGTGTAATGAAGAACAAGCAGGCTGCTATGAAAGAGTGGCTCTCTAGCAAAGCGTTTCGTGTTTCAGGATTGGATCGAGGCGAGATTGAATCCAGAGTATTGGCCGAATGCGAGGGAGCAGGGGGTTTTATTCGAATTGTGATGGAGGAAATCGCAAACAAACAAGGTGTGGACCGCTGGATTGATTCCACGCCAACCAATGTCCCCCACATGCTTCGGATCAAACGCGATTTTCCCGACGCTCTCTTCATTCACATCATTCGCGATGCTCGCGATGTAGCGTTGTCACTGGACAACCGCGGCTGGAGTCGACCATTGCCTTGGGACAAGAAGAACAGCCTGCTCGCAGGGGGCCTTTACTGGAAGTGGATTGTCCGCAAAGCCCGCACATATGGCTCGCTCCTCGGCCCGAGTTACATGGAGATTCGCTACGAAGAACTTGTGAGCGGGACTCGACCCTCGCTGAATCGCGTGGGAGCCTTTCTCCGGCACGATTTAGATTACGACCGGATTCAAGCGAGGAGCATTGGCTCGGTCAAAAAGCCGCTGACCGCGTTCCAACAAGAACTCGAGGAAGGAAGGTTCACGCCCGTGGGACGCTGGAAGGAGAAATTTCCGGCCGAACAGCTCGCACGATTCGAGAGCCTGGTGGGAGACTATCTCGAAGAGCTCGGTTATACGCTTTCGATGATGAAGCCTACATCGAACATGGTTGACAAAAACAAAAGGGCCATTTACGGCGCCTATTATGAGCTGAAACAATGGGCCAAGGTGAATACACCGTTGTCGCGTTGGATGGTGAATTATTCCGCGATTTTGATAGATAAATAAAAAATAGACCGTCCGAGCATCAATCTGAGACATTTGGATGAAATGCAATATCATCGATTTCGAATCGGCGAATTTCAAGCGGCTCGACGAGTTCTCAGACAGAACCGTCTTTCAAACTCGCGAGTGGATCAGGTTTGTGGCGGAAACGCAGAATGCGACGCCGATTCTGGCTGAACTAAACGACGACGGCAAAGTCGTGGGTTACTTTACCGGCCTTACCTTCAGTCGCTTCGGCGTGCGGGTGCTGGGTAGTTCATTTCCCGGTTGGACAACACCATACATGGGGTTCAACCTACTGCCGGGAATTTCGCGTGCAACGCCTTTGGCCGCGGTTGAGAACATGGCATGGAACACGCTTAGGTGTCTGCACATGGAAGTCTCTGATCCGTACTTGACGGACGAAGATGGGCAGGAGCTCGGCTTTACGGGTCATTACTTTGTCTCTTATCGGACAGATTTGAGGAAATCCGAAGAAGAGCTATTCGACGGCATGGACAGCGCTTGTCGACGCTGTATCCGTAAGGCCGAGAAGAGCGGCGTGGTCATCGAGGAAGCCCATGATGTGGGCTTCGCAGACGAGTACTACCAGCAGTTAAGAGATGTGTTTGCCAAGCAGGGCCTGGTTCCGAGCTATAGCCTCAGGCGTGTTCGCGCTTTGGTGAAACACCTTCAGCCAACCGGACGAATCTTGCTAGTACGGGCTCGTGATCGCGAAGGTAACTGCATTGCCACCGGCATTTTCCCAGGCTTCAACAAAATTGCGGAGTTTTGGGGTAACGCCAGCTTTCGCTCCAGTCAGATTCTTCGTCCAAACGAAGCCATTCAGTGGTACGTGATGCGTTACTGGAAACAACGTGGCGTAGAGGTGTACGACTGGGGCGGCGAAGGAACATATAAAGAAAAGTACGGATGCAAATTGCATCGGGTGCCGTGGTTCACCAAGTCGCGTTACCGGATTGTTTCCAGGCTCCGCGATGAGGCTAAGGAGATGTTCGCGCGTAAACAGAAATGGTTGGGCTGGTTACAGGGGGTGCGCCCGGGTTCGTAGCTGGCCGCCGAGCTGTTGTCAGAAGCTAGGTCCACAGGCGTACTTGTGGAACGTACCTGTCATTTGTTTACCCAAATAGTACCTTACCGGCACAGGTACCGAGCGCAATTCAAATCACGCCCCGGATAGCTTTGTCGACAGCCTCCACATCTGCCCCAATGTCCCTGCCATCACTGGCAGCGCCCAGCGCGGGAGAAGCCTTCTTGCAAGAGCTTTCCTTATCGGCGGCGCGACACAGCCGAAAACCCTCTGCGCCCTCCTCTGCAGTGATTAATCCAGCCGCCTTGGCATCGGAAACGTTGATATTTCCGTCCCACTTTACTCCGCTGCCGATGATGATGTTGTTCCTGACTTTTCCTTTAACAAAACAGCTCTCAAACACTGCAGCCGGTCCCATAGCCAGCGCTCCCACAGCACAGTTCCGCGGGCCTCCCCCCGCTGACACTATGGATGGTCTCTTTGCAGCAGTGAAAAGGATGCTGTCGGTCAGGCTGAAATTCTCGATACCTTCCCGGCCGGGATGCAGAATTGAGATGATGGGGCCGGGAACGAACGCGGTCACGTGTGAGATCTGAATATCGTGCAGTGGCGGCGCGATCGCAAGTATCATCAGAAATGAGCCGAAACCCCCATAATCCTTGTAGTGCACGTTATCGACGATTAGATCGTGAATGCTGTAACGTTCGCCCCCGGAGCTTTTCCCCCCGTTATCCGAGGGAACATTCGCAATCGATAGCGCCGCTGCCACATTGCTGATGCGGTTGCGGCGGATAGTCACATCACTGACGCGGCATATAGGGCAGATATTAGTGTTGCGTGTCCCCGCCTGGTTCTTTGGAGTCAACACGATGGAGAATCCGGCTTGGCTAAATCCGCCCCAGCTGCCTTCAAGAACATTATCCTCGAACAGCACGCGCTGGCCATTCTTCAGTTCAAAATTATTCTTCACAATGAAAGGATGACCATCTGGGCCACCGACAAAACCGGGTTCGCCTTTCTTCCAGATAATGGGCTTGAAGAGATAGTTGTGCCGAATCTCGATATCGGCAGGTATCTGGGTCGCGGCCCCGCCACCGAAAAGTATGTTTTCGCCCGACGCCTCCAGGAAATTGTTCACGATCTTGTACGCACCGCCGGGAGTGTTGCCTCCCCCACTGACGACGGTCTGCGCATCAGTACAGGCCCCAACTATCGCGGTGCAGTGAAAGTCGTTAAGGAACGAATCCACTAGTGCCACATAGGTCATATCGTGTAGCAGGATAGCGCGAGTAGTTTCGTCTTGGGCGGTGCCATGCATCCAGACGCGGTCGAATACGAGGTGATCCGCAGTCCCTCCAGGTTTTGTAAGAGCCAGAGCTGATATGGTTGCGCCCGGACTGCCGCGCGTGATCTCGAGTCCCATGAGGCGATAATGGGTAGCCCCTTTTTCAAAGTGTAGTGGGCCGGAACCGCCTTTAGCCTCGAATTCAATCTTTGCCATCACGTTCTGAACGCCATTACAGCGGAAATCAGGGCGACCGGGTAGGGATGCAACCCCTGCAAAACATGGAGTGATCCGTTCTCCCTCGGGAGGCAGGGCGTCGTCGGGCGCGGCAGTGCGAAGGAGAATCCAGTGGGAATCGTCGCATTCCTTATGCGGAAACACGAGCAAGCCGCGGAAGGTTGCGCCAGCCTCCAGTTTCAGGGTTTCGCCGCATTGCGCATTGTTGAGTGCTTGCTGTAGGTTATCCCCACTTTTTACTAATCGGACTCGGCCGGGAGCAGGAGTATCAGCGAGGGAAGATTTGACGTAAATTCGAGGAAGTTCTGCCGGTCCGTCAAAACTGGCGTCTGCACCAGGTTTCCCTTGCTCGTCAGCGGTACTCCCATCGCCCAACATAAAAGCTGTCATTAGCAACAAGAAGATCCAGAGCAAGAACCCAGATCGAGGCAAACTGAACCAACACATAATCCGCATTCCTATACTCCCAAACCGCATCAGCGGGGAAACCCTCGTATTACCAGCATTCCAGATGCCAAAATCATGATATATAGGTCAGGGCATCTACGCCACACTGCTGTTGACTATAACCCGGTTTGGACACGTTCGTTGTGACGCTCCTGAAACTTTTGGAGCTCAAGTCCGACTTTTTAGGCGGGAAAGCACTCATCCAGCTAAAAGAAGCTGTGCTATGAAGCTCGCGGTTTTCCCTCTACAGCCCCTAAAGCGTTCAGTAGACGCCAGAGATTGCCGCTTGCAGGGCGCTGATATCGGCTCCAATGTCCTTACCATCGCTGGCTGCATTCTTATATGGGCTGGAAGACAGCAATTGGTAATTACCGCCATGTGCATTGTTGTAGTTCACGAATTGCACCGCCCCTGGACTCGCTGCAAAATAGTTCCCCGACGGCCAGTCCGACGACTTGGAAGCAAACAAGCTACCGATGATGGCGTTGTAGCTGAAGGCGTATTTGCTAAAGCACAGGTTAAGAGTGGTGAGTGGGATAGGGGTGAATGCACAGTTGGGTGGACCGCCTCCGGCGGAAGCAAACGTGTACTCCCCTAATCCTAAAATGTTGTTACTTATGACAAATCCCCACATTGAAGGATGGGGTCGTGTGTCGAGCACGCTGATCACGCGAAGAAAAGTAGGATCGCCGAAGCCTGTGATGTGATTAATAGTTACACTGTTTAAAACATTTTGCCACCAGCTGTTCAGAAACGAGAAAAGTGCACCGGAGCCGATATAGGCTCGCGCATTAACGTCATCTATGGTGATGTCGTGAAGGCTGAAACGTGCACCGGCTGCTGCCATGCCGCCAGAGTCGGAAAGGGCCGTTGCGATGGTAACACCCGCGGCCACATGGCTGACGGTGCTATATCGAATGGTGACGTCAGTGACCTGACAAAGCGGGCAGACGTTAGTGTTGTGTGTCCCCGCCTGGTTTTTTGGCGTCAACATAAAAGCGAACCCATGCTGCCCGAACCCACCCCAGCTGTACTCGAGTATGTTCGCCTCAAGCAGCACACGCTGTGCATTCTTGAGTTCGAACAGATTCTTGACGATGAAAGGATGACCGCCCTGACCTCCCACAAAACCGGGTTGCCCGCTCTGCCAGATTGATGGCTTGAAGAAGTGATTCCGGCGAATCTCAATATCAGCAGGTGTGGTCGTCGCAGGTCCGCCGCCGAACAAGATGTTCTCACCGGATGCCTCGAGGAAGTTGTCCACAACCTTGTAGGGTCCACCAGGTAGTGATCCCACGCCGCCACCGATTGCCTTAGCATCGGTACAGGCTCCCACGATGGCAGTGCAGTGAAAGTCGGTTAGGAACGAATCAATGACCGCGGCATTAGTCATGCCGGTGAAGCTGATACCGGCGGAAGTGTCGTCCTGGGGCGTGCCATGCAGCCAACAACGATCAAGGATAAGATGATCGGCGGGGGATTTCTTAGTGAAAACCAGGGGACCGACCAGGCCTGTCCGGGGCGTCCGCGTGAGCTCAAGCCCAAGCAGACGGTAATGACTAGCCCCTGGGGCTAGTAAAAACGGTCCAGCACCCATGTGTGGATTGATGACCCGCGCCAAGACTTTCCTCAGAGCGGAGCAATGGAACGAAGGTCGACCGGGAAGGGACCCTACTCCCGCATAACATGGCGAAATACGGGAACCCTCGGGCGGCAAGCTCGTATCCGGAGCGCTGGTGCGGATGATGATCCAATGCAGGTCATCGCAGGATTTGGCTGGCAAGGTGAACTTTCCGGTGAAAGTTGCTCCTGCTTGCAGAGCAACAGTGTCGCCGCAGTTTGCGCTGTTTAGAGCGGTTTGCAGATTTCCACCCGATGGGACCGGAATCGTGTTACCTGGGGCTGGCGTATTGGCCAGACTAGTCTGCATGAATACCCGAGGCAATTCTGCCGGGCCATCAAAACTTCCAGTGGATGACGATACCGAGAGGGTGAGACTCCGGGAATTTGTTTTGCCGTTGGCATCGGTCACTTTGGCGACGAACGTGAAATTTCCCGTCGAACTGATTGTGCCATTAATCAGACCAGTGGAACGATTCAGGTTAATTCCCCCAGGGAGCGAGCCCGAGGCGATACTCCAGGCATACGGCACGGCTCCCCCAGTTGCCGACAGATCAGCCGTGTAGGGACTTCCGATAATGACGCTCGGAATCGATGTTGTCGTGATTGTAGGTCCG
>Ga0126378_10000580_pt1 | contig 26615 bp, 26 predicted proteins | sample PanSoiMetPlot_23_FD_92587 | JGI IMG/M metagenome (GOLD analysis project Ga0126378, IMG submission 92587) | Tropical forest soil microbial communities from Panama - MetaG Plot_23 | ecosystem: Environmental > Terrestrial > Soil > Tropical forest > Bulk soil | place: Panama | collected 2016-02-17
AATTTCTTCCTCGCTGAAGACAGATGCGAACTCTTCGACCTCGAAGATCTGGCGGATCTCGATGTGGCTTTCTCCGTCGGGGGTGTTGGGGCATCGCTTGACCCACTCGATGGCCTCTTCGAGAGACTTCACCTGCCAGAACCAGAAGCCGGCGATGAGTTCCTTGCTTTCGGCGAAGGGGCCGTCAATGACGGTGCGCTTCTTGCCGGAGAAGTGGACGCGAGCGCCTTTGGAAGAGGGGTGAAGACCGTCGTAGCCTATCAAAACTCCGGCTTCCAGGAGCTCGTCGTTGAATTTGTTCATGTCGGCCATGAGCTGGGGATCGGGCGGTGCGCCTTCGTTTTCTTTCGTGGTGTTGACGATGACCATGAATCGCATTTTCTTTGTCCTTTCGGGCAGCGGTTCAGTTTGAATTTTGTTGTTCGTGACACTACTCTGCGCCATCACGCGCCTTTTGCGTGATGAATAGGTGTCAAAAATTCAAACGGAACCACTAACTCCTTTCGGGTTGAGTTGGTCTGACGTTCCAGTGTAGCGGCGACTTTATGTCGCCGTCTTACCTCACAAGCGTCTGGCACGAGCCCCTCGAAGCTCGGGGCAAGCAGAGCAAGCAATCGTGCCGAACAGAGCTTAATTGCTGCTCTACCGGTATGTCGAATGAGGAGGTGCAGGATCGACAGGTGTGTCGATTTTTTTGCGGGGGGGGCGAAGGCATATTTTGGGGGCTGAAGGCTGATTAGATGAAGGGCCTGCCACCCGCGGGCCGAATTCTGATCGTTAGTTGACCCTGGTTGGGCACAATGGCCCAATAAAGGCCAGTATTGTCCTGAGGTGAGGCTTGTGATTTACGCTTATGGTGATGATGGCGCTGATGAACAAAGGCAGCGAGTTGTTTCCGTCGCAATTATTGCTGGGCGTGAAGGCTGGTGGCAAGAAGCTGAAGCCGAATGGCAAGTGCGGTGCGGTCATATACCTTTTCACGCTACGGATTGCGAAAGCAACCGGGGAGATTATGCAAACACTCCCCACGAACAAAACAAGGCTCTATTTCGGGACCTGACGGGGATTCTCGCAGCAAGTAAGTTGGGTGGGATTGGTATTGCTTTAGATTTGCAAGCGCAAGAAAAAATATTCCCAAATCGCTTGCAGTTAGTCTATTATCGCGCGTTTTTGGAGTGTCTAGAGCGAGCGGCAAACGTCGCAGAACATGAAGATGACGTAATAAAAATAACCTTCGATGTGAGTACGGAAAATGAATACAACGCTGGCTCACTGTATTCCGTAACGAGAAGCGGCGATGCCAGGTTGGCAAAACGCTTAGATTCTGAAATCGGGTTCACGACATGGAGAAACTCTTCTCGGGTTCAAATGGCAGATTTGTTGGCATTTGAATCATGGAAGGCGTTAGATCACACTGTCGGTCCGATAAAGAGAACCCGCAAGTCTTGGGAAGTGCTCCGTGCAACTCAAAGATTTGAGACTCTTGCCTATGGCGAAGAATGGTTTTCTAGTCTCAAAGCACATATCGATTCCGGCGAGCTAGAGAAAAAAGCAGGGTTTAATGAGAGTGATTATCTCCAATGGTTAAACGATAAAAAGCGCAAGCACAACATGAGCAACCTAATATCTTTCTTGGGTTCGAGGTGAGAATGGGCGGGTGGCGGGGAAGCCGGGAACACTCGGACCCCGTGAGCGTGAAGTAAAAAAATCAGAAAACGTCTCGTCTGCCCCCAAAGCTCTCACACTTCTTACATTTGAGCGGCTAATTCACGATTAACGTTTAGTAAGTCCTAAATTAAGGATAAAATAGAATTATGGCTGCTGCTCCTGTCACAATTGCGCCGGTATTAACACCCCGGGCAGTGGCTGCGCTTGCGAACGCAGTCGAAAAGAACGAGCTTCCCGAGCTCGCCGCGGCGTTACGACAGCTTGAGCCATTCCTGGAAAAGGTTGTTAAGAATATCTTTGCGCCGCTCACGATTTCCGCCGGGCGCGACGGTTTCAAAGGGCGTTTCAACAGGCTGTCCCGGAAATACGAACCATTTCGACTGTTTTTGACATTCAAATTATTAGAATTCTTTCAAAACCAGGATCTCCTTCCATTCTACGAGCGCATTTTGCGCGATATGTTGGGTCCGCTGTTAAACGCGGCACGAGAAATGGACATGGCACCGGAACTAGTCGCCGCGTTGGTTAGCGATTATCTTCATCTTTTCGGGCACGTAAGGAAGGCGGTCCTTTCGGCTCAACAGAGAGAACTAACTTTTGAACAGTTCTCGTTGGTAGTTGACTGCCTCCTGCGAGCCACGCGATTTGATTACGGACTTACTGCCACTTTCCTAGTGCTTGAGGGATCGATTGCGGAACCAAGGGCTGCCAATAAAGTAGACCTCCTTGTTGAATGTAAGGAGTCTTTTTTCGGTTTTGCAAAAGCAGTCGTAAGGATGCTCGATGTTCAGGACGGAAATCGAATCCTCGACACGTTTGAGTCGAGTAGGCTGGAAATAGCGGGAAAAGGCACACGTTTGCACGTCGTGCCCCAGGTCAGGGGGCCTCGCGCTAACGCTCCTGACCAGCCTCGCAGACAGGCTGAGATTGAGTGGATGAATAGGAACACTCGGGCCTCAGATGAGTATCGTGGAAAGTGGGTTGTTGTCGAGAACAATGAGCTTGTCGCTAGCGATAAAGACTACGGTAGGGCACGTGCTATTGCCAAGGAGCGAGGAATCAAGCGGCCTTTCATAATATTCGTACCCACGAAACGTAGCGGTGGCTTCATGGGAATATGAGCCCTCGAATAGATTTCCAATATGAGTTTCAATACAGGGAGTTCGGAGATTTGGTTTTGCCAGCTCTGGAAGTGACTTTGGTTGGCCCCACCGACGAGGACGACCTTCTGGCTATAATCGACACCGGCGCGACCTATTGTTTGTTTAATGGGGTCCGCGCTGCCGCGATCGGTCTTGAGCTGGCAGCCGGAAGATTGGAGCAGCTCTCTGGGCTTGCAGGTGGCCTGATGGCAAGAATTCATCCAGTGACGATCGTAATTGCAGGACACCGTTTCGCATGCGAGGCTGCTTTTAGCGAGCAAGAAATTGAGCGCGAGCTACTTGGGAGACACACGCTTTTTCGTCAGGTCAGATTTGGATTTAGAGAAGGCATCTCTCTGGCCTATTTCCACCCTGTTCGCTAATCCTCAGACGAAACACGGGAACGGACGGAAGGTTTTTCTGATGGTTTAGGGTGATGGCGCGGCGGGTGGCCCATCCTTGCGATTTTGGTTCATGCAAGGGTGGGGTTGGTTTTCGCTGGCTCGAGATTTATCCCTAGCTGACCCTAAAGCTCGGATGATCGCGTTTCGGTGACATGCCAATAGAATCTTCTTACGGCTGGAATCAGCAGCAATACTGGAGTGATTGCTGAAGTAACGGTGATTCCCGCCATCTCCCAATCCATATTCCGCAAGCCGTCGTCCACCATGCTATAGACGAATATTGCGAGCAGAGCGAAGTTCGTGAGTAGCGCCAGCCACCATCCCCAAAGCGTCTGCTTCCACAACCCGTACCACGAAGAGATTGCCAGGAGGGTAGGCACGCCCAGGATTGCAGCAGCGGTCTTCAGCCCTGCCGAGGACTCAGGACTCGCTGTCCGTGCCATTACGAGCAGCAAAACCACAAGCCCCGTCAGAGCCACTGCCCACAGCGCCTGCACGACGATAGCTCCTGTGATCCAGCCAGAACGATTCATAGGCTAAAACTCTACGCCGAATTGCGAGCGGAATTCCATAGGCGGGTGGGCCAGAGACTGGAGGGTGCCGCACCCTACGGGTTCCAGGGTGCGGGTTTTGAATTTTCCGTTCTCCTACCGCGCACCATCGAAACGTCTATCCCCAGTTTCAGTCTCCAGTTTCCGTCGCAGGTCATGAACTATCGATTTGGCATTTCGCGCGCCAATCGCCTACCATCGGCTTGCTATGAAGACTTCCAACGCTCACGACCAACGCATCGCGACGATGTCCTTTGCCTCCGTCTATCCGATGTATCTTGCGAAAGTGAAGAAGAAAGGCAGGACCCGCGACGAATTGCACCAGGTCATCCAATGGCTAACCGGCTTTGATGACGGAAAGCTGCAAGAGCTCATCGAGGGAAAGGCGACGTTTGAGACATTTTTTGCCAAGGCCAAGCTGAATCCCAACGCGCGCTTCATCCATGGCATGATCTGTGGCTATCGCGTGGAAGACATCGAGAACCCCCTGACGCGGCAGGTCCGGTATTTGGACAAGCTGGTAGACGAACTGGCCCAGGGCCGGAAAATGGAAAAGATTCTGCGCAGCGCATAGCGATTTCGCGGATCGTCTGCGGTCGGCGCGCGTTCGGGCCTCGGCCCCACCTGCCCCGGAACAAAATTGGAAAAGAAGGTGGGTGCCCCAGGTTTGGTTTCTAAAACCTGGGTCTTCGGTGTTTCCTTCTTTCGCGCAAAGACGATTCGCGACGGTGCGCGCACTGGTGAACAAGCACATTCCGCGCGGCTACGAGGAGTGCCTCGTGTGGGGCACTCTTCCCTTTCGTTTTGCATTTTGTATCTCGAACCATCGAAACGACTTACAGATTTTTGAAAACCTGTGATTTCGGGAAGATTTCTTCCTTTGTAACTCCACGCATCCAAACCACTTGCGGTCCCCTTGACAAAATTTACTATTTGTGATATAAACCATAGGTAAAAGACACCCGACAGCCCACCGCTTCACCTCAGACCGAAGCCCGCACATCCAACCCTTTTCCTCTCATACGGTTACGCACTCTTTTGCGCAACGGGGCGCCTGTAACCCATTTTGAATCAATGATTTGCGCACTCTTTTCATCACAACGGAGGGGTGGGGGGTACGCTCCTAAAATTCCAGACGTTCAGACGTTACGACGTGCAGACGTTCCGACTTCCGTTTCGGCGAATCGGGCGCACAATTTCCTTTCCGTTCACGCCTCTTCCAATGGAACCCGGGAATTGGATACGATTCGTGAGCTGTCTTGAGGGATGCATCGATGCCTTATCAGCCAATCGAGAACTACGGGATCATCGGCAACATGCGCACCGTCGCGCTGGTCGGCAGGAATGGCTCCATTGATTGGTATTGTTACCCCCACTTCGACTCACCAAGCATCTTCGGGGCAATTCTGGATGAGAACAAGGGAGGCCGTTTCCAGATTTGCCCCGTCGCCGACCAGGTGCGCACCAAGCAGTTCTATTGGCCTTCCACCAACATCCTGGTGACCAGGTTCTTGCTTCCCGATGGAATCGCCGAACTGGAAGATTTCATTCCTGTGGGGATTCGCGCCGATTCGCCCTGGATTGGACATCTTTGCCGCCGGGTGCGCTGCGTCAAGGGCACCGTGCGTGTCCGGCTCATTTGCCGCCCCGCCTTCAATTACGGGCGCGGGAGCCATGAGACGCAGCTCGATACCAACGGCGCGAGCTTCCATAGCGGCAGCCAGACGTTTACTCTTCCCTCGGCTGTGCCTCTAGAGCTGGACGGACAAGGAGGTGTGATCGCGGAGTTTCTCCTGGAGGAAGGGAAATCGCAACTCTTCATCTTCAGGGCGGACGGGGCTCGCGGCTGCGAGGGCGACGTTCCCTGCCCGCCCCCCGAAAAGGAGGCCGAAGAGCTTTTCCAAAGAACTTTACGTTTCTGGCGCAAATGGATTTCTTCCTGTACCTACCAAGGACGCTGGCGAGAGCACGTGGAGAGGTCAGCCTTGGCTCTTAAGCTGCTCACCTTCGACCCCACCGGGGCGATCATTGCGGCACCCACCACTAGCTTGCCCGAAGTCGTTGGAGGCACTCGGAACTGGGATTACCGCTACACCTGGGTAAGGGATGCGGCGTTTACGGTCTACGCGTTCCTCCGGATTGGCTTCCGGGAAGAAGCTGCGGCATTTATGAATTGGATTGAAACCTACGCAGCCAAGCATCTGCGCCCGAATATGCCTGTTCCAGTAATGTTCACCATCCACGGCGACTGCGAAATCCCCGAAAGTACGTTGGACCACTGGGAAGGATATCGCGCGTCTGGCCCGGTGCGCATCGGCAATGCAGCCGTGTCGCAGTTTCAGTTTGACGTGTATGGCGAGTTTATGGACGCGTTTTACTTGTACAACAAGTACGTGAGCCCCATCTCCTACGATCCGTGGGTAAGGATTCGGCGCCGGCTGGATTGGATTTGCGAAAATTGGCAGCGTCCCGACGCAGGACTCTGGGAGATGCGCAATCGCGAAGAGCATTTTGTTTTCTCAAAAGTAATGAACTGGGTGGCGCTGGATCGCGGAGTGCGGTTGGCGGAAAAACGTGCTTTGCCCGCGAATCGTACGAAATGGATCCAGGAGCGGGACCGCATTTACGAGGAGGTCATGACGCGCGGCTGGAACGAAAAGCGTCGCGCGTTTACACAATTCTACGGGAGCGAAGACTTGGATGCGTCGCTTCTTGTCATGCCTCTGGTTTTCTTTATGGCTCCGAACGATCCGCGCATGCTCAGCACGATAGATGCAATTCTCAAGAGCCCCAGCCAGGGCGGCCTCGTCAGCGACAGTCTCGTGTACCGCTATCCTCCGGACCCCCGTATCGATGGACTTCCGGGCGAGGAGGGCACTTTCAACATGTGCTCCTTTTGGCTAGTGGAGGCGCTGACACGCGCCAGTCAGACCAGCCCTGAAAAACTGGATCAAGCCATGCTGCTCTTTGAGCGCATGCTGGGTTATGCCAACCATCTCGGGCTTTACGCGGAGCAAACGGGGTCGCAGGGCGAGGCGCTCGGCAATTTTCCGCAGGCGTTCACGCATCTCGCATTAATCAGCGCCGCTTTCAATTTGGACCGCAGGCTGGGCTCGCGCAATCCGACTTAGAACGGAACTTGCAACTTAGAACTTATGACTTATGACTTACCACTGCAGCCATTCAATACGCCCAGCGGAGGAGGACGCCGCCGGTCGTGTATCCCGCGCCGACAGTGACGATTAGCACCAAATCGCCTTTGCGCAGGCGGCCTTGCGCGAGCGCGTCGCGCAAGCCGAGCGGAATGGTCGCCGCGGTGGTGTTGCCGTACTTGTCGATGTTCACCATCACTTTCGAATCGTCCACGCCCAGCCGCTCCTGCGTGGCGCGAATGATCCGCAGGTTTGCCTGATGCGGCACTAAAAGCGCGAGTTCGTCTTTGGTGAAGCCATTGCGCTCGAGCAAACTCGCGGCGAGGTCCGACATGCGCCGCACCGCGTACTTGAACACTTGCGAACCGTCCTGATGGACAAAGTGCATGCGCTTCTCGACGGTTTCCTTCGACGAAGGATGCAACGACCCGCCGCCGGGCATGTACAGATACTCGCCGCCCGAGCCGTCCACGTCGTGCGCGAAATCGAGGATGCCTTCGTTATCGCGGGCTGGCTCGAGCAGCACCGCGCCCGCGCCATCACCGAACAGGATGCACGTCGCGCGATCTTTGTAATCGAGAATTGAAGTCATCACATCGCTACCGATGACCATCACTTTTTTGTGCGTGCCCGCGCCGACGAATTGCGCGCCAACGGTCAGCGCGTAGGAAAATCCCGAGCACGCGGCGGAAAGGTCGAAGCCCCACGCGCGCTTCGCGCCGATGCGGCATTGCACCAGGCACGCGGTCGCCGGAAAGAACATGTCCGGCGTGACGCTGGCCAGCACGATCAAATCAATCTCTTCAGGATCGGTTTTCGTTTGCGCGAGGAGGGCTTTCGCAGCCTCGGTGGCCAGGTGCGAGCTGGCCATGCCCTTTTCCACGACGTGACGCTCGCGGATGCCGGTGCGCGTGCGAATCCATTCGTCGTTGGTGTCGACGATTTTCTCGAAGTCCGCGTTGGTCATCACTTTGGGCGGAACGTACCCGGCTACACCCGTGATTTTTGCCGCGATGCGATGGGACATATCTCTCCTTGCTGAAGGGGCCCTCGACCAAAAGAAACTGAATTTTATGCGATGCGCCGAGGCGTGACAAGGTGAAGTGGCTTACGAATTACGCAATTGAGACGCGCCTGCTTGCCGCGGGCAGGTTGAAGCTCGCCCCTATATAAGAACGGAACCGCGCCGGCGGCGCGGCGGGCGCAGCAGTGCTGCGTCTCGTTTAGGCGCGTGCTCACGCGGCGGGCGGGAGGATTTCGTAGCGCCAGGTGACGTCGGCGGTTTTCTTGAGCATGGCGGCCACCGAGCAGTATTTGTCTTCGCTGAGCTGAATGGCGTGCTTCACCGCGGCGTCATCGAGCTTGCCGCGCAGGCGGTAGAGGATTTCGAGCTTGGTCCAGACCGTGGGAGGCTCTTTGGCGCGCTCGCCGGAGCAGATTACTTCGAGCGATTCGAGCTTCTGGCGTTTTTTTTCGAGGATGGAAACCACATCGGTGGCCGTACATGCGCCGAGCGCGAGCAGCAGAAATTCCATCGGACCTGGCGCTTTGTTGGATTCACGGTCGGAGTCAAACGTGATGGTGTGGCCGGATGGGCCGACGGCCACGAATTTCTGTTCGCCAATCCATTTCACCGATGCAGTTTGCATGCAGCCTCCCCTTCGCGCCCTTTCGCAGAAATGAAAAGCATAGCAGGGGCGGAGGCCGAAGACGAAAGCGTGCGATTCCAGCCGCGGATTCTCGCGAATGAATGCGGATTTGAACAAGAGTCGAGGATAATGCCGATCAACTATTCTCACTGGATCGGCATTATGGCTTACACTTCTCCACCAAGATTTGCGACAGAGGAGGAAATCATATATGCACTTTCAGACTGTTTTGCTGAGCCGGAGATTTCTTACGACGGTTCTGGCGGCTGCTGCGATGCTTTTCGCGGCAACGGTGGGCGCGAAAGCACAGAATTCAGCTGCGGGGGAAAAAGAACAGCCGTACGTGATCGAGTATTACTACAAGGTGAAATGGGGCCACGCCGACGAATTCCTGGCGCTCTTCAAGAAGAATCACTATCCCGTGTTGAAGAAAGAGATCGAGCTTGGGCGCATGCTGAAAGTCACGATGGTGACGCCGCGCTATCACATGACCGAAGAAGACCGCTGGGATTTTCGCGTGACGATTGTGTTCAAGAACGCGAGCATCGCCAATGACAATTTTGACAGCTCCGGGATTATCAAGCAGCTTTATCCCGATCAGGAGACGTATAAGAAGGAAGAGCAGCGGCGCTTCGAGATTCTCGACGCGCATTGGGACTTGCCCATCAAGGACGTGGACCTCGACGGGCGGTGAAGACTTCTATCGCCGCAAAAAATGCGGCCGCCTGTAATTCGACTCCAAATATGTTCTCGGCGCGGTGCCGCACCTACGGCGCTGCTTATTTCTTGTTTCTTAGCCCAGCCCTGACCCTTGGACTCCGCTCAGGGCAGGCGGGATGGGCTAACCTGTGACGCGCCTCCGGCGCTCCATTGCGACCAAGGCGGATCTTTTATTGCGGTTCGCAATGACAGCGGAAAAAAGAGACAACGATGGCGACGTAAAGTAGCCGCTACGAGAATGATGCCTGAAGAGAGATTCTTCGCTGCGCTCAGAATGACAAGCGCGGAGAACGCAATTACAGGGCGCGGGCGGCGGCGTCCTCGCTGACGATCCACCCGTCGCGGAGCTGGATGATGCGATGGCCATAGGCGGCATTTTTTTCGGAATGCGTGACCTGGATAATGGTCGTCCCTGCCTCGTTCAGCTTTTTGAAGAGCTCCATGATTTCTTCCCCCTGGGAGGAGTGAAGGTTGCCGGTGGGCTCGTCCGCCAGAATGAGTTTAGGATTCTGAATTACCGCGCGGGCCACGCCGACAAGCTGTTGCTGGCCGCCGGAGAGCTGATTCGGGAAAAGATCTTTCTTGCCGACGATATTGAAGCGATCAAGGGCATCGCAAACGATGCTGGCGCGCTCCTTGCTTGGAATGTTTTTGTAGGACAGCGGGATCTCGAGGTTTTCGTAGACGGTGAGCGAGTCAATCAGGTGATAGCTCTGAAAAACAAAACCGATGTTGTACTTGTGCAATTCGTTGCGCTGCTTGACGCTCAGCCGGTGCACGGGCTTATCGAGGAAGAAATATTCGCCCGACCACGCTCCGTCGAGCATGCCGAGTATGCCCAGCAGCGTTGACTTCCCCGAGCCGGAGGGGCCCATGATGGTGATGAAATCACCCGGCTGAATCTCCAGGTTGATGCGGCGAAGCACAAAAAACTTTTGCGCTCCCACATCAAAGAATTTTTCGAGGTTTTTGATTTGAATGAGCGGGGGCAAGGGGGCTCCTTGTGACAGGCAGTTATTGTACTAGGGGCTGGAGGAAAGAGGCGAGCGGCCCCTCGCTTTGGCTCGGTGTAAACGAGTGGCAGGTGAAGAAGAGGGAGAGAGAAGCACTCCGCGGAGAGATCCTTCGCTTCGCCTGCCTGCTGCAGGCTGGCTCAGGATGACACGGCCCTGGCGATTGTAGACAGAGAAGATGCCGGGCTTCCCGGTAAAGAACAACGGGCACAAATAACGTGAAAGACCGCCGCTACAACCGCCGCCACGGGCATCGACGAAAAGCAGATCCCTCACCGCCGTTCGCAAACGGCGCGACCGGGTTCGGGATGACAGGTGGCTCTTGAATCGGCGCAATGCCTTGGTCTAAGCTTGTCCTGTCCAGGGGTGAGAACGGATACAGATTTTTACCGTTTCTCTGTCCTGGGTTCGGCCGAAGCGGAACGGTGGCAGGCCGGGCCACGTTTCTCACCCCTACCCCTTCCTCCTGTTTTCGACTCAGAAGAACAGCGCGGGCCTTCCCGGAGAGTGCGACGAGCCTCCCCCGGCGATCGTGTTTTCTTTTGCGTGAAGTGCAAGGTCGTGCGTATGTCTTCCCAGTAGACAGCGAGGCGAGCTTGTGATTCAATCGCCGTACCCACCCATTACTTTTTGGGGCCTGGCGCTCCATGGCGCAATTCGACATTTTCAAAGAGCAGGCGGACGGCAGCCTTCGTTGGCTGGCAGCGTCGGCGAGTATGGAAACAGCCGAGGCGCGTGTCAAAAGACTTCCGCCGGGAACTTACGTCATCATCTCCGACCAGCGTCCGGCAAAGAGGATTTCCATCCAGTTGCCAGCCAAACAGATCGTTTTTCAGATCAGCTACGACGACGACAAAGGGTCAGCCGCGAGGGAAACTCTGTTTCGAAGTTTCGGCCATGAGGTGGTTTCGGTGGCGGACAACGACGCCGCGAGGCGCGCCCTGGCCCCGATTTCCAATGTCGATGTTTTTATCCTAGGCCATACCGCCCCCGAGCAAACGCGAAAAGAGATGGTCGATTGGATAAAAGAGAATTTTCCGAAAGCAAAAATAGTTGCCCTGATTCCATCTGCGGTTCCCGAGCTGTGGTGCGCGGATTACAACGTACCGCAGAGAGATTGGGCCGCCTGGGTTTCTCTATTCGCCTCGGGTTGAGACCGCTCCAAAGCGTAGAATCCTACGTCATTTTTTTGTGTACTCAGCATCGAAAGCCTAGGCGGGACTCTCGCCGGAGAGTAGCCTAGACTAAAATGTTGGTGCGTTGAGGTCTCAAGGAGGAATTATGTCATCGAGTCAATCTAGGACGGGTATTCAGATAGCGCTTCTTTTTGCCGCGTTATGCTATGTCACAACTGCTCAGAACGCACGAGCTTCCACGAGCGTCATTGCGGGAACAATCCACAAAGTAGATTCCGGCGCTAAGACAATTGCCGTGAAGACTGCTGACGGCACGGTCGAGACGGTGAAGTTCACGGAGAAGACCACGGTCCACGGCCTCAAGGAGGGCGCGAAGGGCGCCGACCTGGCGGGTAAGGAAGGCGGCCATGTAATAGTCCATACGGTTGGAGAAGGCGCCGAAAAGACGGCTCATTCTGTGGAATGGGTTGGCGATAAGACCGTCCACGCGACCGAGGGTACGGTGGAGGAAGTGGGCAAGGGTTCAAAGACGGTTGCGGTAAAGACCGCCGATGGCACCAAGGAAACATTCGTGGTTGCCGATCATGCCGCGGTTGACTCGGGCAAAGACATCGCGCGGTATTCTGCGCGGGGCGCCAAGAAGGGCGAGCACGTCACGGTGTACTACACCGAAGAGGCCGGGAAGAAAATCGCCCACGTGTTCAAACGTCTCTAACGAGGCGCGCAATCCTTCTCGCCGAGCGGACGGTATGTCCTTAATGCAGAAACAGAAAGGCACAGACTGAAGTCTGTGCCACGGCGATCAGCTTTTCTTACGGGTGAAATGGAAGACCATAGGCGTGTCTTTGTCGTTTTCGCGCCAGGTCCAGGTTTCGGTGATGTGGTCGGCATCGTCGAAATGAAGGACGAGGTGGTGCTGGTGCCCGGTAGACGGAGACGGCAGATTCCCCGCACCTTGAAAATCGAAACTGAGCTCTTTGGCATCGTCGGAGGAAGGGACGACGCGCATGCGCGGCTGATTGTTGGTGGGGCAATAGTGCACCAGGGCGATGCCGTCGCGGTCGAGGCTGTACAGCGTGACCATTTCCTCCATTCCGGAAGCGTCGAGCCGTTCGATGACCGCTGTGCCCGAGGCCACCACTTCGAAGCTAGTTTTCGCGGCCATGCCGTGATTATCTTTGCCTTCCCATTTACCGGCGAGCGCTTGCAGCTTCTTGAAAGCCGACTCCGCCTGGGTTCCTGCAAGCAAAGACCTATTTAGAAAAATTGCGAACAACAGCAGGACGCATAGTGACGGGACTCTGCGCAGGATCATGACCGACCTCCCTAAATCGAGCAGTCCATTCCAAAGCGGATCGAGAACAATTTAGAAACACGTCTTGTTGCTTAGTTCGACGGGGCGCGGCGGGAAACGGTAGCAGGGTGGACCAGCCGTCAGGTATCGGCGGGAAAAGCGCGGGTCTGAAGACCCGCCACTACAATTTCGCGGGGGGTCACGAATTGCGTTGCGCGCCGGTGGTGGCGGCAACTTCGATAATGGGGTTGGGCAGGGTGCGCATGGTGCGTACAAAAAGCTCGACGATGGCGCCGTCGAATTGGGCGTTGGCGCAGCGCTCGAGCTCGGCGAGCGCGTCAGACGCGTTGCGGGCCTTTTTGTAGGTGCGATCGCTGGTGATGGTGTCGTACGCGTCGGCAATAGCGATGATGCGTGCGCCGAGCGGAATGTTTTCGCCGGTGAGGGCGTCGGGATAGCCCGAGCCATCGAAAAACTCGTGATGGTGCAGGACCATTTCACGTATACGGGCGAGGGGCTTCAACGGATCAAGAATCTTCGCGCCAAAGCTGACGTGAGACTTCATCGTGTCCCACTCTTCGGAATTGAGCGGGCCGCTCTTATTGAGAATATTTTCCGGAATCCCCACTTTGCCGATGTCGTGAAGCACGGCGCCGAGGCGAATTTCTTCGACTTCGGCTTCGCTCATGCCGAGCGCTTCAGCGATGAGCGCGGCGTACGCGGCAACTTTCTGCGAATGGCCTTGTGTGTAGTGATCCTTGGCGTCGATGGCGTACGCCAAAGAGGTGACGGTGTCCAGCACGGCTTGCGGGAGCGCGTTCGGGCCTTGCGCTTGTGAAGCTGACGATTTCCCATTTTCGGCTTCGGTCGCCGTGAGAGATTCCGTGAACTGCCGCAAGCGCTGGTAGATTTCTTCGAAAGCTTCCGGACCAGTGGAGAAAAGGCGCTTCAACGTGACGCCGAGATAAGCTTCGAGGACGTCGCGCTTCCACTTTTTTGCTTCGTTGGGATCGAAATGGTCGGCGGTAGAGACGGCGTTGCCGCCCTGATGTTTCGAAAGGTACATCGAGGCGTCGGCAACCTGAATGAGTTCCTGCGGCGACGAGCCGTGCAGGGGATAGCTCGCGATACCGAAGCTGGCGCTGATGTTTTTCTCGCGGAGGAGAGGATCGGCGGAAACCCAGCCGCGCAGCTTGCTGGCGAGCTGGCGCGCGTGCTCCATGGTGGTTTCCGGCATCAAAATGACGAATTCGTCGCCACCATAGCGAGCGACAACGTCGGAGCGGCGGCAATTGGTTTCGAGAATTTGCCCGACGCGCTGAAGAACGAGGTCGCCTTCGAGGTGGCCGTAAAAATCGTTGACGAATTTGAAGCGGTCCAGGTCCATGAGCACGAGAGCAAAGGCGCGGCCCGCGCGCGTGGAGCGCTTCCACTCCGAAGAAAGAGCTTCCATGAAGAAACGGTGTGTCTTAACGCCGGTAAGGCCGTCCGTGATGGCTTGCTCCTGAGCCTTCTGGAAAGAAAGCGCGTTGTGTAGAGCGCCGGCGATGAGGTCGGCGAGGGTTCGAAGCAGCAGGATTTCTTCGTCGGAGAAATCCACCGGCGTGGCGGATTCCACGTACAGAATGCCGTGAAGCTGCTCGCCATAAAAAACCGGTAGCGCCATAGCCGCAACGGAATCGGAAAGAAGCGGCTTCAGAGCGCTGTCTGTGGAAGAGTCGGCGCGAAATGTCGCCATTTGGCCGTTGCGGGCGACTTGGCCGATGAGGCCGCTGCCGAGCGGGATGCGCTGGCCGAGCGTGCCACGGCGCGTGCCGCCTTCCGCTTGAATCACGATTTCGCGCGTAGAGTAGTCGAGCGAACCGATTCCGACATGGTCGTAGGTAAGCCCAATTTCCAATTGCTCTGTGATTTTCGCAAGCATCTCGTCAGGATTCAGCGTGGCGATAGCGTTGCGTGAAATAGTGTTGAGCAGCGAGAGGTGGCGCGCCTTGGTGCGCTCTTCGTGGAACAGGCGCGCGTTTTCGATGGCGATACTCGCCTCGCTCGCCAGCACTCGAAGCAACTCGAGATGGCCTTCGTCGAAGGTGCGCTCGTTGTCTGAGAAGACAGCCATGGCGCCGATGGCGTGGTCGTAGGCAACCAGAGGAACACCGCAGAAGCAGCCCTTGGCCATAAGGGGCTCGACGCCGAGCTTTTTGACCTCTTCCAAGTAATTCTCGCGGATAAGGACGGGCTGGCGCGTTCGAATCAGGTACTCGGTGAGGTGGTTTCCCGCGGGCCGAGTGCGCTTGGGAATTCGATCCCCGCTGAGGACTTCGAGGTCAAAGCGAATTTCGTCGCGGGCGGAATCCAGCTCCGCAATGTAGAAGTTCTCGACATCAAAGAGCCGGCGCAACTCCTCCCAAACTTTTTTGGTGAGTTCTTCTTTGTGGAGGGTGGAGCTGAGGGCACGGCCGATTTCGTTGAGAACGTGCAGCTCTTCGGAGCGCCGCGAGGTTTGCTGGATCAGATAGCTGTTCTCGACAGCCATGCCAATCTGATGGCCAAGAGCCATCAAGAGGCGCAGTTCGGCGGCTGTAAAACGCCGATTGTCCGGTGTGCCGAGAAGCAGAACGCCGAAGGCGTGCTCTTTGGCTTGGAGACTGATGGCTACGACGCTGCGGAGTCCTTGCGCGAGAGCCAGTTCGCGGAAGCGGCGGATGGATTTTTCTTTGTCGAGAGCAGAAAGAGAGTCGTCGCGAAGATCGCGAAATCCGAGCAGGCCACCGAGGCGCGCGACGAGGCTAACGAGATAATCGTCCAACTCTTCGTTCTGTGTGGCGCGGCAGAATTCGTCGCTCAGGCCGACGGCCACGACGGAGGTCGGGCCTTTGGGGTCGCCGTGGTGCAGGAACAGCGCGCCAGCGGGAAGACGCACGACGCCAAGGACGCGGTCCAAAGCTTGTGAGAGCATGCGCTGAATTTCGCCGCCGACGAAGCTGGAGGTGGCGAGATTGAGATTGGAAAGCGCCAGCATGTTGCGCTCGATGCGGCGCTTTTCTTCCTCGTAAAGGGCCATGACCATGAGCATGGCGACGAAGGCGCAGGGGGCAGTGGCGACGACGCTGAGGTTCGGGCCTTCAAGCTCGGGGGTAGCCTTTAGAAAATGAAGAGCAAGCCAAAGAACACCCCAGGAGGCAAACGAAAGACCGAGAAGGCGGTCGGCAAGAGTTTCCTGGCGCTTGCTCTCTTGCAAGAAGATGACGGCAACGGCGATAAAGAGGAGTGAAGCGGGAATGACGGCGGAGACTGGGAACACGTTTATGGCATTGGCGGCGGCCCAGAGAGCTAGGACAAAGGCTGTGATGATAGCGGAGATTTTCCAAAGCGGCCGCTGAGCGTATTTTTGTGCGCCTAAGAAAAAGAGCAATCCAGCCATCGCGTCGAGCCAGTGGGTGACCGCAACATCGAGGGGTTGCGTACTCGTGGGAGCGAGGAAGTGGAGACCGAAAACAAACCAGGCGGCAGTCCAGAGTAGCAAATAGCCTTGGCGCTTCAGGCTGTAGATATAAGCGAAAAAGCCGGCTACGAGAATCGTAGCGATCAGAAGCGCGAAAGGAATGAAGCTCTGGTGCATCCAGACCACAGTCAAGTCTCCACCCGGGAAACGGACGCAATTGTGCGGATTACCAAAGCGCAGATTGCATTCGTGTTGTGATGTGCAAGCACGCCTTCATCGTGCGCACGGAGGACAATCGTGCGGCGACGCAGAAGGACTCGCCTGGACACAAAACAAAGTACTTAGAATTATGGATTAGGAAATTTTCAAGAAGCAAGCGTACCGGGGTACTGGTGGCTAAAGTGACAGCAACCCGGGAGGCAACAATAGGGCTGTAAAACACTCCAGGCGCGGAACAACTTCCGCCGCGGCAGCTTTAGGGTCAGGGGTTTTTAAGGTGTTCACCTGACTTGACAGCTCCGCTACCAGCAATTACAAGAGAACGGTTTTGTATTTGTCAAGGCTAGCCCTGCCCCGCATCAAAATGTCGGAGCCCATGCTGCCACGCATCCGACCTCTCCCAGTGTTCACCTCAGGGCTCCTGCCCAGTTGCCTAGCCTAATCGCCTAGCTCATCGGGTGTTTCCTCACGGTTGGGGGCGTGTGCCTCAATCGAGAAGTGAAGCGTTGCCGAGAGTGTGCGCCGCGGAATGCGCGTCGCATGAACGATGTAGTTTGCAAATTTTGCTGCACGGTGCCGTTTCGATGCAGCTGCCAACTTGGGGCCAAATATTGAGAATACTTTCCCGCCATGAGCGAGCCGTCAAGAAATATGTCCATTCCCGCTTAGCACCCCGCGCCGACCATGCCGACGACGTTGTACAAGATGTGTTTCTCGCAGCTTGGGAAAATCTGCGCGCCTATCGCGGAAGTTCATCGCTGCAATCCTGGCTGATGGGCATCGCGCGCAACAAGGTCAGAGATTATTATCGAGCCCACTTGCGCGAACCCGATCCTCTGGAAAGCGCCAAAGAAAATTCCCTGGCAGAAACCCCTTCCAGGCAGATCGACGACCACTTGGACATGGAACGCGCGCGAATAAAAATCAGGAGCGTGCTGAAAGAGTTGCCCGAAAAATATCGAGTTGTTCTCATCTGGCGATACTGGCACGAATTTTCCCTTAAGGCGATTGCTACGCGGATCGGCAAGACCCAAAAAGCGACGGAAAGACTGCTCGCGCGCGCCCGCGATGAGTTTCGATGGACTTGGGATCAGCAATAGCAAATTCAGCCCCGCAAGCATTTTCTTCGCGGTCCTCGCAACCCGGAGTTGAATTGTTCAGGAACAAGCATATTTCCCATCCACTTTGCAGCGCGCAAGAATTTCCCAGGAAAAAAATTCCCGAGCAATGAAAATTTCGCCTGGATCCCCGTTTGGCGGAGAATTTTTTCGCATTCTTTTGCAGCACGCAAAAATTTCCTGAAAAAATTCTTCTTGCGAATAATTTTCTGCGGGGGATTTTTGCAGCTGCCGCGACTTAACAAGAGCGCGACAGCAAAGCTGTCCGCGCCTGGGAGTGAGTCCTCCGAAGAGGTTCAAACAAAAATGGAGGTAAAGAAGATCATGATAGGTGGAAAAACGATCGTGAAGTTGCCGTGCATGTTCGCGGCAGTGGCTGTGGTTGCACTGCTCGCGTTCGTGCCTTCGGCTTATCCGGCACCCCAGTCGGCCGCTCATCCGACCGCCCAGTCCACCGGCGCTGTCTATGTCTTGACAAACCAGCCCAGTGAAAATGCTGTGATGGTCTTCCAGAGAAATGCCGATGGGTTGCTGCAGCCTGGCGCCAGCTTTCCCACCGGCGGAACCGGTCTGGGCAGCGGGCCCAATCCTTTGAATTCGCAAGGCTCGCTGATTCTGAGCGGGGATAACCGCTTGCTGTTTGCGGTTAATGCCGGAAGCGACTCCATCAGCACGTTCGCCGTGTCCGGGGACTCGCTAACGCTTCTGCAAACCATCCCATCGGGAGGGACGGAACCCGTTAGCTTGACCAACCACCGCGATGTGGTTTACGTCCTGAACGCCGGGGGCACAGCCAACATTAGTGGTTTCCGGATCACGCCGGAAGCGCAACAGGGAAAGATCCTGGTACCCATACCGGGCTCGACGCAACCACTGCCTAATGCCGGCACGGCTGCTCCAGCAGAGGTGGCATTTACTCCGGACGGCAGCGCTTTGTTGGTGACTGAGCCAAACGCTAACCAAATCATTTCCTTTTCTATCGGCCGGGGAGGAAAAGCTGCCTCTGCCACCTCCCTCTCTCCTACTGCTGGTGCTAGCACCAATCCCTCTTCCGGCACCGGGCCATTTGGCTTGGCGTTCAGCAGAGGCACCGCGATCACAGCAAACACGGCGAGCGGGACTCCTCAAGCCGGCAGCATGAGTTCCTATGCAATGTCGGCGAGCGGACAACTCGCACCAGTTTCGCTGGCAGTGCCGGACAACGAAACGGCATCCACTTGGGCGATCGTAGCGGAAAAGGGAGCGATTGCCCTTACGACCAATACCATGAGCGGAACGATCTCCAGCTACGCCGTTGACCTGAAGAGCGGCAGCCTGACTCTGAGCCAACCAATAGCCGCATCCTTGGTGGCCCAGGATGGCAGCAGCCTCTTCCCGGCTGGAATGGCCTTGAGCAGCAATGAACAATTCCTTTACGTTCGCAACGGCGCGAACGGTACTGTCAGTGGCTTCGTGGTCCAGTCGAACGGCAGCTTGACGCCAATCACGCAAGCCAGTGGCCTCCCAGACACTGCAGCAGGAATCGCCGCCCGCTAAAGTGTCGTAACCTTGTAAGGCCAGAGCAGGGGCACGGTCGCATCGTGCCCCTCTTTGGTATTCAGTTTCTCGGACAAGACGCCAGAACAAGATCTGTTAAGGTCCCGAGGCGCTCGGTCGACAGATCTTACAGTCTAAGCCTTCTCCAACCGCTCACTGGCAAGTCGGAAACCTGAAAGAAGCGACTCTGGTGCTCCAGTTGAACGTTCCGTTGTACGTCAAATACTCGTTGGTGTACCAAAAAGTGCAGTCGTCGATGGGATCGACGCTCATGCTGCTATAGTCGCCCCAACGGTTTAAACCTAAAATTTGTGTTCCAGTGCCAACCTGAATTGTGTTTTCTGCTTCCATGGTGCCCAACGGATCTGATGGAACACGCCCGGTAAAGCGAATGGAAGGAAATACGCTTGCGCCGGAAGCGCTGTACCCCAGTGCGATATTCCCAACTTTGTCCATGGCGATGCTTCCCATCCAGCGTGAAGTCGAATCGGGTGAATAGGTGCCCTGCTGGTATACCGTTGGAGCGCTGTTCGGACTGTGGATCTCGTACCAGCGCACGCCGGTTACCTGGTTATGTTTGCTTCCGCCGACATGAATGGAGTGGTTGACGAGCAGTGATTCTGTTCCGCTTCGGTTGCGGTAGGCCAGCCGGTACATCAAGCGGTCTCCCAGCGAATCCAGTTTTTGGTTCGTTGATGGCTGCGGAATGCATGTGCCACCATTGCACGCCTCACTGAACGCAGCAACGGCAAGCACCGTCGGCCCGGTAAACGTCGAATTCGAAGGAATGGTGAAGTCCACATGAAACCTGAAGAGGTTCAGCGAATTGCTCCCGAAGCTCATGTAAAAATTTGGCGAACCGGATGGCGGGGCGGCTGCGCCGTCCAGGTCTGAGGGAAGGAGCGTGCCCACACTCGAGCTTTGCTGGAAGCAGACCTGCGTTGCTGCCGCGCCCGTCAACATAGCGCCACGATCAAAAGCGCAGGCGATGGGCCCCGTGAAGGTGTTACCGGTAAACCCGTTGAAGGAGGCGTAGTACGCGTCAGGCCAAACTCCCAGTTTGGGATAGTCAGGGAAAAGGGTAGTGCTGCTGGGGGTAGCAAACGCGTATCGATGATAAGTTCCCGTTGCGTCGGAAGCGGTGGAAACGGCGATGCAGTACATGTAAGGCGAAGTAAAAACTGGCTGCGCGAGCACCCAGCGCCCTGCTGCTTTGTCATACTGCGCGATAGGATCACCACTGTTGTTGGTCTCGCAGGGCCCGCCAAAACCGCTCCAGAGCGTGTTTCCAGCGGTAGGCCCGGCGGCCAGGCTCCCCGTCGCCTTGTCAAACACCGCGAAGTCCAAGTTCACCCATTGCACAAACTGCGTTGCTCCCGCCGCGCCGTTGGTGTCCGGTGGAGCGCAGCAGTTCGTATAGGTGCCCGTAATCCCTATGCCCACTCCCAGAAAATCCAAACCAGCAGTCGTGCCGACAAGAGGTCCTGTGGAAGTTTGCAGCACGGAATCTGGCTGCGGCGCAAATTCGACAGGGCCATGGGTCATGTGAAGTGGCTTGATGTGTTTTGGCTCGAGTGGGGTGGCAGATTGTGGCAGATCGCGTAAAGCAGGGGAAACGTCATGCTTTACGTCTGTACTTACTTCGGGCGGGCTTTGCGCCCACGCTCGATTGGCAGTAAAAAGCACACAAAGGCACAGCAAGGGGACTATTCTCCGGATCACACGGGCCTCCAAATTTGAGTTTTGGACTACGACGACACAATTGCGCCGTCAACGAACGTCTTGGCGGCTCCGCCGAACCTGAGGATGAGATCTTCGAGGGCGAACTGGAGAGCTGGGCGAATGGTCCGTCTTGTAGAGGATTTATTTTTGCTTGTCAACAGAAGATGAGAGAAGAATGGGGGAAGTGTCACAAAGGGATTAACGCAGGCCCAAAGGATGGTTCCATTGTAATCGGTGATCAGTTGCGGGCCGTTGCGCCGGCAGGCCACTTGGAGGGGTCGGTGATTTGGACGTGATGGTGATCGAGGAGATCGCCGGTAGAGTGGTCGACCTGGGCGACGGCCAACTGGAAGTTGACTTGGGCTTGAATGAGGTTGAGCTCGGCTTGAGCGAGCTGGGTCTGGGCATCGAGGACAAAGAATACCGGTTCGGCGCCGAGTTCGTATTTGCGCTCGTCCGCGTGAAGAGTTTCGCAGGCCAGGTCCACGGCCACTTTTGCGGCTTCCAAGGCGAGTTTGGCCTGTTTGAGGGAATGCACGGCGTTGGTGACTTCGAGCGTGATGCTTTGCGTGGTCCGGCGCTGAAAAAGCTGATCCTGGCGCTGGCTTGTGAGCGCATCGGCTAGACCACCATGGAGCCTACCTGCGCGCCTTCCAATTTGCACAAAGGCAAAGATCACTCCGTCCGACCGTTGTCTTTTATCCAGTGCGATTATCTCGAATTTGAGACGGAGAATATGCCGGAGCTGTTACACAGCGAATGGCTCTCCGCTTCTCTCTTTAGACGCCAGTGGCCGAACAATTGTCCCGAAAAGAACTGCGGGGTATGCTGACTGGCCATCTTGGAACAGCGTCGTGTTGGGGACAGCAAGCTAGTAGGAGCGGCTCAGAGCACCATGATCAGTTTCCTTGCGAGGTTTTTTCGAGGATTGCACCTCATTTTTGGCGTTTCCGCGCCCCCGCCCGGGGAAAACGATCGGGTGTTTGTGTTTAAATGGCTCGGAATTCTAGCTTTCGTGGTTGGTTTCTGTGTGCTCCTGGCCTACCTTGTTCCTTACCTTTACTTCAAGAGGTGACTCTGCAAGGCAAAAGCTTCGGTAGCGGGCGCGTGAGTGTTCACGCACTGTCGCCACCGCATTTTCGGGCGTGTTGGACGGAAGTTCGAGCATTCGCTACACTGAACGTTTTGAATTGTAGGGTAAGTACCTGATTGAGCCGATAGAGAATGAGTCAAGTAGGCCATGGACAAATGGATGGTGTGAGGGTTCGTTTCGCGCCATCGCCAACCGGCTATTTGCATGTCGGTGGGGCGCGGACGGCGTTGTTTAACTGGTTTTTTGCGCGGCATCACAGCGGCGTAATGATTCTGCGCATCGAGGACACAGACGCCGAGCGCAACAAGCCCGAGCTGGTGCAAGGCATCATCGACGGTTTGCAATGGCTTGGCGTGGATTGGGACGAAGGGCCGTTCTACCAGTCGCAACGAACGCAGCTGTATCGCGACGCCGCGAAGAAATGCCTGGCGAACGGCAGCGCGTTTCTTTGTTACTGCCCGGCGGAAAAATACGCAGGCGGAGATTACGCAGAGCCGGCCCAGGACGAAGAGCCAAAAGGCAGCGGGCCGCGGCGCGTCACGCGGTGCTCCTGCCGGGACGGCAAACCATCCACGCCAGGCGTGAAGCCGGCGGTCCGCTTCAAAGTTCCCGTAGGCGGAACGACTAAGTTTGTCGACGCGGTGTTCGGCGAGCGCGAGTTCTCGAACGACGAGATCGAAGATTTTGTTTTGTTGCGATCCGGCAAAGGGGACGAAGAATTTGGACAGTCGATGTATCAGCTCGGCGCAGTGGTTGACGACATCGACATGCGCATCACGCACGTGATTCGCGGTGGAGACCATATTTCGAACACGCCGAAGCAAGTGCTCTTGTACGGAGCGCTCGGCGCCAAACCGCCTGTGTTTGCGCACGTGCCGCTGATTCTTGGGGCGGACAAATCGCGCCTTTCGAAACGCCATGGGGCCACCGATGTGAACATGTATCGCACCGAAGGGTTTTTGCCAGAGGCGTTTCGCAATTTTCTGGCGCTGCTCGGATGGTCTGCGGGCGGAGACGAAGAGTTCCTTCGGACGAAGGACCTAATCGGGAAATTTTCGCTGGAAGGCGTGAGCCGAACAAATGCGGTTTTCGACCGGCCGAAGCTCGAATGGTTCAATACGCAGTATCTGCAGCGGCTGCCGATTGAAGAATTGCTGCCGGAAGTCGAGAAGGAACTGAAGCGCAGCGCATTGTGGAAGCCGGAATGGGCTTCAGGTGCCGCTCCTGGCACGGATGGCCGCGATCATGTGTGGTTTTCGAAGACCGTTGATTTGCTTCGCCCGCGCATTCGGCTGCTGCCCGATTTTTCTACGTGGTCGCGCGCGTTCTTCAGCGACGAATTCCCGCGCGAGGCCGCAGCCAAAGGAAAGTACTGGAAAGATCCAAAAGTGCCGGAGTTGCTTGCTAAGCTTGCGCATGCGCTGGAAGAATTGACTGAGTGGAACCACGATGCCTGCGACCACGCCACGCGCGGAGTCGCGGAAGCGGGTGGAGTGAAAGCGGGATTGCTGATCAACGCAACGCGCGTAGCGATTGTGGGGCAAGCTGTTGCGCCGCCGCTTTTCGACACCATGGTTGTCCTCGGCCACCGACGCGTCGTCAGCCGCCTTCGCGATGCTTACCGCGATCTCAACACTTCCAGCTAATTTGAGTTGCTACGGCCTGTCGGATCTGAGTCGACGGCATTGCACAAGGACGCGGCGCGAATTTGTACCGCGTCCTTTCGTTTTTGCTGGTCTGGACGGTTAGCCGCGCTTCAGTAGCGGTAGGGATGAGCATGGCGCCATTCCCAATACTCGTGTTGCTCATGCTCATTGAGATCGGTCCACTCGCGATATTGCTTGCCGCGCTCGTACCAATACTGTTGGTAGGCCCGGCTTTCGCTGGGATCCCAAACATGATAGTCGTGGTACTTCGTATCATAGTAGCGAACGCGAGCCGCGCAACCTGTACCGATTACAGCAAAGATTATTGCCGCGCCAAGCAGAAACGGGCCCCAGAATCTTCGTATTTGCTGCATTTCGCAATGCTCCTTTTCGTCGAGCCCCGAACGGGCTGAGCTTTGAATCGACAGAGCAATATGCGTCCTAGGCTCGCTTCCCCTTCATTAAACACACAACCACGACAAAAGATGCGTTCAATACTTAGATCGCCGCGAGTCTTGGGCGGTTGTCCTTGGTGGAGTGTTATTTGTGAGAAAAGATTTCCTGATGGGCGGGTTTGGCGGCGGAGTCGGAAGCGGCCATGTTGACGACCGCTTCTATGGACAGAGTTGCGGGCGGCAAGCAGAGTTCCGTGCTGCACGCCTGGTAGCGCAACTTGAGTGGAATGCGCTGCTCGCCTAAAGGAACACTGGTTGAGGCCGTGACAGGCATTCGCAAAATCACTGTGTCCTGATAGACATTGAGCGGCTTTTTGGAAAACGTGAACGTTTCGAGCTTGCCTTTGGGATAGACAACTTCGCCGCTGCTGAAGCCAGCGGGGAGCTGCGCCTTCAGGTCGGTGGCGATCAAATACTGTTCTGATTTTTCGCGGGCGTTGACGTGGAAGCCGGGGCGAATTTTCATAACCACGGCAATTTGAAACGAGCTGCCGCGGCCTGCGGGATCCAGTGAAGCATACACCTCTGGTTTCACCACATCCTTGCCTGAAGGCACTTGCGCCAATGCGGCAACAACAAATACTGCGCACACGACTGAAACACAAACCAACCAGGCTGCTCTCGAGTGTTTCATACCTGCACCTGTTCGCCGAGCTGTTGCGAGATGACGCGCGCGATTACGGCGTGGAGATCTTCGCCGGTTTTTTCCAGGACAAATGAGCTTCGAGCCGTGTTCCAGCCAAGCTTGAAGCTGGTGGATAGGGCGGAAATCCAGATTTCGCGCACGGGGGTGTTCGGAGAGATCACGAACTTCACTTCCTCGGGTTCTTCGAAAAGGACTTCGAGCTTTCCCGCTTCGCCTTCTACGTCGAAGCCATGCTCATCGCCGAGAATGAGCAGCCGCTTCTTCAAGTCCTCGAAGGCAGCGTCGGCTTTGCGCTGAAAGTCTTTTTCCTCAAGCATGCGTTCAGCGTACACGAGGGGAATTTTTCCGGCAAGCGCAAGGCTCAGAAATCCTTGACCTCACGGAGCAGGCCGCTGGTGACGTCGTAGACGAAACCGCGCACAGAGACCTCTTTTGGAATCCACGGATGCGTGCGGAGCTTTTGCAATTGGTGGCGAACATTTTCATCGATGTTTTGGAAAGCATAGAAAAATGCGGGCGCAATGGCGGCGGTCCCCGAACGGTTCTGAATGCGTGTGCGCAAGTCGTGCTCCGTAGTGTGCATCAGGCCGCAATCGGTGTGGTTGATCACCATGAACTCTTCGGTGCCCAGCAGGTAGTGCGAAATCACCAGCGAGCGCAGCGTGTCGTCCGTCACGATGCCGCCAGCGTTGCGGATGATGTGCGCGTCGCCCTCCTGGAGTCCCAAAGTGCGAGTGGAAAGCCTTGTGTCCATGCAGGTGAGAACCGCGAGTTTGCGCTGCGGGCGCGGGGTTAACCTGCGTAATTCATGCGTGCGCGAATAGACTTCGTTTGATTGGAGGACTTCATCAATGACGCTCATGGCCGCCAAAGTTTAGCAAAGGCGTGCAAATTCCTACAAAACGTGCGTTGACGATTGTTAGCGACGACCCGTATAATTAGAGTTTGTCTTATGCTCTTGGAGGACTGATGTACGCGGTAATCATGACCGGGGGAAAGCAGTATCGCGTCGCGCCCGGCGACACCATCCGCATCGAGCGGGTGGAAGGCAAAGTAGGCGAAAAGGTCAATTTTGGCTCCGTTTTGGCCGTTCATACAGACGACAAGAAGGTTTTGGTGGGCGACGATGCCGGCAAAGTTAGCGTGAGCGGCAAGATCGTCGAGCAGGGCCGCGCCAAGAAAGTAACCGTGCTCAAGTACAAGCGAACCAATCAGTACAAGATTCAGCGCGGCCACCGGCAGAATTTTACGGCCGTGCAGGTCAGCGATATTAAGGTCTAACTTCTTTTCAGCCAATCGTTTGCGGAATTTGGTTGTGTTGAGAAAAGGATTGCGTCATGGCACATAAGAAGGGCGGCGGCAGCTCAACAAACGGCCGCGATTCCCACGGGCAGAGGCTCGGAGTGAAGCGCTTCGGCGGGCAACTGGTCAACGCAGGAACGATTTTGGTTCGGCAGCGTGGAACGAAGCACCAGGCCGGAGAGAACGTTGGCCGCGGCAAGGACGACACGCTTTTTGCGCTGGTTACTGGCCTCGTGAAGTTCGAGGACCGGGGCCGCCACGGCCGCTTCATCAGCATTCAGCCTGCTGAGCAGGCCAAGTCCGCCGCAAACTAACAAATTCTAAAGCAAATGCAGATCCCTGCCTGCGGCAGACCTCCGCCTGAAGCCGCGGAAGACTGCATCCTCAGGGCCGGGATGACAGTTTTGTAGAGTCGCAGGCGTTTAAGAAAGGCGGCAGCAATACTGCCGCTTTCCAAATAGAAGATGCCAATTACTTTTGCGGTTCGACATCGCTGGACCGCGTTTTTGTTTTCATCGCAGCTATTGCGCTTGACCAGAGACGCAGCTCTGCGGCCCGCCAGGAAAGAACTTCTTATAGGCGCTGCGGCCGTGAGCGGGAATGATGGCAAGTCCAGGGACTGCTTCGTGGAGATGGTTGAGCCTGCTGACGATTTGATTTGCCAGGGCGGGGTCATTGTCGCTGTCGTATAGCAGCAGCGGCTTGCC
>Ga0126378_10000581_pt1 | contig 26598 bp, 21 predicted proteins | sample PanSoiMetPlot_23_FD_92587 | JGI IMG/M metagenome (GOLD analysis project Ga0126378, IMG submission 92587) | Tropical forest soil microbial communities from Panama - MetaG Plot_23 | ecosystem: Environmental > Terrestrial > Soil > Tropical forest > Bulk soil | place: Panama | collected 2016-02-17
CCCAGACATCCTCGCGAAAAGCTGGGTAGCGAACGAATGATGAACAACTCGAGTACAATCAAACTCATCTCCGTGAATTGCGGACTGCCGCGCCAAGTCCTATGGCATGGGAGGACCGTGACGACAGGGATTTACAAGGAACCGGTGCAAGGCCGGGTTACCCTGCGCAAGATCAATCTTGATGGCGATCGCCAGGCCGACCTCAGTGCTCACGGCGGGGCGGACAAAGCCGTGTATTGCTACCCAGTTGCCCACTACGAATACTGGAAAGCGGAACTCCCGGGTCGCGATTTGCCGATCGGCATTTTCGGAGAGAACTTTACGATTGGCGGTTTGTCGGAAGAGTCGATCCATATCGGCGACCGGCTCTCGATCGGATCTGCCGAGGTCGTGGTAACGCAGCCGCGCCTGCCGTGCTACAAGCTCGGGGTGCGATTTGAGTCAGACCATATGGTGAAGCGTTTCTCGGCGAGCCGCCGGACCGGTTTCTATGTAGCCGTCACGCGTGAGGGCGAGGTCGGCGCAGGAGACGAGATCCGCGTAGTTGCGCGTGACCCAAACTCGGTGCCGCTCCCCCAGATCTTTCGCTTGTACGTTGCGAAAACGTTCAGTGCTGACGACATCGCTTCCGCGCAGCGGGCCGTAGCGACGCCGTCTCTGCCGGAGAGTTGGAAGGAGTATTTTCGGAAGCGGCTGCAAACTGCGAGCGCTTGAAATGTGGAATCTTTGAGAGTTCCCTCCACCAGAGACGAAAGAGCGTTGGCGCGCCTCGTCAAGCCCAAGACTGGCCGAGCGATCCTGAGTGCGCGTCTTCGGAAGCATTACCGTCCTGCTCGCGTGCGAATCCTTTTTGTCGGTGAATCGCCGCCCGCTTCCGGTCGATTTTTCTACCGGGAGGATTCAGGACTTTACCGCGCAGTCAAGGAGACATTCTCTCGAGCCTTCCCTTCTTTGCCGGACACCGAATTTCTCGATTCCTTTTGTTCTCTCGGCTGTTATCTCGTCGATCTTTGTGGTGAACCCGTGGATAACATGACCGAGCTCGACCGCATGGACGCTTGCCGAAGGGGAGAGACCCGCCTCGCTCAAAACATTCGTGCAATCCGCCCCGAAGCCATCGTCACGCTACTCCGCTCGATTCGTTCAAACGTAAAGTGCGCTCAGGAGCGAGCCGGCTGGTCGGGACGCCATCTCGAACTTCCATATCCGGGACGTTGGCATCGTCACCGGTTGAAATTCCGCCGATTACTCGTCCCATTCCTGCGCCAGACCCTGGGCGGGATCAAAATGTCAGCAAGTTGCACGATGATAGAGGGTTAGGTGGTAAGCGCGGAAGGAATCGAATCCACGCTGAAACGTAGATTCAACGGCATAGAGCGCAACGGACGGCACGAAACGCAGTCTTTGTAGATAGAAGGTGACAGCAATGGCAACAGCGGCGAGTAGAGTCGAGAACAGGCGCACTGGCTTTAGTCTCCGGATGGCTGCGGACGACGGGGACCATGAGTGAATCGAGCACAGCAGTGTCTCTTCAGTTCTTCGCTGTCTTGGCCTCTTCCTCGGCCCGGCGAAAGGCCGAGAAATCGCCCCAGATTCGCGTTACGCTTTTTTCGTCCAGAATCCTGATCACCGGCTCATCGCTTTTTGAGGAATAGATTGCTAGTTTCACCTCCTGGCAACCCGGATTCACGGCGTCGGGCGAGTATAGGTAAACCCCTTTATAGGTGGAATCATCCATCCTGATCACGCGATTGTGGACCGACACCGTTACGGGAACTCGCCCCGGATTGATCGGTTGCACTTCGGTACTGCCGCAGAAGAGCTTCATGCTTTGAAAATCCGCCTTGAACCTGAGCTTTGCAGTCGAGGCCACGTTGAACGATCGACTGAACGCGGAACCAATTCCTTCCTTTGCCTTGGGCATCACCAAGATTCCCAGGACGGCGGGGTGTGCACCTGTTTCCTCTTCCCACCCTTTCGGTACAGACGAATCGCCGGCATTTCCCGAGTCCGTGGCCTGCTCGTTCTTCCTATTGCGCTTTTGATGAGTGCGCTCGGCTTGCAACCGTAGCTCCTCCTCCTCCCGGTAATCGAACGGCGGGGTGGACAAGGCGATGTTGAAGTCCCCTGCCTCCAGGTAGTATGGGCGAGGATCAAATTTTTCCGGCTTCAGAGCTTCCTTCAGGCCTTCTATCGGGTACGGAGTTAGTGGCTCGACAGGAAGCAGCGCTCCCGGCGGAGGGGGCCCGATGGCCCTCGCCTTATTCTTTTCCAGCAGTGTGAGCGCCTCTTCGATGCGTACGATGCCCGACACTCCTGGCCCACCTTCGTCTCGGGTATCAAAGGTTGTGAGGCCGATCACTTGCCCATCGCCGTTGAAAAGCGGTCCGCCAGAATTGCCCGGGTTGATGTTGATGTCCGACAAAATCGTGTGGGGCTCAACCTTGCTGATGATACCCGTGGTAATAATCTTATCCAGCGTGAGCGGGCTGCCGATGGTGAAGACTTGCTCACCTTCCTGTACTGGGGCCTTACCTGAGGATGCATGGTAGAGCGGGGCCGGCGTTGCGTTCGGTAACGCCGCCATGTTGACCCACAGGAGTGCAACGTCTTTCTGCGAGTCCGCGGCGATCAGACGCGCCACGATCTTGTGCTCGTGGTCAAACTGCACGGCCAAATATCCCGAGTTGGCTACCACGTGCTCGTTGGTCAGCACTAGACCCTTGTTATCCACGAAGAAGCCTGTGCCATGGCCTGTTTCACTTCTTACGGTTACGACACAGTTTTTCAGCCGCTTGAAGAGTCCGGTGAGGTCTCCTTCGCGGGCGCTGCCGCTGGCGGGCTTAGCGGTGGAAGTGGAGATATCCTCACTCTTGGCATTATCATTGGTGAGCTCCACGTTCTGTTCAGAGCCGTCCAGCTTCACTGCCACGCTCCAGGAGAAGCGCTGGCCTCCCAATTCTGCGGGCCTCGGCGTCTCAACTGTATACTTTCCCGGAGGAAGCTTAGTTTCCGCAGTTCCGTCAAGGCCAGTCTTAACCTCGGCCGATTTCGCTCCGCTCTTGAGTGAGACCAAAAGGAAAGGCACAGGTTTCTGGTTCAGTTCCCCGTCGACAAGGACCACCCTTATATGAACTTTGACCAAATCGGTTCGGGGCTGCGCGGCACAAGTGCAAACCAAAAGCAAGAAGGTCAAAGAGAGTGAGCGCATAGCTACCAAGCCTTTCCGCGGATAGATGGAGACTGGTTTGATACTACGTTGGCGTTGTCCTGGGAATCAACGAACTGAGGGGATCCCAACGGTCACGGAAGTAACTGTCCAAAAGGTTAGAGCGCGTATTAGCGCCTCTTGTCCTGTGTCCGATGCGCGGGGGAATCCCCAGCCCAATTTAGCTGCCCGTTGCCGTTCTGGGGTAGCAGCCCGCTGATTCCTGAGCTGGTGGTGTCGAGAATCGGCCACCGTGGAAGTTCTTGCCCTCCTGGAGGGTGATAGAGGTAAGGGGTTTTGTGCCGCCTACGCCGTCGGGTGAAGTGGTGAGGCACTTAGCGGGGGAGCATGCTTGGAATTCCCTCTCCTATCATCGCTAACTCCATGCCAAACCCGGTGGTCACTCCTTTGGCGGGTTTTGACGGAAATGCAAGGAATAAATCCGAACTTTATTTCTGTGTTATTGTTCGCTGACGGCCCCGCATACACCAGCGGTCTACTTCTGCGGTCTACTTCTGCATTGACACCCGAGGCAGAACTACGCATAATCCCCTAACTCCCCCGCCGTGATTCTGGTGTTGGCGATTGCGCTTCCCCCAGGAAGGCACGCCATGGACAGGCGAAGCACGTCCATTCTTCTTCTCCCGCTGCTGGCAGCGCTGGCGCTTTTCTATCCGGTTGCAAACCGACGAAGCGAGTTCGGATCGACGCAAACACTCACTTCTGCAGCAACCGGGGGTGAGGTTGTGAAGGCGCCAGGGAAGGTCCAGGAATGGCACCGCGGACGACTGGCGGTAAAATGGTTCTTTGGCCGATATGGCTTTCACAGTCCGCCTGCGCAGGCGAACGATCCTCGCCAAAGCGCGAGCCTCCACTTCCTGATCATGACAGTGCCTGACCCGGTCGAATCAGGCCTGCCCCACGTGTTCGACAGATACATGGCATCTCTGCAGGCGGCGGTGCAAACTCGGCCGTATTTTCTCTCCAACTTTGACTTGCCTTGGCAGGACTGCTTACACAGGAAGGGCGATAAAGAAGGCAAAGAGGAAACTGCGGAAGATGCCGGCAAGTTGAATGAGGAGGCGGAGAGGGAGAGGGAGAAGGCAGAGCGGAGAGCCTGCAACGAAAGGCGCTTCGCCAAGGAACCCGGATTTCTTTTGCTGAGCAGTCCAACCAAGCTGAGCAGTACTACCAACGAGGATCACACCGACCTCTTGCTCGTGTACCTGGTAGGAGAGACTGCCACGAGCGGAGTGCACAAGCGGGCGCTTAAGTCGGCGCTGACGGAGATTGCTCGTTTTTGTGACTGGTGGAAAGAAGACGAGGACCCTGTTCCTGGGGAGGTGTGGCCCGATTTGCCCACATGCAAAGAGAAGGAGGAGATCCGCGTACTTGGTCCATCCTATTCTGGCTCGGAGCAATCGTTAGATTTGGTGCTGAGTTCCTGGATCGAAGCCATTGCACCCGAAACTCCAAATGTGAAAATCGTGTCGGGTAGCGCAACGGCCATCGACTTCGACGTCAATGACCTCAAAAAGGGCTTTCCCAACACCAGGCTGCAACTGGGAGACCGATCGAAGTTTACCTTCTCTTCCATGGAACTCCCCGACACTGTGAGTCAGCCTCAGTTCTTTGACTATCTTGCTCGCGTTCAGCCTTGTGGAGCTCATCTCAAGATCGCATTGCTTCATGAAGGTGGCACTGCATACGGGTACCAACCCGTGGATCCCAAGAAACCGGGAGGAAAAGACAGTCAACCCGCCGATCCCGGCAAGAACTCGGGATGCGACGTGCGCATCGAGAAGACGTTTATTCAGTACCCCCTGCATATATCGCAGTTGCGCGCCTTTTCTGAGAAGCTGCGGCTAAACGAACAGGAGACAACCCCGCAGCCGCAGTTACCCAGCCGCACTCTACCCCTAACAGAGTCGTTGGAAGATGCAGGCACACGGCGCGACATCTCCACATTCTCTGCAGCCGACGCAGTGACGGCTGAGCAAGTGATGGCTAATCTCCTGTCCACCATTTCGCGTGAGGGCTACAACTACGTCGGCATCGTTGCCACCGACGTCCGGGACACCATGTTTCTGGCGCAGGAAGTACGCGAGCACGTGCCGGCAACGGTGCTCTTCGCCTTCAATTCAGATCTCTTGTTCCTGCATCCGGAAATCAACCAAAGCTTGCGCGGTATGCTCATTGTCACGTCCTATCCGCTGGCCACTGCCAATCAGCTTTGGAGCGTCCCTACCCATCCTAGTTCCCGCCAACAGTTTCCCGACGACACCGCGGAGGGAGTGTACAACGCGGCGTTGGTGCTGCTGGACGCGGACGACCGGGTAGTTGAATACAACGCGCCATTCGTCACCCCACCCAGCGGCCCCGGAACCATGACGCCCCCTCTTTGGATCACGGTCGTTGGTCGCGACCGCTTGTGGCCTGTGAGCGCCACCGACGTGGCGTCGTTCGCCCAGGTTCAAGGTTACACATATCAACTCTCTCGCGAACGTGCAGGAGAACCGGACCAGAGCTCCTGGTTCCAGAGTTTTTACCGCGAGGCTACATTAGTTTTTGTGACCGTGTTTGGGGCACTGTGCATCGCCTTTTGTTTGCCATTGCTGAAGAGATTCGACGGTTACACCGGACACGGACCATCGACTTCGGTCGTGGGGTTGCACGGTACGATATACCGCGGCAGGGGATGGCATCGAAGATGGTTTGACCGTGCTCTGGGCGAGTCGGTTGCTGAAAAGCATCGGTGTGCGGGGGAACTTTTCTTGCTCGCGTCCTGCGCCAGTCTGGTCACATTCCTAACCGTTTTGATCACAGCGCTCCTGATCCCTGCCACCGTCCTCAACCCAAGTGTTGTGCCTGAGGGAACCCGCTCGTTCGCATTAGCTTTGACAGTGATCGTTGGCAGTGTGATTCTCCTCGTGCTTGGCGGCGTGTCGTTGTTACGCGCCTTAAGGATACGACCGGATGGGAAGATTTCGAATGATGAACCTAAGGGCCTGAAGGTGGCCACCTGGGGTCCAATTGCCGCCGCCAGCCTTTCCGCCGTCATCTTGGCGGTGGCGCTGTCCGGGCAGTGGATCAGCCAGGCCAGGGTCGATCCTCACTCGGCCTTGTTTTCAAGTGTGCGTTCACTGGATCTAAGCAGCGGGGTTTCCGCGCTGTTACCGCTCCTGTTAGTTTCTATGGCGGGTTTTCTTTGGGGAGTCAGCTCGTTCCGTCGCACACGCCAACTGGACGGCTTGGAGAATAAGTCCGGTTTCCTAACCTTTGGGAAACTCGGATTTGGGGAGTTTCAGGCACTGGAGTCAGAGTTACGCTACCACCTGAGCTCGGCTTCGCTGAAGTTGCCAGGCGCCTGGCTGATCGTGTGCCTGGCGCTGGTTTCGAATGTCTACGTCTGGGGTCACGTGGTGCGCTCTCTTGAGCGCTCGGCATTTTATTGGCTGATGCCCGTCTCTTATTTCTTTGTGAGTCTCGCCTTATGGTACGCGATGCTGCGCTTCTGGTGCGTTTGGAATCGGACGCAGCTCCTGCTCCGGCATCTTTCCCTGGTTCCGCTGCCGGCGGCCTGCAAGCGCTTTCGCAAAGCGTTTCCGACGTTGCCCAAGATTGATCTCGCCTCTTCCGCTGCGGAGTTGGCCCACCTCGAATGCTCCGTGGTACAGGCCCGAACTCTTCACCTTGAGGCCAGGAGCGCAATCATTGCAGCGGGTATCCCACTTAGAGTCGTTGGTGATCCGCAGGCAATTTCGTCCAGCGCTTTGCAAAAAGCCGCTCTGCAGCACCTGGGCGGTGGGGATACGGCGTTTCACTTGCAGAACGCGATCACCTACCTGGAACTTGCACGCAAGACCGATGCCGACGGACGTTGGCGTGACAGCGTTACTTCTCAGTGGGCATCGCAAGAAGCGTTATCTCGGGTAGCGGCGGACACGGCGACGGCCCTTGAGAATTCCTGGTGGCCATCGCGGCGCGGTTCAGAACGAGTTGAGGAAAAGAAACTCTCTTCCTCCGCGGAAAACATTTTCTCACTCGGGGAAGAGTTTCTCGCGGGCCGGGTGGCGCACTTCCTCGCGTGCGTTTTTCCCCAGATGCAGAACCTCGTTTTCACCGCGCTGGCAGGACTGCTGCTCTTGTTGTTCGCGGTCAGTTCTTATCCGTTTCAGCCCCGAAATCTGTTGCTGCTTTTCAACTGGGTTGTGATCCTCATCGTCGTATGCGTTGCCATGTGGGTTTTTGTACAGATGAACCGTGACCCGGTGCTGAGCAATCTTAACGGCACGAAAGCTGGAAAAATCAGCTGGGACTGGGAGTTTTTCTTGCGCATCTTTACGTATGGAGTCGTCCCCATCCTGGCGTTACTCGGCACTCAATTCCCCGACTCGGTGGGACAAATCCTGTCTCGTATCCTCCCGAGCGAAGCGATGCACCGTTAGACGTGAGATCGACTGCGGGCAAACGTCTGAATACGATCCGAGTACGCACGTTTTTTGAGCCATCCAGGAGGCTCTCCAGCAACCCGGCGATTAACTCGATTCTACGGCTCTTCCTTCGTGCGAGTGAAGACGGCAACTTCGCATGGTCGTCCGCTGGTGCAGGGCCAGTTCTGCGATGTAGACAGCCAAGAAGCGCCGGCGGTACCGAATCCAGCCGGGAACATAGCCGGCGGAAAAGGAGAATCGCCGAGCGTTTGTGCATGTCGAGAAGGCTGGGATCCCGCAATGTCGAGATTCTCAGCCGGTGCCTAAGAAGAGGGACACGTGAAAGCCGAGAACTCGTCGGATAGGCGTGGGTGGGGCACGGAAACCTGGGCTAAGGGTTTTCGCGTGCCTCAATCCGAAACGGATGAGTGTAGGAAAGGCCCTGTGACCAACCCGGCGTGCGCCACCGAGGTCTCCCTGCTTATGCGTTTGCAGTCGCATCAAGTTCAAGATAAGATGCCGCTGGTTGTAAGTCGCAAGGGTCGATGGAACCGGGCGGAAAGCACTCGGCCGCCACGGCCCTCGACATAGCTCGCAGATCATTCCCCCGTTCTGCCCCGCGAGGTCAACCGAGTGGCGGAGCCTCAGACCAATCCTTCGTTAGACAAAGCAGACGCCCTGGTTGGGGCGACGGTGGGGAGATTTGTCATCCGCCAGCTGCTGGGACAGGGCGGGATGGGCGAAGTGTACCTGGCGGAAGACTCAAAGCTGAAGCGACAGGTTGCAGTGAAGCGGATGGCACCGCAACTCGGAGAGGACGATGCGTACCGGACGCGGCTCTTGAAAGAGGCTGAACGGGCATCCGGGGTGACAAGCGCACACGTGGCGGCGATCTACGACGTGCTGGAGGAAGAGCACGGGATTTTCTTAATCATGGAGTATGTAGAGGGACAGAACCTCCGGTTCTGGATGCGCAAGGGCGTGAGCGCGGAGGAGTTCCTGAAAATCGCTATGCAATGTGCGGAAGCGCTGGTGAGCGCGCACGGACGAGGCATTCTGCACTGCGATATCAAGCCGGAAAACATCATGGTGCGGTGCGACGGCCAGGTGAAGGTATTGGACTTCGGGGTGGCGAAGAAGGTGCCGCAGTCGGATCAGGGTACCACTATGGACCAGGAGCGCGCGGGAACGCCAGCGTACATGGCTCCGGAATTCCTCTTGAACAAGGTGATTGATGGCCGAGCGGATATCTTCTCCCTCGGGATCGTGTTTTATGAAGTGCTGGCGGGAACGCACCCGTTTATGGCAAGCAGCTTTGCGGGGACAATTGACGGGATATTGCGAGAGAAACCGAAGGGATTACGGACGGTCAATACGCACGTTCCGGAAGTCCTTGAACGTATCGTGGAACGGATGCTGGCGAAGGTTCCGGCGGAGCGGTATGCGAGCGCTGCAGAGTTGTTGGCAGAACTGCAACGAGTACAGGGGATGGTGGCTGGAGCGGCCACGGAACAGGTCATCCCGGTTAGAACCAGCCGGCGAAAATGGATGTGGCTGGCGGCGCTGCTGTCGTCAGTGGCGATGATCGGCCTTGCGGCACATCCGTTATGGAAGAAGTGGCGGCCAACCGTTTCGGCGAATAAGCAGTTGGTGGTGCTGCCGTTCTCGCCGTCATCGAACGATTCGAGTGCGTGGGCATTCAGCAATGGCTTGACGGAGACACTGACAACGAAACTGGCGACTCTGACAAACCGCTATCCACTGCAGGTCGTGCCGATGAGCGAGGTTCGGGAAGCGGGAGTGAAGACGGTCGACGATGCACGAAGAGGCTTCGGCGTGAACCTGGTGCTGGTCGGAACGCTCGAAGAGGCAAACGGGATGGTGCGGGTGACATATGTGCTGGAAGATGCAGCCACTAAGAGGTCGCTGCTCGGGGACGTAATCACGTCGGATGCCAACGATCCATTTGGAGTGGAAGACAAAGTAGTGGAGAGCATCCTGAGCGCGTTGGACTTGCAACTACGCGGGAGTGATCGGACGGCGCTTAGCCAGCGGGAGACGGCAGCCCCGGCAGCATATGACTACTACCTGCGCGGGCGGGGCTATCTTCAGGAATATCAGAAGCCTGAAGGCCTGGACCATGCTATCGAGCTTTTTCAGCGTGCAATTGACAAGGACTCTAATTACTCGCTGGGCTATGCTGGGCTGGGGGAGGCGTACTGGCGTGAATACGAAAACACGCAGGACCGACAGTGGGCGAATAAGGCAAAGCAGGCTTGCCAACGGGCCGAGGCCCTGGGTGAGAATCTGGCAGGGACGCACGTGTGCTTGGGAACAGTGCTGAAAGGCACCGGAGAGTACGAGCTGGCCGTAGCAGAGTTCAGGCGGGCAGTGGAAATTGATTCGACGAATGACGACGCTGTGCGGGAGCTTGCGTCCGCCTATGAGAAGCTGGGCAAGCCCGGGGAAGCCGAAGGGGCGTATCAGCAGGCAATTGCGATGCGTCCACAAATTTGGATGGGGTATAACCGGTTGGGGATTTTTTACAACAACCAGGGACGGTACAAGGAAGCAGTGAATCAGTTCGAGGAGGTTATCCGCCTGGCACCCGACAGTTACCAGGGTTACAGTAACCTCGGAGCCACGTACCTGGCGCTGGGACAGTATTCGGAGGCGATTCCAAAGTTTCAGAAATCGGCAGAAATCTGGCCGACCGGGTTTAGTTATTCCAACCTGGCAACGGCTTACTTTTATCAGAAACGATATGCAGATGCAGCGCTTACGTATGAGCAGGCAGTAAAGTTGACAGAGGGGGGCTACGGAGTATGGGGGAATCTTGCTGAGGCGTATTATTGGGCTCCGGGGAAGCGGGAAAAAGCAGTAGAAACATACCGAAAGGCCATCAGCCTGGCGGAAGAACAATTGCGCGTGAATCCTCGAGATGTGGAAACGCTCTCCTATTTGGGACTGTATCACGCAATGTTAGGGGAGAGAAAAGTCGCCTTGCATTACACAGAGAAGGCGCTTGCCGCGGCGCCAAAAGACCCTGGAGCACTGTTCAACGCCGCGAAAACAGAGAGTCAGCTAGGGGGTTCGATGAAGGCGCTGGAGTACCTGGAGAAGGCACTGGCGCCGGGGTATTCGAAATATTACGCGAAAGATGATCCGGTATTTGAAGGGCTTAGAAACAGTGCGAAATTTCAGCAGTTGGTGGAAGAGCGCTAGTTTGAACAGCATAGACATCGTTCCCTGAGGAGATCAAATGACAAATACTCAAAAGGTTTTGGTAGGAGGTCTGTCGTTCTTGGGGGGAGTCGCAATAACTTTGTTGTTTCAAGGTAAGTTCCAACCGCCACCGACCCAGGCATGCAACCCGACCACCAACGATTGCCTGGAGGTTAGAGTGCGTGTAAAGAACGCTGCACCCGACTGCGATGTCGACTACGAGACGGTCAATGTAAGGACTGTTGCAGCGTCGACGACACCAGACCAAATTCGATGGTGCGTAAAAAGCACAGCCAGTAACCAGTATTTCATTCACTTTACCGCCAACTCGGGGAATAACAGCCCATTTCCTTCCAATGACTTTCTCGTAAACAAGAACAATTATGGAACAAAGACCTGCTCGGACTTTACTTCCCCGGCCACGGGGAAGCCTACGGGACCTGCCAATCCCTATGTTTACGAGATTCACTACAACAGTCCGGGGGGGCCCGCTTGTTCAGATCCAATGGTGATTCTCAAATGAGCAGCAACGCGGCTGACAGGTCCTCGTCGGGCCGGTAGCGGAGTGGGTCGCGCAAGTGTTCTGAAACTCGCATCACAGATCTTCCGCCGCCGCCCAGCGGCTACCAACTCGCCTCACTCAGTGTCGAAGAAACTGCGACGAAGCGTTCCCGAAGCTGACCCGCGGTTGGCGGGAGATCAACACGGACGAGAAAAACCCAATTGTTGCTCCTGAACGATGCGGTTGTGCCGGCCCGGAAGCTCAACGCGCCGGCTGGAAAAGGTCTGCCGGGGAGTCTTCTTCGCTCGTGGGCATTTCTGATTTCACAGATCTTCGGATCGGTTAGCCAAGAGCGCTTAGCACATTCTGGGCAGCGATGATCCCTCGATACTGTGGCTCTCCGAAGATCGAAAAGCCACTGCGATCGGAATTTGCGAACACCATTGGCCCGTGCGCATGCTGCAGGCGTCGCGGCTCGGGAGAAAAGATCGCCCCGACCCCTGGGCGGGCCATGGCGTGCCCCATGCGCATGATGTCGATGCGGGAAACACATTGTCGAATGTCGGCGTGAACGTGTTCGAGGTGCGCGAGATAGTTTCTTTCCAGTAGCTCCAAGTCGCGCTGCGGCAAGAGATGCCCTGGTCCTCATAAGACGGCGCGCCTGTGCGCCCACTCAAGAATTCTGCCTGATAAAAACCATCCCATAATTTGAGGGCACAACGATCGACTGGACAGCGCCATCGCTACCGACAGTCACCACACTAGTCCGATGATCAGCGTCCAGCATCTCCTGCCACTTTCCTGCTTTCGGAAATGGCACGTCGATCTGCCCGGGGTTGTTTGCGAAATTGAGGAGCACCATGGCCCAATCCTCGGGCTCTGTTGTACTTGCCGGCATGTAGCGGTGATACGCAATAATCTGAGTTTGCCGGTGCGATTGCTGGTAATAGTAATACGACTGTGTGCCCCGCAAGGCGCGAGACGAGCGCCGCAACTGACCCAAGCGGCGATATACTCGAATGAGGGGCTGCCCGTCCTGATCGTAGAAAAACTCCCAATGTGTATCGCGGCGCAGATGCACGCGCGCCGATCCGCTATCCGGAAGGTTGTAGTTGTCCGCCAGTTCCTGCCCCTGCCACAGCATTGGAACCCCCTGGCATGTGTATAACGCGATTGCGTAGGGTTGCAGCTTGTAAAAGAAGTCACGGTTACCTTCGGGCAAGGGGCCTGAATCGCTGGCCGTTCCGGCAAAGACAATGAGCTGGCTATGGTCGTGGCTTTCCAGATATTGGAACGGGGCGACCGGCCGCTCCACCGGATTATCGGCAACGTCGACTACCGTTTGACCACTCGGATAACCCGAGAACAACGGATCAAGAATATGACCGAAATTATCGTCGACATAATTCCAATGAATCATGTCTTCAACTTTGTACAAGAGATCGTTGGTCCAGGCGGCGTTAGTGTAAGTTTCGTTCATTACCTGACGCGATATTCCCAGGGATTCCGCGCACTGAATGACACGACTATATGAATTGGTTCCTTGCTGAAAGCGGGAAACACCAAGGGAATGGCCATAGATGCGCTGGACAAGCTCCTTGTAACCGGCCGCGCGCTCTCCGACATAGAGATCGGTGACCTCATCGTAGCGGAAGCCGTCAACGTGATACTCGTCGAGCCACATCTGATTTGCGGCGACAAAGAAGTCCTTGCAAAACTGTTGAGTAAAATCGCACGCTGGACCGAATCCCCAGACGTTCCACCCATTTGTCACTGGGCTGGCCGGATGTGGCGCTCCAAGGGTGTTCGCGACGTCATCGTAGACGCGGTAGTAGCCAAACGATGTGTCCACATGCTCGTAAACGACATCTAGAATGACCGCCATAGCACTCGCATGAGCGGCATTCACCAAGCGCTTCAGCCCCTCGGGGCCTCCGAAATGTCGGCTTGGCGAAAAGTGGTAGACGGGACCGTATCCCCAGTCGAAATCCAGCTTGTTGCTGGTCACCGGCATCAACTCCAGACAATTCACTCCCAGGCTCGCAAGATAACCCAATCGGTCGATGACGCCATCGAAAGTGTCGTTGAACTCTCCTACGTGTAATTCATAGACAACGAGGTCGTGCAGTTCAGGCGTGTGATATGCGCCGTCAGTCCACTCAAAACTGGTCGGCGTCTTAGATACCTTGGTGGCGGACATGAGTCCGATGTCGGTGGAGCGGGCAAACGGATCGGGAAACCACTCAGTTACCAAGAGCTTTGTGCCAGCCGCATTCGTCCACCATAATTGGTATCGATATAAATATTCACCCTCTTCGCCCGAGTGACCGGCCCCACCTCTTGCAAGGGCGACGTTTGCGCTCCATAAATCCAGATCCGTACCTTCGGCCCAAATCAGGTCCTCATCTTGCGCCTTTACCAAAGGGTTAAAACGATCTTCTGCGTGGATAATGCGCACGACGACTGAAAAGCCGTCCTTGGCGCGGATTCCGGGTAAATAAAGACCAAAACGAATTTGTGCAATGCCATTCGCCTCGTAGGATGGGCATGCGCCGACTTCATTGAGGTCGATCAAGGGTGCCTCCCATTTGGAACTCTGCGGTGTCGCGCCGCTAGCTTTGAGAGTCTACCCTGAAATTCTAAAGGGGGTGTGCCGTCATGCGCATTTGAGGAATTGACTGGCCTCCATCCTCTGGTTACGGTGCAGCCCCAGTTCGCTGCTGTACGGTGGATTGAGGTACAGAAGCGGACAGGTCTCCGCCCGACGCGGCATTCGAAAGCACGGCCGTGCACTGTGGCGATCCCCTTCTGTGCGCTTGTGGCCGCGCGGTCCGCATCGAGTTCAATGGCAGCGAGGTGGGCATCGTTGTCTTTGTGGTGATCTCCACCAGGGCAGTCCCGTCGCCGGCGCAAGGGTCGATGGCTGAGTACGCTCCACAGGAAATCAACAACGCCCTGAGGTTTCCGGCCTCCTCAACTGGCAGCGGGTAATAACTCAGTTTGAAACTGGAAAATGGGCGGGACATTTTCTGACTCCGGGGGAGTATTCCAATTTCTGTGAATAGGGCAACGGGCGGCGGTGGGCCTCTTGCGCAGAGCGCTTGTTAGCGACGGTAATGTGCCGAAATGGGATTGGAAAACGACTTACAAGAGGCTGGGGCTAGTGAGCGGTCGCGAATGGGTTCTCGATACGTATCCCTGCGATGGTCTGCCCAGCATTCAGATCTTCAGACAGGATTCGACTGGCGCCGCTCTTGAGAGCCGATGCGACGATGAGAGCGTCCCAGAATCCGATCCGGCATTCATCCTCGATACGAAATGCGGTCGAGATTTCGGCATGCGTAGTTTCGATGCACCAGATGAAGTAGGTGCTCGCGAGCTGGCGCGCAGACACTTTCGATAGAGGTTGCGGAATCTTGCGGGTGACGTTCACGTAGAATTCCTGCAGCACCTGCGGACTGAGAACGCCGTTTCGTTCCGCCCAAAGCTCACGGAGGACGCTTTTCGCCACCTCGTGCTTCGATTTGGCATCGACGTCGTGTGCGTAAATCAAGACATTCGTATCGACAAACGTCCTATCGCGCATGCAGTTCGTCTCGGCTGGCTCGAATGACCCCACCCAGATGAAAGCCTTGATCAAGAAGCGCCATCGCCTGTCTTTCGGCGCGTTCGTACGCTTCTTCGTTGCCGACGAGGAATTCGATCTCTTGGGCAAGGAGGCCACTGATTGAGGTTTCGCGACGGGCCGCCAAAATCTTGGCCTTCTTCAGGACCTGTCGGCTGAGGCTTATCGTGACGTTCTGCTTTCCGCCATTTCGTGTTGCCATACAGTCACCTATCGCGCAGTACACGTATAATACGTGTAGCACGTGCCAGACGTGAAGTCAACAAGTATTAGGCTATTTGCAGGCGAGTGATGTCGTCCAGTCGCGTCGATCTGATTGCGGACACCAAGACCAAAACCGGAATTATGATTAAGGCTGATGAGGAGACGCAGGGCGGTGTAATTGTCAATTGAACATTGCGAATGTCATCTCTCAATCAAGCCGGGCGAGCAAACGGGCATCAGGTGCGAATCCCGAAGTATGAAGTTGCCAAACTTCGTGCCCGAGGGGGCTCCCTCCTTTGGTCTTCTCCGAAGAAGAAGCTCGTCCGGTAGGCCGATGAGGGCCGAATCCAGAACCCGCTAATTGTGTCCCGGGAGCGTGTGCGATTCGTGTTCCTGAGAGCTGGGACTTGACGTGCATTGTAAGGCGCCACTGTCGGGTTACGGGGAGATGAGAGTCGGGTCGACCATCCAGAAGGAGTTCATATGAAGCGGGTCTCTATAGTTGCGGTCGTTATCGTGCTGCTGCTGGTTGGGGCCGCATATCTGTACCTGAATCAGCCTCAGTATCGGGTGAACGTGCCGGAGTATCAGAAACCGCCGGAACAATTCAGCCATGCCGAGCAAGGATGGACCGACGAGCAACGGCTAGACTTCCATCACACTCCCCAAGGAACTCGGCTTATCCGTTATGACTGGTTCATGGCACTGGAACAGCCCTGCTTGTCGCCATTGGGATGTGGCCTATTTACCGACAAGACCTACTTGGCTCGCTTCGGCTTTCTGAGCGGCCAGACAGACTCGAGGCTCAATCCGGATGGACTGCCGATTGGCTTCGCCCGGCAGGAGAACTACTACGATCCGGGAACTAAGACAACCTATCCAGTCGTTGGACTGACCTGTGCAGCCTGCCACACGGGAGAGCTGCATTACGGCAAATACGCTGTGCAAGTAGACGGTGCCCCCGCCATGATCGAGGTCACCGAATTTCAGAAGGCCTTGCTGCTCGCTGTGGGTTTTACGCAGAAGATTCCCTTCCGCTACGGCCGTTTCGAAAGGCGTGTGCTGGGGCCGAATGCTTCCGCGGAGCAGAGGGCGGATCTGAAGCAACGGTTCATCGCATTTATTGACAGCGCGAAGTTTGAGTTGGACAACGCAGGTCCCGGGAAAGGGATTTACGACAATCTGGCGGGGTTTGATCGCACGGATGCTCTGACCCGTATCGGCAATCAGGTTTTCGCGGTGGACATGCGCAATGCATCGAACTTTGCGCCCGCGAATGCCCCAGTGCGCTTTCCCCAGATTTGGGATGCGTCCTGGTTTACCTGGGTGCAGTACAACTCATCGATTGCGGATCCGCTGGTCCGCAATGTCGGGGAGGCCCTTGGCGTACGCGCGGCGGTTAAGCTCGACGGCGCAGATGCCAAGGACTTCGAAAACAGTGTTCATATTGAGGGGCTGAAGGAATTGGAATGGCTACTTGCGGGTCCCGCGCCCTATCAGGGATTGCGTCCACCAAGCTGGCCTTCCGTTTTTCCCGCACTGGACGAGAAGAAAGTTGCCCGTGGCGCAGAACTCTACAAATCGATTTGTCAGCCGTGTCACCTGCCTCCGGTCGAAGAGCTTGCAGCGGATTTGAAGGAGCCGCAGCCGACCTACTGGCGAGAGAACAGTCAAAGGAAGCGCTTCCTGCGGGTGAAGGACGTGCAGCAGAGCTTTGTGGGCACTGACCCGCACGAGACAATTGACTTTATCAATCGTGGGACGGATTCCAGCAACCTCGGCCAGGGACGCGTTTCGGCAGCGCTTGGACTGGAACTAGTCACTAACGGAATCGTCAACAAGTTCTTTGACAAGATGAACTTCACTCCGACACAGCGAATTGAGTGGAGGGGAGGTCGGGATCCTCACGATCCGGTGGTTCGCGCGGAACCGATCTACAAAGCACGGCCGCTAACCGGCATTTGGGCGGTCTCCCCGTACTTACACAACGGATCTGTCCCGAACTTGTATGCATTACTCTCGCCGCAGAGCGAGAGGCCTAGTAAGTTTTGGACAGGAAGTAAGGAGTTCGATCCCGTCAAGGTGGGGCACGACACGTCTGAAATCGAGGGCGGATACCATTACGACGTCACGGAGCCGGGCAATAGCAATCATGGTCACGAGTTCAAAGATGGACCTCGAGGAAACGGAGTTGTCGGTCCGGCTCTCTCTCCCGACGATCGGTTCGCCATCATCGAGTACTTGAAATCACTCAAAGCCCCAGAGGTGCAGAGGTGAACTGGGAAGTTACAAGGTCGACTGGACTGATCGAGAAACGGGGCCGACCTTTGCAATGGCGCGCTGCTAACGCCGAATAGTTTGCAGTCCATAGGCGAGTTGAGGAGTTCCGCTATGGAGTCTCGCCATCCGTTCCAAATCTTGGCTGTGACGAGCGTGGCCTTGGCCTGTTGCATTGCCTGTAAGCATAACGCGGACGAAAGATCCGTCTCCACCGGTTCCTGGCAAGCTGAAGTGGGACCTCGGCGACCTAGAGGAATCTACGGATACACCAGCTCACAGGGCGTTTCACTCGCTAACGATTTGGCCGCCCCCCAGGGACTCGAAGCCCGATATGCTGATCCAGACTTCTTCTTCGCCTCTAATCCTTTGAAATCAGCTTTGATAGTCTGAAGTTGACCGGCCGGATCTGAATCAGATTTGCCGGCAACCGGTCCGCGGGAAAGTCAAGTCAGGATTGCCGACCAACAGGAAACTATGCCTGGTAGAGCGCCGCTATTCGTCCTGCCCGCATCGCCAGTTCTCGACGCAAAGCTACTGGGGAGAGCACTTCAATGTCGCTGTCGAAACCAAGCAGCAACCCAGCAGCGTGCGGCACGCTCTCAATCCAGATACTTGCGGTACGCCAGCCTTCAGCATCGGGACTGGCACCGCGGATGGCTTCCGCGGCATCTGCCCCTAGTCGGATCAGACGTGACATTGCCGATTCATGAATGCGGAGGATCGCCCGGGCGCGCCGCAAACTTGCCTCAAAGCGCGAAACCTCCTGTCGCCACACACGGGCCAGGTTAAAATTGCGGCACTGGACTTTGCGTTTTTCAAGAGTGCGTATCGCGTGAATACCCTCGACTCGGTAGATGGCGTATCGGTTGCTGTTGAGCGCCAACATGTACCATGCACCAGCCTTCAGCACCAGGCCCAACGGTTCGACGACGCGTACTTTCCTGCCGTTCCAACTCTCGTACTCAATAGCCACGGCATGATCCGCCAAAACGGCGGCGGCCAGCGTCCTTAGGCAAGCGGGCGTTGCGGGGCGCTGATACCACTCCGCGGGGTCCAGATGAAAGCGCTCACTGGCACGCAGGGCGCGCTCGCGCTCGAACGCAGGTAATGCCGCGAACACTTTCAAACGCGCCGCTTTGGCAGCTCCCTCGAACCCCAGCGCAGAAGCCGCGATACCGATTTGCGCAAACGGCAGCGCTTCCGCTTCTTCGCCGGAGAGGCAGGTCAGCCTCGTCTGGTAGCCGCCCATGAGCTTGAGCCCGCCGGAACGACCACGATCGGTGACAATGGGCACACCAGAGCGTTCCAGCGCCTCAATGTCGCGATAAATCGTGCGCACAGAAACCTCAAGCTGTTCTGCCAACTCGCTCGCCGTGGTTCGAGCGTGGAGCTGCAGCATCATCAGGATGGAGAGAAGCCGGTCGGCTCGCATTTGCAAATTATCTCTGAAAACATGACAGATGGTGTCAGGTTTTAATCGATATCCTGTCGCGCATGAAACAGCCAACACAGGTTTCAAGCGCCCACGAGTCGCTCACGCGCCGCTCGTTTGTTGCGGGTGCTGCAGTCATGTCCTTCGCTCTCGGCAGCCTGTCCGCCCAGGCCGCCACGGGAAATGCCGGCGGAGATGCGGTCTTCGAATTGCGTCAATACACCCTCTACGGAGGTAAACGCGACACACTGATTTCCCTTTTCGAAGAAAACTTTGTCGAGACGCAGGACGCGGTGGGCGCACACGTCCTCGGCACCTTCCGCGATCTCGACGATCCCGACCGCTTCGTCTGGCTGCGTGGCTTCCGCGACATGCAAACGCGTTCGCAAGCGCTCGAGGCGTTTTACAGCCATAGCACGGCGTGGCTGGCCAACAAGAAGGAAGCCAACACTACCATGGTCGATTCGGACAACGTTCTGTTGCTCCGCCCCGCTTCGTCTCCACCGCAGTTCGAAAGCAGCGTGCTGAAATCGTCGATGTCGCCCGTTATCTATGGGGTCACAATCTACTACCTCGGCGGCGTGGACGAGCAGCAATTTGCCGAGTTTTTTGTCCATGCACTTCTGCCGCGCCTGAATGCCTCGGGTGTGCATCCTATCGCGACCCTGACGACCAACGAAGAGCCCAACAACTTCCCCCGGATGCCTGTTCGGGAACGCGATCGCGTCTTTCTCTGGATGTCACGCTGGGCTAACGAGGAAGATTATGCAGCTTTCGCGGCGCAACTGCGGACCTGGAGCGCCTGGCGGGACAAAGCTCCGGAATCCGTGCTTCCCGCTTTGATGCGCAAACCAGAACAGTTGCGGCTGAAACCGACGAACCGCTCGCCACTGCAGTGAGGCCGCCTATGCGATTTTCGGCTGTTCGCCACCTTGTGCTTGCCTGGTTCTTTGCAGCCGTTACCTTCACCACGTGGACGCGCATGCGCGGAGCACAATCATCCGAACCTAAAGCTCAGCCGGCTGGCATCTCCTCGGAACATGACTTTGATTTTCTAGCAGGAAGCTGGAGCGTACAACACCGCCGGCTGAAACGCCGCCTGGCGCACAGCAACGAATGGGAAACCTTCTCCGGAACATGCCGAACATGGCGCGTACTGGACGGACAGGGCAATGTGGACGACAACGTTCTACAAGCCCCGGCAGGAACTTATCGTGCTGTCAGCGTGCGATCCTTTGATCCCAAGACACGGTCGTGGTCGATCTGGTGGCTGGATAGCCGGCATCCGCACGAGCTCGATCCCCCAGTGATTGGCAGGTTCCGTAATGGCGTGGGCACATTTCTCGCCAACGATACATTGAACGGCCGACCGATCGTGGTGCGCTATATCTGGTCGGAAATCGCTCCCAATTCCGCCAAGTGGCAGCAGGCTTTCTCGGGCGACGCGGGAAACACTTGGGAGACGAACTGGATCATGGAGTTCCACCGGCTGGTTCCAGCGCAGCCATGAGCGATTCTGGCCGGATGACGGGCAATCCAGAAGGCTAGCTTTAACCGGTCCAGCCACCGCAGCAAATGCAAGCTCAAGCCTCGACCGTCACAAATCAGTTGCAGGCAAAATCTCTGGATGCCGGGGCGCGTCTTCGCGCCGCGATGGCTGAGGGACGTCGCCTGGCGCAGTCCGTGCACTTCGCCTCCGCTTCACCAACCGGGGAAAGCATGCAGTACACTCGGTTTGCCAGTCGAGCATTTTGCAGCGAACGGCGAACTATCTCTTAACTGTTTGTCTCACCTCAGGGGGCAAGCGCAGATACTCTCGTCAGGTCTTATATCTATCCTCTCTCGCTCGATCCCTACTTAGCTGGTTCCAAGGTCCTCAAAAATTGCATGAGGAACCAAATAAGTATCATCCACGTCCACCAGGGAATGCCTGGGACTGAGTGCGTGTTCTCCTTTTGACCAAGGGATCCCAAAATGTGGCGCCACCGCAACCGCCGCACTGTTCTTCGGTAGAGGCCATGCTCTTTCTGTTCGAGAAAGCGCACCAGCATTGGAATATCGGTCAGCAGAAGCTGTCGCCTATCTTGGAACCACTCGTTGCGAGTCTCCTTGCAGTCGAAATAACTGCGATATTGCGTCCAGGTGTTTAGCAGACCCTGCATATCTCCCAGGAGGGCACAAGCCTCGGCCTTAACGTGAGCCAAGTATCTGGCACAGTGGTCATGAGGGAGGTCGCGAAGTGCGTCGCCGGAGGAAGAGACAATCTCCTTCAAATCGCTTTTCGAGAGCGCCGAAAGACAGTCGATATAGTTGGCTATTACAGCCATACCCACTCCCCTGCGGCGGCGCCAGGATGACAGGAGTTCGCGGGCTTCGCCACGTCGTTTCATCGAAGCGAGGGCACGACCTGTTTCCGTCCAGGTCCGCACATCTGCTTCGACTTTCCCTTTATGTTTCTTCCAGTAATTGATGACTAGCCGGTAATAACCAAGTCCGTTCAACCCGTCAAGGGCTTTGGCACGATAAGCCGGATCCGCCCAAGGGCTGCTGTCGGCGAGCTCTAACAGGCGCAAGACTTCTCTTACTCCGCGGTCTGGGAACCAGCTTCTCCACAGCGGTTGTGGAATTTGTCTTTCAGTTCCGGCGTGCTCCAGCGCATGGGAACAGAGGATTGAGAACGCCTGTGGCGTAGGCCGTCGTTGTTTTTCCAGTGATCGGCAGGCCTCGGTATACGCTCTGTCTACAAACTGGGCCTTCTTGAGAGCTTCCCAGGCGTAATAGGCAGGCCATACCGAGCTCTCAGCTTCCGCATAGAAAATGCCCTGCATCGCTCTGATGGCTTCGTCTGACTTCCCTTCCTGTGCCAGAACCTCAACCAGACGGGCAAGATAGTAGGGATTGGTGGGGTCGGTAGGATGGAAGGCATTCAAGACCGCCTGCGCCTCGGCCACCCGCTTTGCGTCTTGGAGTAAGTCGTAACGGTGGAGATGCAAAGTGAGCTCTTCAGGAAAGTCGCACAGCAATTCAGCCCACTCCGCATCCACTTCGTTGACGGGAAGGCCCGCGCTTTGGAGGACAACTAGCCGCTGTCTCCGGAACCATGGATTCGTGCGGAGCTGATCCGGAACTCTGCCGAGCAACTCTCGGGCCTGATCCCAAGCCTCGTCTTCCAGGAGCCAGTCCATGAATTGTCCCCACCCCCACACATACCAAGGGTAGGCTCGAACTACAGAAACCATCTCATTGCGCGCTTCCGGCTTCTTCCCTTGCTGGCGGTGAATCCACGCCAGTCGGCCCTGAGCCGGCGAGGAGTCGCCGAGCCTTGGGCGAATGTTCAACATGACATTTTCGGAATCCTCGTACCGCCTCTGCTCCACCAGGAGAACTGATAATAGGTCTGCTGCCTCGAAAAATACGGGATTCAACGAGACGCTACGTCGAAAACACAGTTCAATTTCGCCCGGCCCGGCAAACCGCCGCAAGTTGTTCAGAGTTACTCCCAATAAAAACCACAGGTAAGCGCCGCGGGGATACTTGTTGACTCCTGCCCGAGCTGCTGTCACGGCACTCTCTTCATCACCACACTCCAGCAATAACTTGACGGCACGGTCTCGCCAGTTTACGTCGCCAGGTGCGCTCTCCAGCGTCGCGAGGACCAGGCTCTTAGCCTGATTGAACTCGCCGTGACGAATCAGAATTTGAACCAACGCATCGGAGATTTGAGTATTCAGGGGATCGCTTACCCTTGCTTCTTCCAGTAGATTCCGGGCCGGGTCACTTTGCCCATGGAGTTCGTGGACCCAGGCAAGCTGGATTCGTGCCATCGAATTGTCCGGATGGCGGCGAACGATTTCGCGAAGACCATCCTCCGCCTCTGCAACTTTGCTCAATTTGCGGCAAGCTTGCACAAGTGAGAAGCGCAGACCAAGGTGAAATGGAAAATGATCGACCGCAGCCCGTAGCAGTTCGTATGCACGCTCTGCATCGGTACGCCCTTGTCCGTGTTCCAGCAAGAGATCAGCGAAGGATTCCACTATCTCAGGGTCGTCTGGCCGGAGCTGGTTCCACCGCGTGACGGCTTCCTCGGCTACGCTGACGCCGAATCGTTGAGCAAGCAAAGGCACGATTTCGTGCGCAATCGACAACTGTCCAGGAGAACGCAGAAGAACTGGCTCGATCCTGTTCCAGAGCTCTCGCCGCTGCCCTGACTCAAAACCTGCCGAGCACTCCCAAAGCCCTGGGTATCCGTAAGAGTTCCTCGGGTCGCATTCAATTGAATTCAACCAACCAGACGCTGCTTCTTTCCATTGGCCGTGAGCCTGGCACCATCGCGCGTGAACTCGGATCGTGGCTGGTTCCTGTGGGGCCGTTCGGTCGCATTCACGCAGCAAAGCTGGCAAGCGCTTCTGGAACCTCACTTGCCGACGAACGTCTGCTCGCTGGGAGTCCTCGATACATTGGAACGCGAGTTCTCGCCAAGCCCACCCATCCTCTGGGTTGCGTTTTACTCTGCGGAGAAGCACGGAATATTTTTTCCATCTTGGTTCGCCGGCACGCTCGAGTTGCCGATAGCGCAACTCTTCCAATTCATCATGGCCTGGATTCTCGGCTGTCCAGCGCGAAGCCAGTTCTAGAGCCCGACCGGCACCGTCGCGCCTCGCCATGAGATCGACGAGCGCATAGCGAGCTCCCATATGATGCGGACGTTCGCGTACCCAATCCTGAGCGTTTTCGATGGACCTCCGCAGATCCCCACTAAGGCGATAGAACTCAACGGCCGCTTCGCGGAAAAGCGGCATATTTCCGGTTCTTTCCAGAATGCCTAGCTGCTCTTTCGCTTCCTGCCATCGTCCCATGCGAGCCAAGAAGGGAACGACGAATCCCAGCAACTCTGGCATTGCACCATGATGAGCCAGTGCCTCTCTGCACGCAGACAGTGCTCGGTCAGGCTGTCCCCATGCTTCCAGTGCTCCAATCCAAGTCACCCAAGTTCCGGCACCTCGTTGCGTGTTAACAAACTTGCGAACTCGGCTCTCAAGCCATGCGAAGCCCTCTTTCTGCCTGTGCTTCTGCGCTAAGGCATCGCAATAAGCAAGTGCGTAGTGCTCATTATCAGACGCCTGGCATGATGCAAGACGGAAGCAGAGCAAAGCACCTTCGATATCGCGCTCTATCGAAAGAAGGTCGCCAAGCACATGCCAGCCTTCGGCCGATTGCGGCTGGCGGCGGATGAGTCCATTAAGCAGAGCACTGGCGTCTGCGCGCGTCTCGGCGGAGACGCTCAAGAGGTCGGCATATTCGGCAACGTATTGGGCCGGCGGAAAGCACCAGTCCTGTTGCGATTGCACTCCGGGTAGAATACCTTTCTCTACAACCCCTGCGAGCGTCTCCCGCATCAGGGCTGTGTTGCCACGCAATCGACAAGCACCTAGCAACCGAAACCGCAAGTAAGGGGAGTTGGGAAACTCGTTCAGCAATCGCTGGAAGTTCAGCAGTGCCTCGCCTGTGTGGCCAGCCTCCGCCGCCTGGATTGAACGTAGAAGCTGTGTCCCAGGATGGGATGGGAACTTCTGTTCAATGTCTCTGACAATCTCGCGCGCTGCGCTCGGACCAAACAAAACCAGAGCTTTCCGTTGATCCTGCGCTGCCGTCACCAGCGCAACCTCAGCCTCAGCCAACAACCCATCAAGCAGAGCTGTTTTTGCCGCCGGAACAACGGCCATTCCCTTAATACCTAGCGGTTCGCAGTGTTTCGCAAACCCCTCCAAGAGGTATTCGGCGCTTCGATATGCCATTGGGTCATGGATAATCAGCGTTCCCGCTGCTTCATCCAGCCCTACGGCCGCCACCGCATGGGCATTGCCATCTCCTTCAAGTGTGAGGACGAACCCGATTCCGTTATTGATGAGCGCGGTGGCGGTCTCGGGGCTAACGGCGAAGAAGCGGACCGTGAACCCACGTTTCTCGAGCCATTCAGCCGCTGCCCACTCCATGGTTCCTCCAAACGTGATCTCGGAAGCCATCACGTCTGGATCGATCTGTTGTCCGACGGTGGCCAGAGCAGAAGCAAGGCTGGTGGGGAGACAGGCTTGGTGCTTCTGAATCGTTCGGGTGAATGGTAGGCGTTTCCGCTGGCCTGCAGGATTCTGACGTAGATTGCTGAGAATTTTTCGATAGAACGGAATGTGCACCTCTTCCGCCCACCGTTCCACCTCAGCGTGATCATCCGCTAGCTCCGCAATGTCGAGATGAGTCCGGGCAATAGCCCGACGAGAGTCTCGGTCAGCCAGAGGCGCCAGCGTAGGCAGGCACTCTCCAAGTCTCTGGGCGAGGTCGAGGGCGCGCCGACGACGATCACCCTCAAAAGTCTCAGCCAGCGCACACTGAAACCAGCACGCAAGGTGTACGACTTCGAAGGACTGACAATGATCAGAAGCCACTGTCAGGCGCTCAGCCGCTTCTGGCACACGTCCAGTGTTGAGCAAGCTGTTTGCAAGGCTACGGGCCGCGTGCGGAGTGCCCGAATCGATCTCCCATGCCAATTCGGCACTCTCCAACGCTTCGTTCCATCGGTCTTCAAGCCCCAAAACCTCTGACTTGCAGCTTGTCACCCATCCGTCCCTGTCCCGTAGGCTGTGCGCACGATCAAGGCATTTGTGAGCGGTAGTGAAATCACGCAGATATGCCCAAGTCACGGCGTGAGAAGCAAGCCACGCCGCCTGCATTTCCGGGTCGTCAGCACAAATATCAGGGTTGGATTCGAACTCCCGCAAGTCGTCCAGGAACCGCGTCCTGCGGCGAGCATGTCTCGCGAAATAGCGGACGCGCGGATTGGCCGGATCCCGTGCATACGCGGCTCTGAAAAGTCGTCGCGAAAGCCGCCTACCCCCAAGTCGAACCGCCAACCTTCCCGCGAAGATCAGTTCTTCGATGGAGAGGTCCTGAATGGAGGTCGAGGGTTTCCAGTATTCGGCGCTTCGGCCGAATGCATCGAGAAAGCGATTGCTGTCGTAGAGTCGCAGTAAGTCGGGAAGCGAAGTCACGCGCGTGCTATTAAAGCATGCATCTGACGCGGGTTCAACCTCGAAGGCTTTTCATGTGCCGCCAGAAACCGGCAATTGGATACCACGGAGAAGATTACTTGAACTCATCGCGCGCGACCGGCGCTCCCAGTGCGGCGATTAACAATCGTACGGCTACGCAGATAGGCGCGCTAAATTGGACTCGTAAGCCCGGCAGTTTGGTAGTTAGCCAGCTACCTCGAGACCGGGCTGGAGCAGTGAGCGCAGGCGTACATCTGTCCTGGTAGGTTGGTTTATACGGTTCATTGCTTAGTGTCGCCAACGCGGGTGCGTACCAGGAGGGCACCAGCGGTCCGGAAATGTCGCTACTCTGCGAGGCCATTCAGCGCCTGCAGGGAGAGATTGCTACTTGAATTCACGGCCTCACGCGGAAGGCAAAATTACTCTTAAGCGTTCCGCTTGGGGTTTTCGCCTGCACTTTTCCCGTAGTTGCACCGGCCGGAACCGTAGCCTTGATTTCGGTATCCGATATGACCGTGTAGGTAGCCGCCGTGCCGTTGAAGCTAACGGATGTCGTTCCCGTTAAATTATTTCCCAAGATGAATATCTTCGCTCCAACTTTGCCTGAGGTTGGCCGCGTTTGCACGAATGGGCCTAGTCCAACTGA
>Ga0126378_10000582_pt1 | contig 26583 bp, 25 predicted proteins | sample PanSoiMetPlot_23_FD_92587 | JGI IMG/M metagenome (GOLD analysis project Ga0126378, IMG submission 92587) | Tropical forest soil microbial communities from Panama - MetaG Plot_23 | ecosystem: Environmental > Terrestrial > Soil > Tropical forest > Bulk soil | place: Panama | collected 2016-02-17
AGAATTTTCCTTGCCGGTGTTGTAGGTTCCAGCCGCAGCCAGAGTGAACGGCCCTTTCTTATTGTTCGGATCGCTTACGGTGACCGACGGCGAACTCAGGTTGCTTGTCGCCAGGCTCGTGCTTGAACTGTCGAATAGCTTCTGCACACTGGTTTTGTCGGTATTCTTGACTTCCAGCGATCGTGCCAGAGGAAATCCGGTTGCCGTGCCGCGCAGTTGATCGACGATCGGCTGAGAGGCGTAGGTGGTGACCTGAGCCACTTGCGGACCGACCCCCGCAATTTGCCCAAGCGGATTCAGATCGAGAATCAGGTCCTTATTGAGGGTGACGCCCCAGCTTTGCAGTAAATTCGTGAGCGCGTCGTTGTTGGCGATTTCTTCATGACCCAGCTTCAGAGGTGGATCGAGCATGAAGAGGGCGCGGCCGCCGCTTTCCACGTATTTCTTGATGGCGTCCACTTCGGGCTGCTCGTAAGTTTTCGTCGGGCCGGCGATTACCAGAGTCGTGCAGTCGCTGGGCACTTCGGCTTTCGAGAGCAGATCTACGGACTTGGTGTCGTAGCTGTCTTTCGCCAGGACCTCTTTGAATTTCGACATGCCTTCGCGATTGCTGTCGTCGAGTTGGTGCTCGCCGCTTCCCGCCGCAAAGCAAACCGTCCGGGAACTGTTCTTCAGATTGCGAATGAAAGCTCCGGTGATGCCTTCCTCGGTCATGCTCTTCGCTTCTTCTCGTTTGGAGCCGATCTGAACGACCGCGGTGCCGAAGCTGCGAATGCCGTATTCGCGCGCCAGTCCGGGGTCTTTGTCGGGATCGACGTACTTCACCTTCAGCTTGGGAGAGAGATTGGCGTACTGATCGAGCAGGTCCTTGCCTTCACGAAAACGCGTGCTTCGATTGAAGTAGGTGATGACTGCATCCTGCTTCAGGCCTTTGACGATCTTGGCAGTCTGGTGAGAGAGGCTGTAGCGCTTGTTCGCGGTGGAGTCGTAGGACTTGTTGTAGCGGTCCGCGAGAATGTTGGCCACGACCACCGCGGCAATAACCATCAAAATGTAGGTCGCCGCGTAGGCCGCGTATTTTGTCTGTCTGGCTTGGATCCATTGGTTCGACATCAAAATCTCCTAGATCAGGACCTCCAGCGCAGCGATTCCATGGAACGCGCGGTGAAGAATAATCCCAGGAAAATGACAGTAAGATAGAAAACGGCATCTTTCGAATTGATAACGCCTTTGTAGAAGGAATCGGCATGTGTTGAGATGGACATGTAGGCCATCACTCGCGCCCACGCCGCCGTTTCGTATCCACTGACCCAAGCGAAAACATAGAGCAGCAGGCACACGCCAAACGAGACCGCTCCCGCAATGATCTGATTCTTCGTGAGCGTCGAAATGAAGGTGCCGATCGCCAGCAGCGCGCCCGCCTGAAGAAACACGCCTAAATAGGCCACCAGAAGCGGCTTTAAGTCCGGATGGCCGTAATGGAATAAAAAGGCGAAGTTCACAGCCGTAAAGGAATAAATGCAGGCATAAAGAATCAACGCAGCCAGCCATTTGCCAAGGATGATCTCCCCGTCGCGCACCGGAGAAGTCGCCAAGAGTTCAATGGTGCCCGTACGTTTCTCTTCTGCGAACAGGCGCATCGTGATCAAGGGAATAAAGAAGAGATTTATCACGCTGATGTTGGACAGCAGCGGCCGGATGATCCACTCATTCACGTTCATCGGGAAGGACTGGCCGCTCATCTGCGACTGGATGCTCTCGAAAACGAATTCCCCGAGGGCGTTCCAGAAGAAATAACCGAAGATCAGCCCGAACATGATCAGCAGAATGTAAGCAACCGGCGAGGCGAAGTAGCTGCCGAGTTCCTTGCGGCAGATGATCCAGACATTTCTCATCAGGCTTGCACCTCAACTGGAGATTCTTCCGGAGTGGGCGCCTCGCTTCCGGTAAGCTGCAGAAACACTTCCTCCAGGCTCATGGCAGCGGGGCGCAGTTCGTTCAGGTCCCAGCCGGACTCAACGATGGCGCGGGCCAGATCGCCACGAACGAAGCTTTCCTTCTTGCTTTCGACTTCAAAGATTGCGCGGGCATCCATCTGCTCTTTGCAGAGAACGCGACTGACTCCGGGGAGTTGTTCCAGTTTTTGTAGAACTAGCGAGGGCTCGAAGCTGCCCGCGCGGCCGGCGATTTCTACGAGCACGGATTCTGCTCCCCGCGCGCGCGCTTGCAGATTGCGGACCGAATCGGTGGCCACCAGCTTGCCTTTGTTGATGATCAGCACTAACTCGCAGGTCTGCTCGACTTCCGGGAGGATGTGCGTGCTGAGAATGATGGTGTGCTCACCGGCCAGATCTTTGATCAGGTCGCGGGTTTCGTTGATCTGTTTGGGATCGAGTCCCGCGGTGGGTTCGTCGAGAATGAGCACGTCGGGATTGTGGATGATGGCCTGTGCCAATCCGACACGCTGGCGGTAGCCTTTGGAGAGCTTGCCGAGGAGCTTGCTTTTGACATCCGCGATCGCGCAACGGCCGCAGACATAATCGACGCGCTTGGCGAGGTCGGCGCCCGACAGTCCCTTCAATTTGCCGACGAATTGCAGATATTCGGAGGTCGCCATTTCCGGATAGATGGGCGGCGTTTCGGGGAGGTACCCGATGCGCTTCTTCACTTCGAGAGGCCGATCGAGCACGTCAAAGCCCGCCACGGTCGCGGTTCCGGAGGAAGGAGGAAGAAAGCAGGTGAGCATGCGCATAGTGGTCGTTTTGCCGGCGCCGTTCGGACCAAGGAAACCAACGATCTGTCCCTTGGCGACTTCGAACGAGATCTGATCGACGGCAGTCGTGCGCGCATACCTCTTCGTAAGCTGTGTGACTTTGATCATGAGACGTTTCACTGCAGCGGTGAGCTACGTAACCGCTGACCCACACTGGAGTAGTGAGGAATGATTTCTATGTTAAGAAGTACGGCATCCGGTGTCAATTGCGCGGAAAGCGTCTTCCAGTCAGATCGTATCACGATATATTCGGTATCCCAGGTTTGGTGGCCAGATCAGATCAGCACGGTTCGATCTCTTCCAAAACCTCATGGCGACAATATTCGCATTCGGCGCTCTGCTCGGACAAGGGCGAAGTCCAGTTCATGCTGCGACAACCGATTTTCCAAACAGTTGCTTTCTCGCGGTGTCGCAGATCGCGATCACAGCCGGATGTTTCAGTCTTCTTTCCACCGAGATGGCGTAAAACTGATTTCGGACATCGTCGGTGTGTCCGATGGTGTGAAGGCTGTCCTGCCGCAAAACCTGGCCGGTGAGCACGGAGGGAATTGGAAATACTCCTCGACCCGCTTGGCCGAAAGCTCTTAAAAGCGCATAATCTTGAAATTCTCCTGCAATCACGGGCTGAATGCCCTGAGACTCGAACCAGAAATCCAGACTCCTGCGGATGGCGGCGTTTTCGCCAGGCAGCAACATGGGAACCTGATGCAGCGAATGCGGGAATCCCTTCTTCAGATTTCGCGCTAATTTCGGAGTTGCGGCGAACATCGTGCCGCACTCGCCCAATAGATGGTTGTAGGCCCGGACCTTCACACCCGGATTCGTCGGCACATCCGATAGGACAACGTCCAACTCGTGGATTGCGAGCTGCGCAAGCAGCTGATCTGAGTTTCCCTCGCGGCAAACAATACGAACCGGCTCCCGCAGGCGAAAGGCGGGATCGATCAGCCATTGCGCGATCATCTTTGGCAGGACGTCCACCACTCCAATCACCAGCCGCAAGGGCCGGCCGGTCGGCCTTTCCTTGATCGTGCTCATCAACTCCTGACCGAGCGAAAATATTTCTTCTGCGTAGCTGAACACGATACGGCCGATCTCGGTCAGAACCAGGTTACGTCCCGACCTGGCGAACAGCTTTTCCCCAAGATGTTCCTCAAGCTCTCGCAGTTGGGAACTGATTGCAGGGGAAGAGACGTGGAGCTCGCGGCCGGCCTTGCTGATGCTGCCGGTGCGTCCCACGGCATATAGATAACGTAGGTGATGGTAATTGAGCCATTCCATGATGCCACCCTAAATTAATCAAAACCTAATTCTTGCGGCCGATTATAAACTCTGCTATCGCTAGATAAAAGCTAACTGTTTGCTTGATATTTTCAACTTTTGTTAACCCGCTTCGACGCATCTCACACTACAACTGCGCTGGAGACTACATGAATCCGCGCAGGGTCAAAACGCAATCTGCGTACATCCAGGAGGAATAGTGATTCTCATAAACAAGTTTCCGATCATGTCTTCTGCAATGGCAGGTCTTGTCATTGTCGCTCTTCCGGGCTCAGCCTCAGCCGCTGAGTTGGCAACGCAAGGCCATCGTCAGGTGGCTAAGGAGTTGGCCGACTTCAAGAGCACTGCAGCCAAAATGCGCCACCAGGCTGACACTCTGAATTCGTTTACGCCCAGCAAGCAACTGAGCTGGCAGAGTCACACCCAGAGACTCAACGCACTGAAAGACCATGTGAATGAGATGGGGCGGTCGCTTGCGCAATTGGAAGCCATGAAACCGATGGCGACCCAAACTCAGGCTCTGGCGATCGAACAAGCGCGGCCTCATCTGGTGTCGGTGGCTGAGAATCTGACCGAAGCCATTGCGCTGGTAAATGAAAATCGCCGGAACATCTATTGGGATGACTACAGCGAGGCAGTCAGCGACGTTTACTCTCACGCGTACGCTTTGCACACCAAACTCGACGCCATCCTCGAATACGGAAAAAACCAGGAGCGCATGGAAAGTCTGGAAGTTCCGGCGAGTGTGGCTGGACAGAGCTAGCCGAGGTTGTAGCTGGTAGTGCCCGGCTGAAAATGTGGCGAACAGCGGCTGATTCCACCGCAATTGGAGTCAGCCCGCGCCGGGCCCGTGGGGTTTAACGCTTGCTGACCGTTAAGCGAAACTTCATTGTTCGATCAGAGTTATGTGCCGATCTCGAGACTCCCCGTGGGCGTCATATCAACCAAGATGAAAAGCATACTTCGCGGCAAGATGAAGCTCCCCGTCCTCGTACTGGGCTGGATCCTGTTGTTGGTCGGTGTGCTCGGCCTGTTGCTGCCGCTCTTGCCTGGGATACCTCTGCTGCTCGCGGGCTTGGTCATTTTGTCTCGCCAGTACGACTGGGCGCGGCGGACGCTAGCCCGTGTGCAGCGATGGCTTCCGGCCGTTTCGGATCACTTTCGGCGACTCTGGCGGCGGGTCGGCATGCACTCTTCCCAGCGCGCTTCCAATCGAACGAGTACTTGTGCCGATTACCGATCCGAGAACCAATAACGGTTGATACTCCTCAGGTGGCGTAATGACCTCAATTGCCAATACATCACTCTGGCTGCTGTTTGGATTCGTAACCCTCGGTTTGCTCGCGCTCGATTTGCTGGTGTTTCACCGCAAGGCTCACGTGGTCGGAACGCGCGAGGCGCTCACCTGGAGCGTCGTGTGGATCGCGGTGGCTCTTGTCTTCAATGGTGCAATCTACTGGCAGTTCGGGTCAGAGCGGGGTCTCGAGTTTCTGACCGGGTACATGGTGGAGAAGGCGCTTGCGATCGACAATCTGTTCGTTTTTGCCATCGTTTTCTCATATTTTGGAATTCCAGCGGTTCAGCAACACAGGGTTTTGTTTTGGGGCGTGATCGGGGCTATTGTCTTCCGGGCGCTGTTCATTTCGGTGGGCGGATCGCTGCTGAACAGTTTCCATTGGTTTGCGTATGTGTTTGGCGGGATCCTAGTGCTCACCGGGGTCAAGCTCCTTCGGCGCTCGGAGATTCGGCCGGAGAGTAATCCCGTATTCAGCATGGTGCGCCGCATCATTCCCGTAGCCCCGACGAATCACGGGGAGTTCTTTATCCGGCGCAATGGACAGTGGCTGGCAACTCCACTGCTTCTGTCTCTGATTTTGGTCGAAATCAGCGACGTGGTATTTGCGCTGGATTCGATTCCGGCAGTCTTCGCCATCACCTCCGATCAGTTCATCGTATTCACGTCGAATGTCTTCGCGGTGCTGGGCATGCGCGCACTATATTCACTGCTCGCCGAGTTCCTGGTGCGCCTCAAGTTTTTGCACGTCGGTCTTGCCGTGGTGCTGGGGTTCGTGGGGGCAAAGATGGTGCTAGAGCCTTTCATTAAGGTTCCGGTTATTGCGTCTTTGGCAGTGGTGGGTGTGGCCATCGGAGGGGCTGCCCTGGTCTCGCTTCTTGCGCCGTTGCTTGCGAACCGGCGGGCGGCGAACGATGCGCAACGGCTTCAGCGTTTTCCGAGTTCCCCCGAGAAGCATCGAATCGCGGAGTTGCGTCGACAGGCCGCGAATCGTTGGGAAAAAGTTGGGTGACGATGCGTGTCGCGCGTATCGACACAACGTGGATCCAAATGAGTCATCCGAAGTGACCGGGCGCGCCGATGAGGCACGACAATAGATGGTGCTTCCAGCACGCCCCGAATAGAACGATCTCTCCTAGAACCTCACGCCGACAATGTTCGCATCGCCGGTGCTCTGGGTCTGGAATGAGCTGAAGAAGCCGGCATTTGAGCCCGTGGCATCGCTGCTGACGATGTCGTAGTCGCCGAAATTGACCGGATCCATCAGGCCGTCGGTGAGATGGGCTGGAGTGAACGGTTCGGAAGTATTACGCAGATGCGTAAAGCTGGCCCCCTGATCGCGCGAGGCAGAGCAGTAATGATCCACCCCGTTGTTTTCCGGATCGTTCCGACGGTCAAAGTAGCAAATCGCCAGGGTTCCGTCACGATCGACGGCGGCTGAGGGTAGGAACTGTTCGCGATGGGCAGCCGTAGACCTCACCGGCGCGGCGGACGTCCAGGTTCTTCCCTGATCAATCGACTTAGCGAAGATGACCAAACCCATAGGCCTGGGTGGGAGCCAGAAAGTCGGGGATCTGATGACGACTCGCGTCGATCCAGGGGAGAAAGAGAATCCCGCGCGATGCGCCCTGAGAACGGTCGATGGCAAGAGATGGGAAGGAATTTGTATGGATGAGGCTCTGCAGTTTTGCGGAGCCGCCCAGACCAGCGAAAACCGAACCGGCTACGGAGGTCGAATCCGAGAAGGTCAGGCCGCCGTCGGTGGAGCGGCGGAAGAGAATTTGTTCGTCGAAGTTGGTCTCGGCAACGTAGGCGACGAAAATCTCTCCAGCGTTTCCTGCCAGCACTTGCGAGGCTTGCAGCGCCTGTCCCCTGGCCGGATTGCATAGCTGATCCACGGTTACAGGAGTGCTCCAGGAAAGACCATTGTTGTTGGATGTAGTCAGTTCGATCGCAATCCTCACGGCGCCACCGCAGCCATTCGCCTTGTGCAAGGTGTAATCGAAATCGGTAAAGGTAAGATAGAGAGTGGTTGGCTTGTTGGGATCAACGGCCAGCCACTGTTTATCAATGATGTGAGTGTCCGCACGTTTTCTCACGGCTGGAATGGGAAGGCTCCATGTATCGCCCGCGTTGGTGGACCGATTGACCCCAACAGCGCTCATGAACTGACCCGCTGAATTTTGAAACTGAAACAACGAGGCGTAGTAGAAGTCGTTTCCGGAGCATGCGATCACGGGTTCGCCTGCCAGAAACGCGTTTGGATTCGGCCCTGCACCGAGGAAAGGCGAAGCCTGAAATGTGCCGCCAGCGTTGTGAGAGACGGCAACTCCACTGAAGCTTCCCCCGGTTGCGAGGGCTGACGTGTATAGGTAGGCAAAGGAATCGTTATAGCCCACGACAATATTCTGGCCGCACCAGGCGGTGGATGTGTCGCTTTGGCTGAATCCCCCCCGCGACTCAGGTTGTAATCAAAAGCGGGTGACGAGATGGGAACCATTTTGATTCCGTCATCGCTCCTGTGGTGGAGTTGATTTTGTGGAATCTGGCTTGTGGTGGTCGGAGCCTTGCGGAATTTGGCCAGCCGGGGGTTTACCTCGAGGATCTCGTGCGCCAGGGCAAAACGATTCTGCGTCGCGCTCGAGAGTTGGCGCCGTTGCGTTTCGCTAACGCGCTTTTCGAGGCGAAGGCTGTTTGCCAATAATTCTTTGTGCGCTGGATTCAACTCCTGCGCCACAGAAAACCAGCAAAGGACAATAGGCAGGGTGCAGGCACAACTCAACCTTAGATGAGACTTCAGCATTGATTCTTACCTCAACGAGAAGCAAAGTGAACTGCTGGGCAGGGGCTCTAGCGACAAAGGACATCACCATAATGCATGGCGTCCCAGTATGGCAAGGCATGGCGCGAATTTTTTTCGCGAAAACATTTCAAAACAAGTTAAAGACATCCATACGGAGGAGTGCGGTATACGAACACAGCCAAGGAGTTCTGCTCCGATCAGTAAATTTGATACCTCGCTTGGCTTTTGGGAGGACCACGGTTCTCGTTCGCGGTAATGTGAATGCTAGAATGAAGCAGGTCAGGTATCGGTCTCACGCGACGTACTCCCGCCAACCCCGCCAGGTCCGGAAGGAAGCAACGGTAACGGGCTCTTGCGTGTGCAGTGAGGTCCCGGTACCTGACTTATTTTCCACAGCCAACATTCGTCAGTCTCGGAACTTCTGATTACCCGCTTTTACATTCCTTTACCACTTCTTTTCGCAGGAATCGCGTTCTCGAACCATCTATATACAAGTGAGATCGAAATCGAACACCCGAGGTGAGCGATGAATCTTCGCAATACTTCTCCTGCTTATCATGTAACCATTCGCGTATCCGGGAAACTGTTCCATGGCCACCTGGCGTATTTGGACCAACTGGTGCATTCTGCGATTGAGTGCCGTTTGTGGCCTTTGTTGAGCCTTTCTCAGCTGGAGGAATTGGACCGTGACGCGCTGCTGTACCTGATCGACGGTGAAAATCGGCGGTTCGGCATCATCTCGTGTCCGAACTTCGTTCGGGAATGGATCGATCGCGAAAAATCGCGCCCTGCTGCGGCATAAATGCCGCTCGCTCACAGATTTCAGTTCTGCGCGTCTAGAACTAGAAGCTGTCTCATAAAAAGTTGTTTTTGTGAGGAAGGGGCCGTAAACCTCAGGGGCTAAAGCCCGAATGTTCATTGGCCCTTAGTGGCACGGCTGAAGCCGTGCCCTTCCCAAGCCCGTTGTGGCTCAAATCCATGTGTTCCCAAAAGTATTTATGAGACCAGCTCCGACCTTGGAGGAAGATGTGATCGTTTCCTTCTGTTCTTTGTACTTAATGCCGGCTGAGGACTATGGTTTCAAGCCGAACCAGGAGGAAATGACGTTTGCCGAGCAGATGCTGCATATTGCGGTGTCGAATGTGAATCGGTTTCACGAGATCACCGGTATCGCCGCGCCTTGCCCAATCAACCTGGCTAAACCTTTGAGTCCGGACAAGTCGAATGTGATGAAAGTCCTTACGGAGTCGTTCGACTATGTGATCGACGCTTTATCCCGCATCACGCCCGAGCAGCTGCAGCGCACGTGGCACATTCCGTCATGGAAGGGCCGCAATGACCCCGATGGACGGGAGATGATCCTGAACATGTTTGTGCACACAGCGCATCATCGCGCGCAGTGCGATGTGTATCTGAGGGCGCAGGGAATCAAGCCTCCGGATTACACGTTCTAAGGCAACTCACAAAATTATGTGGGGCACCTCAGCGGCGTAAGCCGCTAGAGAAGGGGCGAAAATTCGCAGCGCTGAAGCGCTGCCACCCGTCGGCCTTTCACAAAACCCGTGGACCTTTCACAAACCCATCGGCCTTCCGAAAACACGGCGGCTTTTGACAAAAATGGGGGCTTCCTAGCGAAGTCGAGGTTGGGAATCCGCAGTGTGTTGAAGCGCTCTTCGGGTTAGACTTTCTCGCTTTAATCCTGCAAAATATTGGGTTTCGTTTTTTCAGGAGCCCTCATTGACGATACCCACGCGCGCCAAGATCACCGCGCTCGGGACGTATGTCCCGCCGCGCGTTCTCACGAATGCTGATCTGGAAAAAATGGTCGATACCACGAATGAATGGATTCTCGAACGAGTTGGAATCCGGGAGCGACATATTGTAGAGAAGGGTGTCGCTGCCAGTGATCTGGCAGTCGCGGCTGTGAAGAATCTGCTGGAATCGCATCCGTTCGATTTGCAGGAGGTTGATCTCATAGTAGTGGGTACGGTCACACCCGACATGATGTATCCGTCGACCGCGTGCCTGGTGCAGCACAAGCTCGGGATCGAAAAGACCTGGGGCTTTGATGTGTCTGCGGGATGTTCCGGATTTGTCTATGCGCTCAATACGGGCGTGAAGTTCGTGGAGTCGGGGCAGTACAAGAAAGTTCTGGTGATCGGTTCGGATGTCAATTCGTCGATGACGGATTATACCGATCGTGCGGTATGCATCATCTTCGGAGACGGCGCCGGCGCGGTGCTGCTTGAGCCCTGTGCCGATGGTGAGGGAGTAATTGATCATGTCGCTCAAATCGAGGGAATGGGCGGGCAGTTTCTATTCATGCCGGGGGGCGGGAGCCTGAATCCCGCGTCGCACGAAACGGTCGATCAGAAGATGCACTACATCCATCAGGATGGGAAGAACGTCTTCAAATATGCTGTCAAGAAGATGTCGGAGATGACGGAGCGAGTGCTGGAGAGGAACAAACTGAGTGGGGCCGATGTCGATTGCTTCATCGCCCACCAGGCGAATCGGCGGATTATTACCGCGACTGCCGACCGGCTGGGAATGCCGTTGGAAAAAGTTATCATCAATATTGATCACTTCGGGAATACGACTGCAGGGACCATTCCTATCGCGATGAAGACGGCGACTCAGGAAGGGAAGTTGAAGAAAGGAGATTTGTTGTTGATCGCCGCCGTGGGGGCGGGATTTACTTCCGGGGCTACGTTGATGCGGTGGGCGTTTTAGAGGCGGGTGTCACGCGTCGGCCGTCAGGCGTCAGAAAGCCGGTGTTGAACTCGCCAGGCATGCTCGTTCCCACCTCTGCAGGGTGTGCCTGAAGCCTTAAGTCTGCTCTCGTTAGACATTCTTTCTGCAATCCTTCAGAATTGCAGTCATCTCTCTTAGGGGTTCTGATTGACAAAACCTATTCGCGCCAAGATTAGTGCTCTGGGCACGTATGTGCCTCCTCGTCTTCTCACCAATGCCGACTTGGAACGGATGGTCGATACCAGCGACGAATGGATTATGACGCGGGTTGGGATCCGCGAGCGGCACATCGCGGAGAAGGGAATTGCTTCCAGCGATCTGGCGGCCGAGGCTTCCCGCAAGGCGCTCGCTCAACGGGGACTTCAGCCAACCGATATTCAAGCCATTATCGTCGGCACCGTTACTCCTGACATGCTTTTTCCTTCCACTGCCTGTATGGTGCAGAACAAACTTGGGGCAAAAGGTGCGTGGGGATTTGACCTTTCGGCGGCGTGTTCCGCATTCGTTTACTCCTTGCAGGTTGGGGCGCAGTTCATCGCTAGCGGTGCCCATAAGCGGGTGCTGGCGATTGGTTCCGACGTGATGTCGTCGATCATTGACTATACCGATCGTGCAACTTGCGTGATCTTTGGGGATGGGGCGGGCGCGGCGATTCTGGAGCCGGCGGAGAACGACTCGGAGGGGTTTATCGACTTCATCCACGAAGTTGATGGTTCCGGCGGGCAGTTCCTATATATGCCCGGCGGCGGAAGCCTGCATCCGACGAGCAAGGACACCATCGCGAAGAAGATGCACTATGTACATCAGGACGGGCAACAGGTGTTCAAGTTTGCGGTGCGGAAGCAGACCGAGCTTTGCCAGAAACTGCTGGAGAGAAATGGGCTCACGGGTGCAGATATCGATGTATTCATCCCGCATCAGGCCAATTTGCGCATTATCAATGCCACTGCGGACCGACTCGGCCTGCGGCCGGAAAGCGTGATCGTCAACATCGACCGGTATGGCAACACGACGGCGGGGACTATACCGCTCGCGATGAATACGGCGATCGAGGAAGGCAAACTGAAGAAGGGGAGCCTGGTGCTTCTCGCGTCAGTTGGAGCGGGGTTCACGATTGGGGCGGCACTGCTACGCTGGGCCTTTTAAGGATTATGTCTGACACGGAACTCGCCCCGAGTTGCAGTATTCGCCGTCTAAACTGCGGACGTTAAAACCGCGGACTCGCTGTGTACTTGCCAAGGCTGCTCGCTCTCGCTGCACGATCTTAGCGGAGCGTACGCGAGCCAGCTTGCGGCCAGCGCCGCAGTCAACAAGTTCGCCAGAGAAGGTCGTATCAAAAACGCACGATGGAGAAGCTCCTGTTTATGACGTTCGTAACTCTCCGAAGTTTATTTTCATGGCAAGGAGCTGACGCGCGCTGTTATTTTCATCGTGCGTTCGTCTGCGCGTGGGGAGGCGGCGAGCGTGAAAGTAATGAAACGCACTGTCATCTGCTGTTTCGTTCTCGCCTTGGCCGCGACTGCGTTGGCACAGCAGGCCGATCCACGCGAAAGCAAGCTCGCTGTCCTTGAGCGCCTGTGGAATGAAGCCCAAGTTAACCGTGATTCAGCCGCCCTGGATGCACTGGTCTCCAGCCGCTTCATTAACACCGAGTGGGACGGAGAAATCAGCGATAAGCAGAAGTTCCTGGCCGATATCCGGGACCCGCGGTTCAAGCCCACCCAAGCCAACGTTCAAGATTTGAAGATGAATTTCTTTGGGGATACGGCGGTCATCACCGGCATTTACCATACCCAAGGCACATATCAGGGCAAGCCTTACGATCACGTGGGGCGATTTACCGATACCTGGGTGATGGACCAGGGCAAGTGGCAGTGCGTCGCCAGCCACACCAGCTTGCTCAAGAAGTGATCGACTAGCTCCTACCACCGAACACAAGGCCCCCCGGCTGCGCAAAACGATTCGCTTTGCTCATCGTTTTGCTCCGCTCGGGATGACTATGTGGGAGCGTTGCACAATGGCCGGTATTTGTCTGTGACGAATGAACCTGATTTCCACAGGTTGGGGCTATTTACGCTTTAGGTCAGCTCGATATACCTCAATAAAACTTTTTATGCGGTAACCCTGAGTCCGCGCCCTAACTGCAATGATCTAATCAGGCCTAGCAGAACGCTGATTTAGCCGACGATCATGGCAACTGCCGTCCATCCTCGCGCGTGGAGAGTTGTGCTTGCCTTCGCGATTATCTATTTCGTGTGGGGTTCAACTTTTCTTGCAATCCGGATTGGAGTGCAGGAGGTTCCGCCTTTTCTGCTGGCGGGAATGCGGTTTGTCATCGCGGGGTTTGTTCTATTCGCGTGGATGCGCGCCAAGGGTGCTGCATTCCCCAGCATGCACGAATGGCGGTCGGTAAGTCTATTGGCCGTGCTGTTCTTTGTTCTGGACTACGGATTGGTGTTCTGGGCCGAAGTTCGTGTTCCCTCGGGGATTACCGCGGTCATGATGGCTACCATCCCGGTATTCATGGCCCTTTCTGAAATCCTAATCTTGAGGACTCAGCGCCTCACGTTGAGGCTGGGGAGTGCGCTTCTTGTCGGGATCGGCGGCGTCGCGGTGCTGGTACGTCGCAGTGCGAGTTTTGGCGACGCTCCGATCAATACGTTCGGAGCAGTAGCCCTGCTAGTGGCATCGATCAGTTGGGCTTTGGGGTCGGCATTAACGAGGAAGCTGCCGCTGCCCTCTGACAAAGCCATGAGTTCGGGTGCGCAGATGCTGGTCGGTGGAGTCTTACTAACGCTGACTGCGGCGAGCCTTGGAGAGTTTCGTGGATTTCACGTCCAAGCCGTATCACAAAGAGCCTGGATCGCCTTGGCATACTTAATTGTGGCGGGATCGATTATTGCGTTCACCGCATATGTATGGCTGATCCACCACGAATCGCCAACTAAAGTCGGGACCTATGCCTATGTGAATCCGGTCGTGGCAGTTGTGCTTGGGTATTACTTTGCTGGCGAGGCGCTGAGTCTTCGCACAATTGCCGGTACGACACTGATTCTGGTGAGCGTAGTTGTAATCACTGCGATGCCTAAGAAACAGGCCAGCGGCTTGTCACAGACTAGTCAGCCAGTTCGCGCGGTTAGTTCCGATCTCGAAGGCGAAACTGTTAGGGACGGGTCATCTTCTCCGGCTTGACCAGTTGGTCGAATTCTTCTGCGGTAAGGTGTCCCAGCTTTACAGCGGCTTCACGCAGGCTTGAGTGTTCCACGTGGGCTGTGTGCGCGATCTGTGCGGCTTTATCGTAGCCGACCTTCGGCGCCAGCGCCGTGACCAGCATGAGCGAATTCTTTACGTACCAATCCACTCTCGCGCGGTCGACCTCGATCCCTTTGATCATGTACTCGACGTACCCGTGGCACGCGTCGGCGATCAGCGTGACTGAGTGGAGAAAGTTGTAGATGATGACGGGCTTGTATACGTTCAGTTCGAAGTTTCCCTGCGAGCCTCCGAATCCAACCGCCGCAGTTGCGCCATGCACCTGCACGCAGACCATGGTCATTGCTTCGCACTGGGTCGGATTCACTTTGCCGGGCATGATGGACGAGCCGGGTTCGTTCTCGGGAATTGACAGTTCGCCCAGGCCGCATCGCGGCCCGGAAGCGAGCCAGCGGATGTCGTTGGAAATCTTCATGAATGAGGCGGCAAGGGTTTCCATCGCACCCTGCGCGAAAATGATTTCGTCGTGCGCCGAGAGGGCGGCGAATTTATTGGGGTGCGAGCGGAAGGGAAGTCCGGTGAGTTCGGCGATCTTTTTTGCCGCTCGCTCGGCGAATTCGGGATGTGTGTTCAGGCCGGTGCCGACGGCGGTCCCGCCAATCGCCAGATCGTAAAGTCCTTCGAGGACCTGCTCCAAGCGCTTGATGTCGCGCTCGAGCAAGCTAGCCCAACCGCCGAATTCCTGGCCGATGGTGAGAGGGACGGCGTCCTGCAGGTGAGTTCGGCCGATCTTCACGATGGAATCGAATTCTTTTGCCTTGGCGGCGATAGCATCGCGCACAGACTTGACGGCCGGGATCAGCGCATTCTTAACGCGCTCTGCCGCGGCGATGTGCATGGCGGCGGGGAACGTATCGTTCGATGACTGCGACATGTTGACGTGGTCGTTGGGATGAATGGGTTTTTTCGAGCCCATCTCGCCACCCGCGATTTCAATCGCACGGTTCGAGATCACCTCGTTCACGTTCATGTTGGTTTGCGTGCCGCTGCCCGTCTGCCAGATACGGAGTGGGAATTGATCATTTAGCCTGCCGCTGATGACTTCGTCTGCAGCCTGGACGATCAGTTTGGCCTTATCGGGCGGTAATTTCCCCAGGTCCTGATTCACCAGCGCGCATGCTTTCTTCAGGATCCCAAACGCCCGGATCAGCTCAGGCGGCATGGTGTCGCGTCCGATGTTGAAGTGCAGCAACGAGCGCTGCGTTTGAGCGCCCCAGTAGACATTCGACGGGACTTCGATCTTGCCCATGCTGTCGGATTCAATGCGAGTCTTGGTGACGGGTTCAGTGACGGTAGACATGAGCGCTCCTGCCGGAGGGAGGTATCAAGGCAACCGCAAATTATAGCGCGGGGAAAGGCTGACACCCGGCATCGGAAATGCGGCGCAAGTCTCGCATGCTAGAATCAACAGTTTCTGGCTTGTCCCGGAATTCTCTGCGACCAGAGCTACCAGACTCCAATCCATGCCCGGATTTCTCGCCGAAGAAGAACTCGACACATTCGCCAAGGCAAAAGTCAAGCCTCGCGGAGACATGCGCGCGGATGTGCTGGTGATTGGAGCCGGGCCAACGGGTTTGGCGTGTGCCATCGAGGCCCAGAAGGTCGGATTGAAGGTCATTGTGGTCGACAAAGGCTGCCTGGTGAATTCGCTATTTCACTATCCGGCGAACATGGTTTTCTTTACAACGCCGGAGCTGCTAGAGATCGGCGACATCCCATTTACGACCGCGCTACAGAAGCCAACGAGAGAAGAAGCGCTCGAATACTACCGTAAAGTATCCGAGCATTATGAGGTTGACCTCCGGCAATACGAGTGGGTGAAGACGGTCATCGGAGAAGATGGGAACTTTTGTATCACGGCGACCGATCGTCCCGGGCGTCCGCATGATTACTACGCCAAGAAGGTCATTGTCTCTACCGGGTATTACGACCTGGCGAACCAGTTGAGCATTCCGGGTGAGGATCTGCCGAAGGTCTCGCATTATTACGGAGAGCCGCATCCGTACTACGACACGGACGTGGTGGTCATCGGGGGCAAGAACTCAGCGGCGATCGCCGCACTAGATTTATGGCGTCACGGAGCTCGCGTCACACTGGTGCACCGGGAGGCCCAAGTGCACCATCACGTGAAGTATTGGATCAAGCCTGACCTGGAAAACCGGATTAAAGCCGGAGAAATTGAAGCTTACTTCAACAGCTACGTCCAGGAAATTGGCATCGACCACGTCGTAGTGGTGACGCCGGGCGGACCGCTGCGGCTGAAAAATGATTTTGTGCTGGCGTTAATTGGATATCATCCCGACTACGATTTTCTCCGCAGCATGGGAATCGAACTGTCGGAGCAGCAGTGCAGACCGGTGTGTGATCCGGTCACGCTGGAAAGCAATGTACACGGGATTTATGTTGCGGGCGTGATTGTGGCCGGGTCACGCACTAACGAGATCTTCATCGAGAATGGGCGCTTCCACGGCAAGCAGATCGCTGAGGATCTGAAGCGGAAGCTCCACTGCTAAGCCGGCCATTCGCATTACCTTTCCTATGGAGCCAGAGCCCGAGCACGGCGCGTCGACGATATCCCTAGGTTCGTATGCTCGGCTGGTGCGTAGCAACCGGAACTTCTGTCGACTTTGGCTGGCGCAGATTGTCAGCGAGATCGGCGACTGGTTCTACACGCTTTCGATCTACACGCTCTTGCTGCAACTGACCGGACATGCAGGATCGGTGGCTCTTGCGCTTGTGTTGCAGGTCATTCCACAGACGTTCGCCGGCCCAACGGCGGGCGTGGTGAACGATCGAGTAAAGCGCAAGTACGTCATGATTGCGGCAGACCTGATTCGATTCGTAATTGTGCTAGCCATGCTGTTGGTGCGGTCGAAGTCGGTTGTTTGGCTGGTGTATCCGCTATTGCTGGCGGAAACCACGATGGCGGCGTTTTTCGAACCGGCGCGTAGCGCGGTCATTCCCAACATCGCCGAACAGGGAGAAGTTCTTGTGGCCAACACACTCTCGTCGGCGACCTGGTCGGTGAATCTGCTGATTGGAGCGTCGCTGGGAGGGGTAGTCGCTGCCTATCTTGGTCGCGATGCGGCGTTTGTTCTGAACGCGCTCTCGTTTCTTGCGTCGGCGTTGCTTATCAGCGGCATGCGGTTCAGCGAGCCTCATGCGGATGCTGCGGCACCCCTTCGCGCGCGAGATCTGGTCGATTTCTCCCCGGTCATGGAAGGCATTCGCTACATTCGCAGTCATCCGATGCTGGTGCCCGCGGTTTTTGCAAAAGCGGGAGAACTGATGGTCGGGCCGAGTTGGGTGATCTTCACCGTTATGGGAGCGCGCGAGTTTGCGGTGCACGGCCGGGGCATCGATTCTGCCGGCGGTGCGATGCTGGGCATGAGCATCCTGCTGGGCGGACGTGGCGCGGGAGCGCTTGTCGGTCCGTTGGTCGCAGCGCGTTGGGCCGGCCAGAACGATCATCGATTGCGGGTGGGTATTCTCTTTGGATATCTCACTATTGCGTTGGGCTATGGGCTGATTGGAGTCAGCCGTAGCGTCTGGATTGCGGCGGCTTGTGCCATGCTGGCGCATGCGGGAGGGTCGACCGTCTGGGTTTTCTCGACGACGTTGTTGCAACTGAGAACCGAAGATCGTTTCCGAGGACGTGTTTTCGCGGCGGATCTGGGCCTGGCTAGCTTTACGTTCGCCACCACGGCTTACTTGTGCGGACATTTTCTAGATCTGGGAATCTCGGCGCGAACCATGGCGGTGGGCACCGGTTTTGTCATGCTGATACCCGCCGGGTTGCTCGCTTGGGTTTTACGTGCCGGCCGTTTTCAGCAGACGAAAAAGGCGACAGCCTAAACGCCGCTCAGCCGATCGATTTTGGCGGCCATAATCAAGTCGCTCTCGGTCAGCCCGTCGACGCTATGCGTCCAGAGAGTGACTTCAGCTTTTCCCCACGAGAGAAGGATATCCGGATGGTGGCCTTCGCTTTCGGCGACTTCGCCGACTCGATTTACGAAATCCAGCGCCTGCTTGAAATCAGGAAAACGAAACTCGCGATGAATGTGGTGCTCGTTGGTGACGGTCCAGTTGGGAACGCCCTTGTGGAGCTCTTCGAGTTCTTTTCCGCGAAGCGGCGGCGTGCCCCCGCGGCAGGGTACACATTTTTTGTCCGCTAACGATTCGGCCATAAGAATCCCTCACAAGCGAAGAATGGATGCGGTGTCCTAATGTTATCAGCAGACGGGGTTTGAGATCGCGATGGCGAGGACCGGGCACTGTGTACAATGAGTGCTTCCTTGATTCAGGTTTTTGCACACGACTGGAGGGAAGATATTGTGGTCGTTCTAGTGATCGGTGGCGCGGGATACATCGGAAGTCATACCGCACGGGCTTTGAAGCGAGCGGGCCATGAAGTGGTTATTTTTGACAATCTTAGCACGGGGTATAAGTCCCTGGCGGCGGGATTCGAACTGATTCAGGGAGACGTCCTTGACGGAGCAGCTTTGAAGCAGGCGCTGCGAGGAGTGGACGCCTTGATGCACTTTGCCGCCAGTGCTTATGTTGGGGAATCGGTGGTGAATCCGCGGAAGTACTTTCACAATAACGTGGAGGGAGGGCTTTCGCTGCTGAACGGTGCGCTCGAAGCAGGCGTGAAGAAGATCATTTTTTCGTCGACCTGTGCTGTGTATGGCGAGCCTGCCAAAGTGCCGATTGAGGAGAACATTCCTCGACAGCCGGTAAATCCCTATGGCGTATCGAAGTTGTTTTTCGAGCTGGCGCTTGAGGCCTATGACCGCGCGTATGATTTTCGCTATGCCAGCCTGCGATATTTCAATGCAGCCGGGGCTGACGAAAGCGGTGAAATAGGGGAATTGCACGATCCTGAAACGCATTTGATCCCGCTGGTACTGCGGGCCGCAGCCGGGGACGGGCCGGAGTTGCACGTGTTCGGTGACGACTATCCGACGCCTGATGGGACATGCATCCGCGACTATATTCACGTGAATGACTTGGCAGATGCTCACGTGAGAGCGCTGGAACATCTGGCAGCAGGGAAGACGAGTTTCGCTGCGAATGTTGGGACGGGAAAGGGTGCATCCGTGCGAGAGGTCATTTCGGCGGCGGAGAGAGTCAGCGGGAAAGCGGTGCCGCAGAAAGTGGCACCGCGACGGCCGGGAGATCCTCCGGCGCTGGTGGCGAATCCGGCCAAGGCGCAAGCGTTGCTGAATTGGAAGGCAAAGCGTGGTCTGCAAGAAATCGTGAGCACAGCGTGGCATTGGGAACAGAGCCGTCGAACTGCCAAGGTGCAGTAAGTGCAGGTTCTGTGCCCCTCTGTGTCCTCTGTGGTGAACGATTCTCCATGGTTAAAGGAAAACAAAGAAATCTATGGCATCCGATCTGACCGGGAAAAAGGTGGCGTTTCTAGGGGCGGGGAAGATGGGCGGCATTGTGCTCCAGGCCCTGTTAAAGAATGGGTTGTTGTCTGCGAAATCGACTCGCGCCACCGTCGCCCACGAAGACCGCGCCCAGGCTCTAGCGGCGAAATTGAAAGTGCAGGTCGGCACGAACAATGTGAAGGCAGCAAAAGGCGCCGACGTCATCGTGATTGGGGTGAAGCCTCAGGTCGTCGAAGACGTCATCCAGGAAATCAGCGGGCACGTAACTCCCGGGCAGATGATTGTGTCGATCGCGGCTTCCGTCCCGACGGCGATGATTGAGAAGAATCTTCTGCCCGAGGTGCCGGTGATCCGCGCGATGCCAAATACGCCTTGTCTTATGGGTGCAGGCATGACGGCCGTTTGTAAGGGAAAGCATGCCAGCGCGGAGCATGTCGCGGTGACCTGCCGCATGTTCGAGGTTGTGGGCCGGACCGTTGTGGTCGACGAGAAGCACATGGACGCTGTGACGGCTCTTTCGGCGAGTGGGCCGGCGTATATCTATATCATTCTCGAGTCGTTGGCGGAGGCTGGGGTAAAGGTTGGTCTGCCGCGTGATATCGCCACGTTGCTCGCGGCACAAACGGCGCTCGGGGCAGCAAAGGTAGTGCTTGAGACAGGAGATCATCCGGCGCTGCTTAAGGACGCAGTTACCACTCCGGCCGGCTGTACGATCGACGCGATCATGGAGTTGGAAGAAGGGAAGCTCAGAGTCACGCTGATTAAGGCTGTCGTGAAGGCGGCACAGCGCGCGAAGGAACTGGCGTTCGGATAAACCTATTGTTCACTCCAGATCACCCAGGCCTAAAGCTCGCCGGGTTGCGGTTTTGACGGCACGAATAACAGTCGTGCCCTTCCCAAAATCACTCGTGCGACACATCGCGGTTTCGCGGTAAACGTTAGGGGTGGACCCCGGTTGGAGTCACGCCTCGCTGCGCTCGGCGGGGCGGGCGAATGCGTCCGCCCCTACACTAGTCTGTTGGAGTGCCGTCGCTTAGTTGCACTTTCAGGACGTTCAGTGTCTGGCCCTGGGTGAAGCATTTTGAGCTATCAACGGCGGGAATGGACTTGAGCGCTCCCGATTCGTCTACACAAAATGATTTGACGTCTGCGTCAGCATCGACGGGCACGGCTTTGAGGCGATACTTGGTTGCTGGTTTTCCGGTGCATCCAGTGAGAGAAAAGCGATAACCATTAGACTGGTAGTTCGCGGGACTGGCATCGGTGTTCGGCTGCCCTTCTGCATTCTGGTACAGTTCCTGGAAACTACAGACGTAGCCTGTATCGCGATGACTTGCCGCATAGTTCGATTCCGCTTGAGCGATCATATTGACCCGACCCTGTGCGGCGGACTCGTTCATCTCGTCCTGCTGTTTTCGTAAACCCTTCAGGTAGTCGGGGTCTTCAAGGGGCACGTGTGCGGCAACCGTCACCTCGGTTACACGCCAGATCTCCTTCTCTTGTTTTAACGTGAAAATCAGCTGCGGTATCACAGGAAGAGCTTCTGGTTCGCCGTTCTTGTAGAGGTGTACTGACAGTTCAATTTCGTCGTCCTCGGCGGAGAGGCTGTCGTGCTCTATGGCAACCTCGATGCGCTCATGCGAGTTGTCATCTTCGGTAACCAGAATGTTGGGCCCAGTATCGAAAGTTTCGATTTTCTCGCCTGGTGTGCTTAAGCCTCCTCGCACAGCCCCGGACACGCGAAATAGGAGTGAGGTATCCGGCGTTTCACCTTTCCGAACCAGGGCGGCAAGCACGGCACTCGGCAGGTGTTTGGTGAAATCATTCTCCCCCTTGCCCGTAAACATTTCGATTAGTGCCTGGCGTGCGGTTTGCGGCTCTGTTGATGCATTCTGTCCAGCAGCAGGGAGACTAGCGGTAACGGCTGCGAGCAAAGCGATCCCGATCGGGCGCATGCGTTCCTCCGGGGGAAGGACCTCTTCTATTCTACCGAGTAAGACTCCGCGAGTCGCCTCCGGGTTCCGGCATGTGACCCGTTGTCCCGGTGCCCCCGTCCTTCGTATTCGCGTTTTTGTGTTTAAATTCACGCACATGAAGATTCTGATTGTGATCCAACACCGTCTTGACCTTTGGAACGCACCGCCCTGGTTTGGCGAGAGGCTAAGACGCGAGTTCTGTGTGGAAGTTGTTCAGCGTAACCGTTATGAAGGGATCGAGACCGAACTGCAGAGTGCGGAAGTGATGTTCACGCTGTCGCTGCGGCCGCAGCAGTTCGAGTTGGCCAAACAGCTGCGTTGGGTTCATGCACCTACCGCAGCCGTGCATCAGTTCATGTTTCCAGAGCTGATCAATAGCGAGGTCGTGCTCACGAATTCCACTGAAGTCCACGGGCCCGTCGTGGCCGAGCACGTGATCGCGCTAGTCTTCGCGTTAGCAAAGAAGATTCCGCAGGCCGCCTCATTCCAGCGAAAGCGAGTATGGGGGCAAGAGGGTATGTGGAATGAGGGGCAACATCTCAAGGAGATTGGTGGCGCTACGCTCGGATTGATTGGTGTGGGGAGCATTGGACACCGGGTCGCCCAGATGGCATCAGGGTTGGGTATGAGGGTGATCGCGGTGCGCGAGCACGTCGAGAAAGGACGGCCGGAGGGAGTTGAGGTCGTTTTCTCACCTGCGGAATTGGGCGCCTTGCTGGGTCAATCCGATTACGTAGTAGTCGCCGCGCCACAGCTTCCCTCAACGACGCGGCTGATCGATGCGCCGCGGTTGGCGATGATGAAGCCTGGCGCATTCCTGATCAATGTCGGACGAGGGCCCTTGGTGGATGAGGGGGCACTAGCAGACGCGCTGCGATCTCGTCGCATCGCCGGAGCGGCGCTCGACGTGTTCGAGCACGAGCCCCTGCCGTCAGATTCACCACTCTGGGAGCTCGACGGCCTTCTGATCACTCCTCATACTGCGGGTCTGACGGAGAAGCTCTGGGATCGCCATTACGCTTTGTTCTCCGATAATCTGCGCCGTTACCGTTCGCATGAGCGCCTGCGGTACGTTGTCGACAAGCATCGGGGATATTGACGCTGCGGGGTTCGTGCTACAGTTTTCGAAGAGCCATCCACCTCTATGGAACCGCGCCTTATCCTGATCAACCTATTGGTCAAGTTGGGCGTAGCTGCGGCTGTTTCCAGTAGCCTGGTGCGTTCCAAGGAATTCAAGTCCCATCTCTTCCGGGAAGTTCGCTCGGTCCGGCAAAAGCTGTATCTGGTGCTTTGGTTCGGTGTGCCGATGATGATCGGCGTCTGGATTCGCATCTCGCAGACGAGTTTTCAGGCAAGCGATCTGACCTTTGAAACAACATTGCTTCTGGGTGTTATCGGTGGACGGTTGGCGGGTTCGGTGGGAGGAGCGCTGATGAGCCTCCCCTCACTGTTGCACGGAGAGTGGGCGGCCATGCCGTTCCATGTCCTTTGCGGCTTTCTTGCCGGTCAACTGCGAGCTTTGGCGGCTGACAAAGATGACATATGGTCGTTTTCGCCCTTCATCGATCAAAGCATGTTCCGGTTGATCAAAAGAAACCTGCCACGTCCCCGCCTTTTCGACTGGCAGATCATGTTTCTGGCTACGATCGTGGGCTTGCGCTTCGTGCAAACCGAGTTAGCGCGGTATTTTCCTCGATCCATCTACAGCATCGAGAGCCCCGATAATCTCTGGGTCTGGGCTCTGATCTATGCAGCAACTGTTACGGCCGTCGGAATCGAGATCAAGGTGTTTAACAGCGTGCGTATCCAGATCAAGCTGGAGGAGCAGGAGCGGCTTCTGTTGCACGCGCGCATGGAATCTCTCCAGAACCAGATCAATCCGCACTTCTTGTTCAATACGCTGAACTCCATCTCATCGCTGGTCCGGTTCGATCCCGATACAGCGCGCGACATGATTTTCAAGCTGGCCACGATCTTGCGCCGGCTGCTCAGCAGCGGCGAGGCGTTTGCGCCTCTGCGGGAAGAACTCGAATTCATCGACAACTATCTCGATATCGAAGTGGTACGTTTCGGGCGGGAAAAGTTGAAAGTTGTAAAGGAAGTCGATCCGGCGTCGCTCGATGTGGTCGTGCCCAGCATGCTGCTGCAGCCGCTGGTGGAGAATTCCATCAAGCATGGCCTGTCGCCCAAGATCGAGGGAGGCAGCATCTATCTGCGCAGCCGGGTCACCAACTCACGGCTCATCATCGAAGTCGAAGACGATGGCGTGGGAATGGGCGGTGCGCAGTTGGAAGAAAGCAGCAGCTGGTCCGGCATGGGCATTGGAATGGCCAACGTCTCGGAGCGCCTGCAAGTGCTGTACGGTGATACGGCTCGCATGACTATAGACAGCCATGAAGGGAAGGGAACTCTGATCCGCATTCGCCTTCCTCTCATCGAAGCGGCAAGCTCGGTTCCCGAAGGTTTTTACGCCGAGCGCTCCAGCACCCGCCGGTAAAAGTCCTCGTATTGCTTCACGATTCCGGTGGAAGAGAAGCGCTCGATGGCGACCGCGCGCGCGCGCTTGCCCATCTCTCGCAAGCGCTGTTCATCACTCAATAGCTCGATGGCATTTCGTGCCATGGTGTCCACGTCACCGACGTCAGCGAGATAGCCGCTGACCCCGTGGTCGATCACCTCCGGCAGACCACCGGCCCGTGTCGAGATGGGAACCACCTCGCACGCCATGGCTTCGAGGGCCGCAAGTCCGAAGGATTCCAGCTCGCTGGGCAGCAGCATGATGTCAGCGATGGAGAGCTTCTCGTAAATCTGATCCTGCTTGCCGAGGAAGAGGACGTCATCGTGAATCCCCTTTTGCACCGCCAGCCATTCCGCCACGGAGCGGTCTGGTCCGTCACCGATCAACAACAGTCTCGAGGGTATCTTTTTTCTGACGCGGTCGAAGATCTCGATTACATCCGTCAAGCGCTTCACAGGGCGAAAGTTGGAAAGGTGTACCAGTACGCGCTGACCGTTTGGCGCGTATTCGCGCTGTAGTTCAGGCGCAATTTCCGCGTTGCGGTAATAGACGTCGCAGTTGACGGAGTTGTAGATGACCTCGATCTTGTTCTTCACGTCGAACACGCGCTGCGTCCGGTCCCGCAAGTAGTTCGAGATGGCTGTGACTCCGTCACTCTGCTCAATTGAATAGCGGGTGATGGGCAGGTAAGAGCGATCCAATCCCACGAGCGTGATGTCCGTTCCGTGCAAAGTCGTGACGAATGGGAGGCGCCTGCCACGCGGTCCGGAAGCCAGCATCTGCCGCGCCAGCATCGCGCTTACCGAATGAGGGATCGCATAGTGCACGTGCAGCAGGTCCAGGTCATAAAGCTGTGCGACCTCGGCCATGCGAGTGGCGAGCGCGAGGTCGTACGGTGGGTAATCGAATAATGGGTAACGCGAAACTTCGACTTCGTGGTAGTGGATGTTGGGCTCAGCTCCGCGTAGTCGGATCGGCTGGGCGTAAGAAATGAAGTGGATTTCGTGGTCGCGTTGTGCCAGCTCCAGCCCGAGCTCCGTAGCCACGACGCCGCTGCCGCCATAGGTTGGATAACAAGTGATCCCGATCTTCATGCGTAGCCAGGTTCGAAATACAGGGGTTCGGCCGCTCGTTGAAGATTCGATGGCTAGAGCGGCCAGTGGATGCAGATTTTACACGAGTGCTCGCGGCAGAATCAGTGAGGTCTACTGTTAGCGGCCGTCTTTCGGGCCGAATGTCATGCCGGGGTCGAGCTTTTCAAGGTGTGCCTGGAATCTTTTTTTCGAGTCTTCGGGTAATCCGGTGAACTCGATCCCCATACCGACGCCGGGGTCGCGGGTGCGAACTACGGCACTTGGAGTGAGGCGTTCCTCTCCGATCCAGAGATCGACTCGCAGAGCTGTGCCCACGGTCAAGGGCATCACCGTCTCAACATAACAGCCATTCCCGCTGATGTCGGTGGCGTTGACGCGAAGTGGTGTGTTGACGCGCTCATCGCGGAGTTCTAGAGGGAAGGATATCTTGTGACGCGCGAATTTGCGGCGGTTGTCCTGGCGGATTACCGTCCGCTCTTCCACTTTCATTTCTGCGGGAAGAGCGGTTACCCAAGGACAATCCTGATCTTGTACCAATTGGACGCCGGCTTGGGTTTTCTTCAGGGCACCGGCGTCGACTACCCAGATGACCTTGCATCGGGCCTTCTTGCCCTCATATTGCACGCCGATGACGTCGCCGACTTTCAATTCCGGCTCGATGCCGTAAATGCACGCACCCGTAGCGCTGATGTTCTGGGCCATCGCGTTCTGGAAAAAGGGTTGATTGTTCGCACCCATTCCCCACACTTTGACCTTCAAGTCCAGAGTCGCACGCGGAGCTGACCCTTGGGCTGCCATGAGCGCAAGCCTCCCACGACGCAGAAAACGCTGAAATCTCCTTCATCTTACTACTTGCAGCTAATTTCCGAGGTTACGACGGTACCGAGATTCTACTGAGCCCTTCGTGCCAAACCCGATCAGATCGGGCGAAATAGAGGCGAAACTAGGCTGTTTGCCGCAGATCACGGTACGAAATCAGTTGAATGCCCCTTTGCGCCAGGATATTGCGGGCCTCCGGCATGGTCAGCACGCGAAGTTCAAGCTCTCGCGACTCCTTCAGACGAGTCTTCGCCGCCGAGAGGTCCGCGTCGTTATAGCCAGGATGACAGACGAACTCCCAGGTTCCCTCGGGAATGCTCTCGGCGATGGCTTGAAACAGGGTTTCGTCGAGCGTTCCCGTTACTTCGATGCCGAGTGTGCCAGCAGGTGTTATGAAGTGTTCCTGAGCTACCGCCCGACGAAACTGTCCAGCAAAGCGGCCCAATACCTGTACCTCAGCCAAGCGGGTCCAGAGGTTGGGGCGCCTGAGAAGTTGACTGGAACGGAGCGGGAACCGCGGACCAAACGGATTTCGCACCGCGTATATCCCGCACTCCCGAGCTGCCCGCAGCACTGGACGAAGGACTTGGGGAAAGATGTGC
>Ga0126378_10000583_pt1 | contig 26580 bp, 17 predicted proteins | sample PanSoiMetPlot_23_FD_92587 | JGI IMG/M metagenome (GOLD analysis project Ga0126378, IMG submission 92587) | Tropical forest soil microbial communities from Panama - MetaG Plot_23 | ecosystem: Environmental > Terrestrial > Soil > Tropical forest > Bulk soil | place: Panama | collected 2016-02-17
TCATGCAAATGGTGGCGTTCCGCAACGCAGGTGGTACCGGCGGCTTGACCCCAACCGTCTCGAGCTTGAGCCCAACGTCTGCGCCAATAGGGGCCTCTGTAACAATTACCGGGACGAACTTTGGAAATACGCAAGGGACGAGCGCGGTGACCTTCAACGGCACGTCAGCCGGAACGGCAAGCAGTTGGAGCGCCACGAGCATCGTGGTCATAGTGCCCGCCGGCGCGACGACTGGGAGCGTTGTGGTGACGGTAAACGGGATGACCAGCAACGGGTTGACTTTCACAGTCGTCCCGACTCCCAGCATCACTTCGGTCAACCCGACCAGCGGAACTATCGGTGCTCCAGTTACCATCACCGGCGCGAATTTCGGGGCCAGCCAGGGCAGCAGTACGGTGACATTTAACGGGATCACGGCGACACCGACAGGCTGGAGCGCTACAACCATTAACGTTCCGGTGCCAAACGGAGCGCTCACCGGCAACATCGTGGTGACCGTTTCCGGCGTGGCCAGCAACGGCATCGCCTTCACGGTGACTAACCCAGGGCCGAGCCTCTCGACCCTTGGCCTAACGCAGGGACCGGTCGGTGCGATCATCACCATCACCGGCGTGAATTTCGGCTCGACTCAATCGACGAGCACTGTAACCTTTGGAAACACCGCGGGAGCGCCGACGAGTTGGAGCTCAACCAGCATAGACGTGCCTGTCCCGTCAATGGGGTTGGGGACCGTCAATGTCGTTGTTACCGTGGGTGGAGTAGCCAGCAACCCGCTGCCCTTCACGGTTACGCCTCCTCCGAACATCACCAGCATTAATCCCATCTCGGGGCCCATTGGCACCAGTGTGACCATCACCGGGACCAATTTCGGTCCAACCGTCGGAACGAGAGTGAGCACGGTTTCGTTTAATGGCGTGGTCGGCAGAACCACGAGTTGGAGTGACACCTCCATCGTGCTCCCAGTGCCGGTTGGCGCCACCACAGGCAACGTAGTGGTTTCGATAAGCGGAGTTTCGAGCAACGGTGTGCTTTACACAGTCACGTTGACGCCGTCCATCACGAGCGTCAGCCCGACCTCGGGCGCTTTCGGCGCACCCGTAACGATTACGGGCACCAATTTCGGTCCAACGCAGAACAACAGCACCGTCACGTTCAACGGCACGCTCGCGACGCCGACGAGCTGGAGCGATACCAGCATCTCCGTACCGGTTCCCAACGCTTCCACAAGCGGGAATATCGTTGTCACCGTTGGCGGCGTCGCCAGTAACGGCGTCAATTTCATCGTCACGTCCTCTGTTGTGCCGATCAAGCTCGTTCAGCACACGGGCCTGGATGCCGGCATCACAAACTCCGCTTCTCAGGCATTTCCCTCAAACAACACAGCGGGGAACTGGATTGCCGTTTTAATTAGGGCCGCTACGCCGGGCCAGGTATTCACGGTCACGGACACCAGAGGAAACACCTATCAAAAGGCTATCTCTTTCAATGAGTACACAGATGGTATGACCCTTGGAATCTATTACGCCGAGAATATCGCGGGCGGTGCGAACACAGTCACTGTATCTGATACCACTTCAAGCGCCTTGCGCTTCGCCCTCCTAGAGTACTCAGGGGTCGCTACTTCTAGCTCGCTGGACGGCGTTCCTGCTGGTGCTTACGGAACCAGTTCTGCACCGACTAGCGCAAACACAACTACTTTTTCCAATGGCGATTTGATTTTGGGCAACATCTCAACGGCGAATCCCAATACCTTCACCGCAGGGACGGGCTTCACGGGCGAACAGTTTGTTCCTGGCCCGCCGAGCACGAAATTGCTGGCGGAAGACATGATCCAGACTTCTGCTGGTGCCGTATCGGCTAGCGCGACGCTCAACGGGGGCGACCAGTGGGCGGCTGCCGTGGCGGCGTTCAGAGCGGCTAGCGGTGGCGCGCCACCGCCGATTTTGGTCAGTATTTCACCGACGACCGCGAGTGTCGCCACGGGGGCGACGCACGGCTTTACTGTCACCGTGCAAAACGATGCTGCGCAGAACGGCGTAACGTTCTCTCTCTCGGGCGCCGGTTGCAGTGGGACGACCTGCGGCTTCCTCACCAACGTCACAACGATGTCCGTCACTTACACGGGCCCGACTTCACTGCCGAGTCCCGCCACCGTAACTCTTACGGCCACGTCCGTCTCCGACAACACCAAGTCGAGTGCAGCCACGATCAGTCTCACACAAGGCACACTCACAGTCACAGTCAGCCCCAGGCGCGGCTCGATCACCACGTCTCAAACGCAACAGTTCACTGCCACTGTGTTTAACGATCCGACACACTCGGGCGTCACCTGGCAGGTTGACGGAAACACCGGCGGGAATGCTACTACAGGCACTATCAGCGCGTCCGGTTTGTTTACCCCGGGCACCCAGGCTGGATTGCATACGATCACGGCGACCACCGTCGCAAACGCTTCGGTGAACGCTTCGGTCAGCTTCGCTGTCACCGACCTCCAGGGCGTTTACATGTATCACAACGACGTGGCGCATACGGGCCAGAACCTGCAGGAGTACGCGCTTACGACGTCGAACGTGAATTCGTCGACCTTCTCGCTGCTCTTCTCTTGCCCAGTCGATGGCTTTGTCTATGGTCAGCCACTTTATGTGGCCAATCTTACGGTCGGTGGAACCACGCATAACGTCGTGTTCATTGTGACCGAACACGATAGTGTCTACGCCTTTGACGCCGATTCTCCTTCTTGCGTACAACTCTGGAAGACGAGCTTCCTCAGCACCGGCGTGACTCCTATGCCCTACAGTGACACCGGCAACCCGTCAACAAACGACGTTTTCCCGGAGATCGGCATTACTTCAACTCCGGTGATTGATCCAGTCTCGAAGACCATCTATGTCGAAGCGAAAACGAAGGAAACCGTAGGCACCGGGTGTTCCGCGGGTTCTCCCTGCTTTGTTCACAGACTGCATGCTCTCGACATCACCACTGGTGCTGAAAAGCTTGGTGGACCTGTCGTTATCACCGCTGCCAACTTTGTTTCTCAGCGCCATTTCAACCGGCCCTCGCTGCTTCTGGCCAACAGTACGGTTTACATTGGCTTCGGGTCTCACGGCGACATCTGCAACTGGCAGGGCTGGTTGTTTGGCTATGACGCGGCAACGCTAGCTCAGAAGTTCGTCTTCCCAACCTCCGACCCGACTACAGGCTGCAATGGCGCTTCGATTTGGGACGGTGGCGCAGGCCCCGCCGCAGACTCCAGCGGAAACGTGTACGTCACAACGGGCAATGGTGCCTATGACGGAACAAAGAGCTGGTCTGAGTCCGCTATGAAATTCAGCCCCACGGGCACATTGCTTGATTGGTTCACCCCCTTCAATCGTGCCACCTTGGACGCCAACGACGTGGATATGGGCTCCACGGGCACCATTGTCTTGCCAGACTCCGTCGGCTCTGCGGCCCATCCGCATCTAGCCATCGCCACCGGCAAGATTGCCATTCTCTATCTCTTGGATCGCAACAACATGGGCAAGTTCAATAACAACAGCAACCAGGACGTTCAAGAGGTCATTCCGGTTCCGCCGCCCAACACTACGCAGCTTGACGGCGGCAATTACGGCGTCCTGGCCTATTGGAATGGAAACATCTATTCCACCGGGCAGAGCTTCCCACTGAGCCAGTTCAAGATTTCCAACGGCTCGATCGCGACTCCGCAATTCGCCACATCACCCAACACGTTTCCGCCGCGCGGCGCAGTCCCGGCTGTATCCGCAAGCGGCACTACCAATGGCATAGTCTGGGTTCTCGACCTCACCGGGTGGGGTTCGGGCACCAACGCGATTCTGGATGCCTACGACGCAAACAATGTCGCAACTTTGCTCTTCAGTAGTCCGGCCACTGGTGCGGGCTCGGCAGGTGCTGCGGTGAAATTCACCATACCTACCGTTGCCAATGGCAAAGTCTATGTTAGCGGCGAATCGTCATTCTCCGTATTTGGGTTGCTTCCGTAACGGACGCGGAACCAGCTCAACCGCGTGCTGGCGTGGGGAAGGCGATTGTCCTGGCTCTGGCTGGGACCGGTGCCGAAGTGTGCACTCACAAAGGGAGGGGCGAGGAAGGAATCACTCTCCCCAGATTGCTGGTCTCGCCGGCCAAATTTCTTTCGACTTGAAAAACTCGCAAGTTTGAATCTTGAAAAACGATCTGAAAGGCGTCTCGACTATTTGCCAATAGTCGATCGAAACAGTAATCATCGTCGGGCAGATAATAAGGCGCTTTGTGTTTTATCACGACTACGTAATCAACTTTGAGCCTCTGAATGCCTTGCATCAAAACGTCCGGATTTGAAATCGGAGGAAACCACACAACTCTTCTTTCGGCGAAGTGGTACACAGTTGGTACTTGTCTCGCCATAACAACCGAGTTGACAGGTGTGTGGGAGCGGATCCACAGGGCGCACTCTACTTCTGGCGCAGCCGCGTTGAGAAAGCTGGCGTTCTGTGTAGGATCAATCTGTGGAATTGCCGCGTCGCCGCGGCGACCTATGTGGAAGGATAAAAGAGGTTTTTCGTCGATTATGATGTTACGGAAATTCCTAACGCCCATTACGAAAAGAATCAACACGGCCCCACAACCAGCGAATTGAGCTAGACGCAAGGGACTGACCTGGGAGGTTCCGAGCGATCGCCTAAGCCACGCTCCTATTCCAGAATTCGCGTCCAAGAATGAAGGCGGTCGCCCGGTGTACGCGATCCAGGCAGCGAAAATGGCCGAAACACACAAAATAAAAGCCATTAGCTCATCCGCCCGACGGCCTAGATTCTCGTGCCAGTGTGCGTGTATCCAGTACCAGCCAGAAATTCCGAGTAGCGAACCTAGAGGAAACCAGACAGCCCCCACGATGCGGGGCCTTGCCATGACGGCAATATGCATCGACTCGATGCCCTTCCAAACATAAAAGCACGCCAGCGGGGCAATCGGAAGAAAGAATCTAGCCTCCATTTTCCAAGGCCATAGCAGATAAATGAATTCATACCCCGCAAAATACCACTCCAGCACCCCCTCTCCTCTGGTCTGCCACATGGAGTATGCCCATCCGGCCACAACGAGCAAAAGGGGAAGAATTAGTATGAAGATTTTAGCCTGGTTGACCCCATGACGCAGGACAAGCTGTGAAAGCAGATCTGATTGAGCGAAGACGTTCATCGCGACTCTACCGGAAACATCGCTCAGAGACGCCATCCCCAGTTCCGGATAGTTGCCATTCTTGACTTTGAGTTGTTCTAAGTAGGGAGCGGGATAACCTGGTAGGCTCCATTCCAAAGGGGCTGGTTTGCGGTGCATCCATAGACCCTGAACTGCGAATCCGATCAACAGGATCGGCAAGAGCCTTCGCAATCGGATCAAACCAAGGCGTCTGTTTCTCAAAAGTGTTACACCGATTACTGCGACTAACGCGCCCAAAAGGGCAATCCCAGCGGAAGCGACCATCAGCGATGCCGCGATTGCCGAAGTAAGCACCAGTCCCCATATGAGTCTAGAAGTTGGAGCAGGCGCGTTCTCATAGTTCTCGAAGGCCAGTAGTGCTATGACCGTCGTGAAGAAAAATGGAAAACAAGGACTCACCCAGGCTGCAGCCATTGAGAAGTAAACCGGAGATGAAATCAGCAAGATGCAAAAACTAGCGGCGACAAGCTTAGGCAGATGGCGCTGGAGAAGTTCGTAAGCAGCCAGGAAAGCGAGCGTCTCACAAACCGCCATGACACACAGACAAATTGTGCGGCTGTAACCGAAGATAACGAACAAAATCGCAAGTAACGCTGGCAAGCCTGGCGGCTGAGTGGTTTCAGGACGTCCGTTTATACCGTAATAGCCGTTCTGTATAAGGGAACGAGCGCTATCGGCATAGAAGACATCTTCGTGAAGAAAATCAGCAGAGCGTTCCTGAAACAGAATAGCAGCGCCGCCAAAGAGCACGATCAGCGCAAAAACAAGAATGCCAACTCTGGTTACTTTGATCTGCCAAGCCATTTGGGACCGACTCTGCGCCACCTTGGTTGGCGCTGGGAGCGCATCATAATACTATAGGACGTTGCCCCAATTCCGTGGGCTTGGGACGCCATCAATGTGGGCTGCGAAGCATGCGAGGTGCTTCAAGGCTCCAGACCTTTGGATGGATGTTGACTGGCGATAATCCCGTGTCTATTTGAAAGGTCACTCAGCAGGAATTTGCCGACTCTGCATCGTGTCGGGACGCCGACTTGGCCGCGCTGAACGTGACAATCTACCCTCAGTTTTCGCCTGCATCGCCAACCGAGAAATACGTGCAATCGGGATGGTGAAAGACCAGCGCGCTGACGCTGGCTTCGGGGTCCATCATGAAACCTTCGGTGAGTTGCACACCAATTTCTTCGGGCTTCAGCAGCTTCCAAATGGCGGCCTGATCTTCCAGGTTGGGACAAGCGGGATAGCCGAAGCTGTAGCGTTTGCCGCGATAGCGTGAAGTGAGACGCTGCGCCATGGTCATTTCAGGAGGATCAGGGAAGCCCCAGTCCTCGCGGATGCGGCGATGCAGCCATTCGGCGCAAGCTTCCGCGGTTTCGATGGCGAGTGCTTGGAGGCCGTGGCTCAAGAAATAGTAGCCTTCGTTTTTTGCTTTTTCGGAGCGCGCACGGATGCCTTCTCCGGCGGTGACAACGAAGACCGCAAGATGGTCGCGCTTGCCGTCTTGAGCGGGCAAAACGTAATCGCTGAGGCAGAGAGAGTCGCCTTGACGCTGGCGCGCGAAACGGAAAGTATGTAGCGGCTGCTTCGCGCCCGGCGCAAAGAGATGCAGCGTGTCGCCTTCGGATTCTGTTTCGAAGAATTGCCAGGCCGCGCGAACTTTCATGAAGGAAGCGGCTTCTTTTCTCACTTCCTCCATACTCTCGAACAACTCCACGGCTTTCGAATCGCGCTCCGCGAGATGCTTTTCAAAATCGCCGCGGAAACCGAGATGGCGCCCGTACAGCATGTAGGGATTGATGTAGCCCCAGATTTCGCGCAGGTCGGGTACCAGGCGGACCTTGCGATCAAGATACGGCATGGACGGGATCGGCAGGTCCACTCGGACGCGGGGAGAGCGCACCACCTTTGGAAGGGGCGCGACGCTAACGGTGGTCGAAACGCTGAAGCCATTGCCCGAAGCCATGTGTTCCCGCAGAACGGTTTCACGCGTGGCCGGGTCCATCAACTGATTCATTAGACGAAGGCCGGTCATAGCGTCCTTGGCGTAGCAGACTGCCTTGCCATAGCTCGGCGCAATTTTGGTCTGCGTAAATTTCGCGGAGAGTGCGGCTCCGCCCACGAGTAGAGGGATCTCAATGCCGGCGTCCTTCAAGTCGCTGGCGGTCGTGACCATCTGCTGTGCGCTTTTCACGAGCAGCCCCGAGAGCCCAATGGCATCCGGGTGATGCTGCTGATAGGCTTTGATTAGTTCTTCGGGTGGCACCTTGATGCCCAGATTCACGACGTCGTAGCCATTATTTTTGAAAATAATCTCGACCAAGTTCTTGCCGATGTCATGGACGTCGCCCTTAACCGTGGCGAGAACGACCTTGCCGCGCTTGGCGGAATCCGCTTTTTCCATGAACTGCTCGAGATGACTGACGGCGGCCTTCATGGATTCAGCGGATTGCAAGACCTCAGCGACGATCAATTCATTGGCATTGAAGAGGCGTCCAACTTCCGCCATGCCGGCCATCAGTGGACCGTTGATGATGTCGAGAGGCGCAGTGCCTTCGGCGCGTTTGCGGTCAAGGTCAGCGATCAAGCCATCGCGCGTGCCTTCGAGGATGTAGTTTGCTAGACGTTCGTTGATGGGGAGATCGGAGCCACGAGCCTTTTCTTTTTTCTTGGCGCTGCGGAAATGCTCTGCGATAGCCGCAATCCAGAATTGATTGACGGCCGCGCGCTGTTCCTTGTTTTGCTGACGCCAGTCCGCGGGAGCGTCGAGCAAGAGCGCCCTGTTGGGCTGGTCTGCCGTCACGCTCTTCGGCGGGTGTGAAAAAAGTAGGTTTTCCGCGAGTTCACGCTCGTGAGCCGAAATAGAGGCGAATCGCTCGATCTTCTCCGTGTTGACAATCGCCAGGTCCAGGCCAGCTTTGGTGCAGTAATAGAGAAAGACCGAGTTGACTACTTCGCGCGCGCCGGGCGGCAGGCCAAAGGAAACATTCGAGATGCCAAGGACGGTGCGCACATCTGGCAGCGCCTGCTTGATCAGGCGAATGCCTTCCATGGTTTCGACTGCACCGCCGATGTAGTTTTCGTCACCCGTAGCGCAAGGAAAGACCAGCGGATCGAAGATGATATCTTCGGGCGCGAGGCCGTATTTCTCCGTAAGCAGTTTGTAGGAGCGTTGCGCGATGGCGAGCTTGCGTTCGCGTGTGAATGCCTGCGCTTGAACGGGATCTTCGTCGATGCAGCCGACGATTACGGCCGCGCCGTATTCGTGCGCGATGGGCACTGTGCGCTCGAATTTCTCCTCGCCGTCCTCAAGATTGATGGAATTGATGATAGATTTGCCTTGACAATACGTCAGCGCCAGCTCGACGGCCGCGGGATCGGTGGTATCGATCATGATGGGCGGCTTCACTTTGCGAATGAGCTTTTCGTAAAACGAAGGAATGTCCTTTTTTTCGTCGCGCTCGGTGCTTTGCAGACAAACGTCGATGACTTGCGCTCCGCCGCGCACCTGCCTCCGCGCGATTTCCGTGGCTTCTTCCCATTTTTCTTCGGCGACGAGATTCTTGAACAGGCGTGATCCGATTACGTTGGTTCGCTCGCCGACCAGTAGCGGCCGCGTACTTTCTTCCGCCTCGATGGCCTCGATCCCGGAGTATATGGCGCGATGCGACTCCGCGGGGCGCTTGCGCGGAGCTTTTCCTTGAACCATTTGCGCGATCGCACGAATGTGCTGTTCGGTAGTACCGCAGCAGCCGCCGACGAGGTTGAGCCAGCCGTGGTCGACGAACTTTTCGAGTTGCCCAGCAAGCGAAGTCGGGGTCTCTCCATACTGACTCGTTTCTGCGTCCGGTAGACCAGCATTTGGGTAACATGAGACGAATTCGTTAGTAAGCTGGCTGAGCGTTCGGATGTGATCCGTCATGAACTCAGGCCCCGTGGCGCAGTTCATTCCAAAGGCTAACGGCTTTACATATTTGAGCGAAGCCCACAAGGCTTCGATGTTTTGCCCCGCAAGCATTGAGCCCATCGGCTCGATGGTGACCGAGATAACAAAGGGAATTTCCTGGCCAATCTCCCGGGAAAGCTTGCGAATGGCCAGAATCGCGGCCTTGATGTTGCGGGTGTCTTGGCAAGTCTCGACCATTAACAGGTCGGCGCCGCCTTCAATCAACGGCTTTGCTAAATCGTAATAGTCTTTCTCCAAATGGTCGAAGGTGATTCCGCCCGTGACAGTTATGGCTTTACGCGTCGGTCCCATCGAGCCAGCTACGAATTTCGGTTTCCCTGAGGTTGAGTGTTCGTCGGCAGCTTGTCGCGCCAGCTGCGCGGCCTTGAGCATCAACTCGTAGGATTGATCTGCAATGCCGTAGTCGACGAGATCGCTTTTCGTTCCGTTAAACGAATTCGTCTCGATGATGTCCGCGCCGGCTTCCAGATATTGCCGGTGAATGTCCAGAACCACATCTGGGCGCGTGTGAACGAGGTTTTCGTTGCAGCCCTCGAGTGCGGGGCCGCCGAAGTCTGCGGCAGTCAGATTGCGCTGTTGCAGCATCGTGCCCATCGCGCCGTCCAGCACGAGGATTCGCTGCGAGAGCAACTCCCGCAGGGCCTTGACGGACTCGTTCAGGTTACGCATTAGCGGAAATACACCCTCTCCTTGCTTCGCCAGGCATGGAGGCCATGTCGCGGAAAAACCAAGTTTCCTAGCTCTTTATTTTACGCGAGGTGCGCACCAAAGGGGAACGTAGAGGCAGGGAACGAGCCATTTTTGGGCGTGAATGGCAAATCGGGGGCACTGAAACGTAAGCCGATTCGTAGGAATAAAATACGACGCTGGTACCCTTGAAGTGGGAGGAAGCATGAAGCATGGAGTAACGGCTTCCCTTAGCCATAAGGAAGATGACCTTCAGTCTAGTCGAAAGCCTAAACCTGGTTTGGTTCATATAGAGCTGTATTTGGCAGTGAACACGCTCGGCGTTTTCTTTTCGACACTATTTCATGGAAATTTAACCGAGGTTTTCTGATGAAGTGCTAAAAATAGTTGAATGACTTTTGTCGTCCGTCCGATACCGAGGGAACACAGAACCATGAAAGCAGAAAGCAGGGCGCAGAGTTTAGTAGCCGTCACGGGGGCCGGCGGATTCATTGGCGGCCATCTGGTGAAGTACTTCCACGATAAGGGATACAAGGTCCGCGCGGTGGACAAGAAACCGTTTGAGGAGTGGTATCAGCGCTTTCCTGAAGTCGAAAATCTTCACCTGGATTGCAGTGTTGAGGAGAATTGCAAGCGCGTATGCAATGGGGCGACCGAAGTTTGCAACCTCGCCGCCGACATGGGCGGGATGGGTTTCATCGAGAAATTCCGAGTGGAATGCCTTCGCAGCGTTCTCATTAATACGCACATGATTGAAGCCGCGTACCACGCCGGCGTCCAGCGTTACTTCTATTCCTCCTCGGCCTGCGTTTACAACACGCAGCTTCAGCAGGATCCAAACGTCCTCGCCTTAAAGGAGTCCGACGCCTATCCGGCGATGGCCGAGCGCGGCTACGGCTGGGAAAAGTTGATGTCTGAAATGTTTTGCCAGGAATATCACGCGGAGCGGGGAATGAAGACCTTCATTGCTCGCTTTCACAATGTGTATGGCCCGGACGGCACCTGGGACGGCGGGCGCGAAAAAGCGCCGGCTGCTGTCTGCCGCAAAGTTGTGGAAGCGGTTGACTCGCAAAGCGGGAAGATCGAGATCTGGGGTGACGGTCATCAGTCGCGCAGCTTCATGTACATCGACGATTGCGTGAAGGGAATCGACATGATCATGCATTGCGATCAACTCGTGGCCACGCCGCTGAACCTCGGCTCGAGCGAGCTTGTTACGATCAATGAATTGGTCGATAAGGTCGAAAGAATCGCGGGTGTCAAGCTCCACCGAAGCTACAAGCTCGATGCTCCTCGCGGCGTCGCCGGCCGCAATAGCGACAATACTTTCATTCAGCAAGTACTCCACTGGGAGCCCAAGACCAGCCTGGATAAGGGTCTCCGGGAAACCTATTTCTGGATCCAGGAGCAGCATCAGAATCGCAAGAAAGGGCTGCGCGTAGTGGCCTAGCACAACATCTGCGAGCAAGCACGAGGGAAGTAGTCCCGCCACTTCACGCCAGCATCCCAGAGTAAGCAAACGATGTTTCGTTTGCATTCCTTGATAATCCCTTGTGGAATAGTCAGCAGGCTTACAGTTCCTTTGCGGTCCCTTTGCCGGGGGCTCCATAGGGAAATGCCGCTTAGGCGTCAGTAACAATTCGTGAACAAAGGCCCCAAAGAGACTTGCCCCTTTGGCCAGTTTTCTCTACGCTGGCAAGAGTGAGCACACTGACCAAGGAAAGCACGCTGGCAAAAGTGACTACGAAACGTGCGTCTCAAAAACTGACCGTTTGCATCCTTTCGCCGCACCCGTTGGTGTTGAGCGAGTTTGAGCGCATTTTGGAGAAGGCGCCCTTCAAGGTCGTGTCGCAGCAACTGGAATCAGTGCTGGCGCCCGATTTGCGCAACCTGGAGCCTCCCAAAGCGCAGGTTTATGTGATTGACGCCCATGCCGCAAAGCCTGCCACCGGGGCGTTACTGACGAACATCATGGAGCGGTTTCCCGAGTCGCGCCTGCTGGTCGTTGGCGAACAGCACAACGAACCGAGCAGTTTTTCGCTATTGCGCTTGGGCGTGAAGGGACTGCTGACGTACGCGGAAGCACGCGAACAGTTGACGCGCGCGCTGCCTCTGGTGGCCAACGGCGGATTCTGGGTGCCGCGTCAGCTTCTTTCCGGATTTGTCGATTCGATCCTAACCGGCCAGGGACGCAGGCTGAAGACGGATTCCGTGGCCAACCTGAGCCGTCGCGAGCAGGAAGTTCTGGATTCGCTGCTCGAAAACCTTTCGAACAAAGAAATCGCCAGCAAGCTGAACATCGCGGAGCGCACGGTGAAGTTCCACGTGTCGAATTTGCTCAACAAGTTCGGAGTGCGCCGCCGCGCGGACCTGATCCTGCTGACGTTCCAGAAACGTTTGTCGCAAGCGTAGCCCGCAGCTCCACTTCCTTCTAGTCAAGTCTGGCCATTTGCCATTCTGAGGTATCCTAAGCGTTTGCAATCCGGCTGAACTCTTATTTCTTTGCAGGGAGGGACGTCCCTTTGAATATTTTGGTCACTGGTGCGGCAGGCTACATTGGAAGCATTTGCGCGGAAGTTTTGGTTTCGCGCGGGATGAAGGTCATCGCGTTGGACAGCTTGATTGAAGGACACCTTTGCGCCGTGCCGCCGGAAGCCGCGTTTTGCCAAGTCGATCTTGGGAATCGCGAGCAGCTAGAAGGCGTTTTCTCGCAACACAAAATCGACGCTGTCATGCACTTTGCGGCTGAAGCGCTGGTTGCCAAGTCAATGAAAGAACCGAGCATTTTTTACGCTACCAATGTGGGTGGCGGCGTCAATCTGCTGGACGCGATGACGCGCCACGGCGTCCGCAAGTTTATTTTTTCTTCGACAGCCGCAACCTATGGCGAACCTGAGACAGTTCCTATTCCCGAGGATCATCGCAAAGCGCCGATCAATCCGTACGGAAAATCCAAGCTGACGTTCGAAGGAATTCTGGCGGATTACAAGACATACACCGGGCTTCAGTACGTGAGCCTGCGCTATTTTAACGCCGCGGGCGCTTCGCGCGAGCGCGGCGAACACCATCGCGTGGAAACGCATTTGATTCCGCGGGTTCTGGACGCTGCCGCGGGAATTTCACCCCGCGTGGATGTGTTTGGCACGGACTACGCAACGCCAGATGGCACTTGTGTGCGCGATTACATTCATATCCTGGACATTGCAGACTCACATGAGCGCGCGCTTCTGGAAATCGAGCAGGTTTCCGGCGAGGCCTTCAATGTCGGCAACAGCCGCGGTTTTTCGATTCTGGAAGTGATCGACGCTGCTGAGCGCATCACTGGCCGCAAGATTCCGCGCAAACTAGGGCCGCGACGTCCGGGTGATCCGGCCGTGCTGGTCGCCAGTAAGGAAAAGCTTAAGCGCGCGCTGGGCTGGGAAGCTTCTCATTCTTCGCTGGAAGAAATCATTCAATCGGCGTGGGAATGGAAGCAAAAGCATCCGCGCGGATATGAGAATGACGCCCGGGCTTCTGCCTAGTCGCCGAATTTGTAGCGGACAATGCACCACAGGGCCTGGACGCCGTCTTTCCACGTGATTTTCTTGCCTTCTTCGTAAGTGCGCCCAGCATAGGTGATCGGCACCTCATAGATTCGCCAGTTGTGCTTGGCGATTTTCGCAGTGATCTCCGGCTCAAAGCCAAAGCGGTCGGATTTGATCTGGATGCCTTGCAAGACTTCGCGGCGGAACACTTTGTAGCAGGTCTCCATGTCTGTCAGCTTAAGGTTCGTGAAAATGTCGGAGAGCAGAGTGAGCGTGCGATTGGCCACGTAGTGCCAGAAGTAGTGCACTCGCTGCGGGCCGCCCAGGAAGCGGGATCCGTACACCACGTCCGCGCGGCCGTCGATGATGGGTTCGAGCAAGACCGGATAATCGCGGGGGTCGTATTCCAAGTCCGCGTCTTGCACCAGCACAATGTCACCGGTGGCCTCCGCAAAGCCGCGTCGTAACGCTGCGCCTTTGCCCTGGTTGGGAGCTTGAAAAAAGAAGCGCAGGTCGCGCAAGTCGATGGGCTCGCCGCCGTCTTGCGCAGGAGCAGAACTTTCGTGATTTGCCTGCCGCGCCGCCATCGCCTCGAGGATCTGGCGGGTGCCGTCGGTCGAGCAATCGTCGACGATGATTACTTCCTTGCGGGTTTCGGTCTCCAGGACGCGGCGAAGAATTTCATCGATGGTCGCCTTTTCGTTGTAAACGGGAATGACAACGGAGACTTTTGGATTGTCGAGTGCTGTCGGATTTTGCCGGCGATGGGCCATAGGGGTCGAAAGATTGTAGCGGAGCGGCGTCCGGCGAGTAAAGGCGAGGCGGAAATTGCCTGCAGGGCCCTTTTCCAGCGAGGACTTTGCAGGAGTATGCAAAGTCGATATTCTTTGGTGATGCCTAGGGGCAGGGTTTCTTAGGGAGTTGATGGCAACCTTTTACATCCAACAATTTGGCTGTCGCGCGACGCAGTCGGACGGCGCGGCGCTGGAGCGGCAATTGCTCGAGCGCGGCTGCACTTCGGCCCAGGATGCTTCAGCCGCGGATATTGTGGTTGTGAATACTTGCACCGTCACTGCTTCGGCCGATGCTCAGGCTCGCGACGCCATTCGCAAGCTGCACACCGCAAATCCGAAAGTGCGCGTAATCGTTACGGGATGTTATGCACAGCGCGCACCCGAAGAATTGAGCCAACTGCCGGGTGTGGCTTGGGTCGTTGGCAATTCGCACAAGCCGCAAATTCCGCAACTTTTTGACCAACTCTCTCGAGGCGCGGTGCAACCGCTTTCCATCGGCTTCATCCCGCTCTTGGGGATTTCGCCTGCTTCGTTGGCGAAGGCAACGCAGCATCAGGCGGCGATTTTAGTCGGAGACATTTTCGAGCAGAGCACCCTGCTCACCACTCCTGTTTTTGGCGGGGAGAGGAATCACACGCGGCCTACGCTGAAGATTCAGGACGGTTGCAATTCGCGCTGTTCGTTCTGCGTGATACCGTTCGTGCGCGGGCGGAGCCGCAGCTTGCCGCCCGACCCGGTGATTCGAGAGCTTCAAAAGCTCGCCGAGGCGGGCTATCGCGAAATCGTTTTGAGCGGCATCAACCTCGGCATGTATGGGCGCGACCTTTTGCCGCGCTTTGAATTCAAGAACCTGCTGCGGCGAGTTCTGAATGAGACAACAGTCGAGCGGCTGCGCATTAGTTCGATCGAGCCGATGGATGTTACACAAGACTTAGTCGAGCTGGTCGCTTCGACCGATCGCATCGCCCAGCACTTCCATATGCCGTTGCAATCCGGCTCGGATCGCATCCTTGCCGCGATGCATCGTTGGTACCGCGCCGAGCATTACGCGCGGCGCGTCGAGCTAATACGCGAACGGCTTCCCCATGCCGCGATCGGCGCTGACGTGATCGCCGGCTTCCCCGGCGAGACGGAAGAGGACCACGCCACGACTCTTGCTTTCATCGGGTCGCTTCCGTTTACCTACTTGCACGTATTTTCGTATTCCGTGCGTCCCGGCACAAAGGCTGCATCGCTCCCGAATCAGGTGCCGGGTCACATCATCAAGCGACGCGCCCGCGAATTGCGCGCGCTCGGTGAACGCAAGGCTGTGGCATTTCGTGAGTCGCAGATTGGCCGGCAGCTTCTCATCCTCACGCTGCGGCGAGACGAGGACCGCGTGACCGGAACAACCCCGGCGCTTTCGAGCAACTACTTGAAATTGCAACTGAACGGGACGTGGCAGCCTAACCAGTGGCTCAGTGTGCGTGTCTCGAATGAGGAAGAGGGTTGCTTGCTGGGTGAACAGGTTGCGACTGAGGACAGTTACGATTCGAAAATGACCTGCGCTAGCGCTTGATTTTCCGTATGCGTAATGCTCAATGCGATGTGCTTGACGCCTAGCTGCGCGGCAATGCTTGCGGCTTCGCCTGCGAGTGCGAGCGTCGGGCGCCCACTCATTTCACGCACGATCTCCAGATCTACCCAGCGCACGCCACGACGCCAGCCCGTCCCAAGAGCCTTCATGGCCGCTTCTTTCGCGGCGAACCTGCCGGCGTAGCGTTCATACTTATTCTTGAACTGTTCGCAATAGGCCCGCTCTTTCTGCGTGTAGATGCGGCGGAGAATCGTTTCTCCATGGCGCTCGATGGCCGCGCGAATGCGGTTCACTTCTGCAATGTCCACGCCCATTCCGATGATCAAGAAACCTCCCGACGGCTCGCGTGAGAATGGCCGCTGCACTCCGATTATACTGGTAGAGCCGTCATGCCTACGAACTTGCTGGAAACGAAGCGCAATTCGAGCAGAACGCCTGGCCGTTCTCTTGCGCCAAATGGCTGGGCTGAACTCCGCTTGGACGGTGTGCGTATTCTTCAGACTTCCGCTTTTGCTGAGATCCCGTGGCTAGTACACGGATTCAGCACGCGACATGGCGGCGTGAGCGAGCTTAGCGGTGAGAAGGTTCTGAATCTAGGTTTTGCCGAGTGGGAAACCAAAGGAAATGTACTTAAGAACCGTCGGCGTTTCCAATCCGCGCTGGGAGCAGAAAGCTTAGCGCTAGTCGGTCTCAGCCAGATTCACTCGGACGTCGTTCATCTCTTCAGCAGCGCCCCGACAAAAACGTGTCGGGGCGACGCCTCGATTACGAATCAGCTGGGCTTGCTGCTTGCCGTCCAGACGGCCGACTGCGTTCCGATTCTTCTCGTTGATCCAAAGAAGCGCGCCGTGGCCGCGGTGCATGCAGGCTGGCGCGGAACTTTGCAACGAATCGTTGTAAAGGCGATTGGCAAGATGCAGATGCATTTTGGTACGAAGCCTGCTGACCTGCTCGCTGCTATCGGCCCTTCCATCGCCGGCTGTTGCTACGAAGTTGGCACCGAAGTTGCTGCGGAGTTCAAGTCGCAATTCCCGAATGCGTCGGAATGGTTTGATGAATTGCGCACCGGCGACGAGCCGAATCCCCTGCAGTGGCTCAACATGAAGCCGCCCGGCCATCAGCCACCGCCCAAAAGTGTGCTACTCGATTTGCGTAAAGCTAATCGGGCACAGCTTTTCGAGGCCGGTCTGCCCTCAAGGAACATCTCTGTGAGCGATTTGTGCACGGCCTGCCACGGCGACCTCTTCTTCAGTTACCGCAAGGAACGCGGCACCACGGGCCGCCACCTGTCCGTAATCGGCATTCGCAGCGATTGATCGATGGGTTGTTCCAATGTGCAGCCATCCCACGTCACTATGGCGCGATGGACACCAGTCCGCTCTGCGAGGAAACATCCAAGAGTGCCAGCTGGCCGCAAGCGGCCATGACGTCGCGCCCGCGGGAGTAACGCACGAACGTCGGGACACATTTTTCATTCAAGGTGCTCTGGAATTCTTCGATTCGTTCCGGAGAAGACTCGCGATACGGCAGATCGCCTGAATTCCAGGGAATCAAATTCACTTTCACGCGCTTGAGCGGCGCCAACAACCGAACTACGCGCCGCGCGTCCTCCGCGGAATCGTTCAGGTCTCCAAGCATTACGTATTCAAACGTCAAATGCTCCCATGGCCGCAGCGGATAGTTCTTGCAAGCCTCCATCAGCACTCTTAGCGGATATTTCTTATTGATGGGCATGAGCACGTTACGTTGTTCGTCGTTCGAAGCATTCAACGAAATTGCCAGCTTGGGTCGCACCTTTTCCCGCGCCAGCCTTTCGATCCCCGGCACGATTCCGCTGGTGGAAAGTGTGACATGCTTCGGCGAGATTCCCATGCCTTCGAGGTCCAGCAGGATCCGCAGCGCCGCCATCACCGGCTCGAAATTCAGTAGCGGCTCGCCCTGACCCATGAGCACTACGTTGGTTTGTACATTGCCGCGGGTTTGTAGAGCGCCGGGCTTGCCTGCGCAGGCAGGCTTGAGCCACGTATGTTCTTCCTCAATTCGGCCTTCGGCTTTTCTCCCGTGATCTCCCAGCGCAACCAACACTTGCGCGAGAATTTCTCCCGAAGTCAGGTTGCGGATCAGCCCCAACTGTGCCGTGAGGCAAAAGTGGCAATCGACGGCGCATCCCGCTTGTGTTGAAATGCAAATCGTCTGCCGCCCTTCGCTCGGCATGAACACCGCCTCGACCGAAGCAGGTTTCTCTTCATGACTAGGTCTTTTCTGAGTCTTCTCTGTGCCCTCTGTGCTTCCGTTCCCAATGTTCTTTGTGTTGAATTCTTTTTCTTCTGTTCCGGTCAATCCCAACAAAAAGCGTACAGACCCGTCAGCAGAAAGATACCGCTGCTTAATCTCCGGCAACGTGATGCTTGCTTCCTTGGCCAGTCGGTCGCGCAAAGCAGCGGGCATATTCGTCATTCGAGCAAATTCGAACTTCCGCTCCGCATACAGCGCGTGGTAAATCTGCGCACCGCGGTACGCAGGCTCTCCCAATCCAGCGCAAAAGGCGCGCAGCTCGTCCTTTGATTTGCCCAGGAGTTCAGTCATGTTTCCCTGACGTGCTCCTTCCTTTCATCATCCCATCAGCTTGAATCGGGGCCAAGTCCTTGACCAGACGCCCGCGATCCCGTGCTGCAGCTAGCTCTACCTTGCTTGCCTTGCTCCTCTACTCCTCTTCAGTGCGCTATAATTCTTGTACAATCCCCGCCGAACTAGGACGGTCTGTCGGAGGCTCCTGATGGCGCAATACGTTGCAACGGAAAAGCTGCAAATTGAAGACTGGGTGAAGGGCCTCGCGGCCATCCCAGAGCGCGATTTCTCGTTGCAGACTGTACAGGAATACGTCATTCGCCATGCAGTGCAGCCGGATAGCCTTGAGAAGTATTGTTTTTTTTCGAAGGGAAATTACACCCGCAATTTGATCTTTCGCAACGAACTCTTCGAATGCATGACCCTTTGTTGGGACATCGGCCAGCACAGCCGCATCCACAACCATCGCGGCCAGAACTGCTGGATGTCCGCGCCCATCGGCCGGCTGCGCATCCAGAACTATCGAGTGGACGATCGCGACGCAGCCCATGGGACATGCCGCATCGTCCCCACCGAACTTTACGACCTCGACGCCACTCACCCCACTTACGTCAATCCCATGGAGCCCGTCCACGAGGTGATGAATGTGGCGGAATTCAATCAGCGCGCCGTCAGCATCCACACCTATTCGAAGCCCTTTGACAGTTGTGAGGTCTATTACCGCGATAAAGGCGCCTATGCGGACGTCCCTCTTTTCTTTACGAGCGAATTTGGCAAGTTAAACGCCGCGGAGAAGCTTCTGTAGCGGGAGATTCGCCTCGTCACACTCTTCAGGTTTGTTTCCGGCCTTCCAAACTGTTGCTCCAATTGAACTTATTGAAATTTAGTTATTACCTTTTTTCTTGCAGCCAAGCTGTGTCACAATTCCAAGATGGCGACCGAAACGCGCGACATCCAGAAGCGCTTCCTGCCGAACGGCCTCGTGGTCATTACCGAGACCATGTCCCACGTCCGGTCCGTCTCCGTCGGCGTCTGGGTACGCAACGGTTCCCGCCGCGAAGTCCCTGAAGAAAACGGCCTGGCCCACTTCATGGAGCACATGGTCTTCAAGGGCACGGAGCGCCGCTCCGCCGAGGCTATCGCCCGCGAAATGGACTCCGTGGGCGGCATGCTCGATGCCTTCACCTCCAAAGAGCAAATCTGCTTTAACGCCAAGGTGCTTGATGAGCACCTTCCTATTGCCTTCGACGTTATCGCCGACCTCGTTCTCCGCCCGAAGTTCGATTCCGAAGACGTAAAAAAGGAACGCCAGGTCGTGCTTGAAGAAATCAAGATGGATCTGGACAATCCGGAGTATATGCTCCACGAGATTTTTACGCGCGGGTTCTGGCCGGGGCATCCGCTGGGCCGGCCGATTCTGGGCACGCCGGATACGGTGAAGAAATTTAGTCGCGAGGCCCTGCGCGCGCGCTTCCGGAACTGGTTTGCGCCAGATCATCTGGTAATCACGGCTGCCGGTCACGTCACGCACGAAGAAGTCCTGGACCTCGTTCAGCGCGAGTTTGGCGCGCTGGAACCAGCCGGTCCTGCCATCAGCGACTGCGCGCCTGCAACGGAAGCGCCCATCCGCCTCGAGACCAAACGCGACCTCGAGCAAGTGCACCTTTGCATCGGTGTTCCTTCGGTGCCACTCGCGCACGAAGATCGCTTCGCTTTCGCGGTGCTGAATAATCTGCTTGGCGGCGGCATGTCTTCGCGGCTCTTCCAGAACATTCGCGAGAAACGTGGCCTGGCTTATGCGGTTTTCAGTGAGTTGACGCCCTATTCCGACGCGGGGATGCTGACTGTCTACGCGGGCACCGCGGCAAAAGCGATTGGAGATGTCATCGATCTCACAATCCAGGAGTTTCGTTCGTTGAAAGAGTCGCTGGTCCCCGAAGAAGAGTTGCGCCGTTCGAAGAACCACCTCAAAGGCTCGCTGATGCTCTCGCTCGAGTCCACCAGCTCGCGCATGTCCAATCTGGCCCGCCAGGAGTTGTATTTTGGGCGCTTCTTCTCGCTTGACGAAATCCTGGTAGCGATCGAAGCCGTCAGCCGTGAGGAACTGCAATCTCTCGCGCGCCGTTACTTTCAGACCGGCCAGATCGCAGTTACCGTCCTCGGCCCCCTCAACGGTTTCACCCTCGACCGCTCACGCTTGGCCTGTTAGGCTTCTTGTTCTTTTACTCGGTCACTAAGGGCTGACAGGGGAAGGCGAATTGGCCGGCGAGTACTTCGGTGCGTTGCGCGTCAACTTCCGGACGACAAATTCCTGCAGAATGTTGTTGGCAGCAGTTGCGCCAATCCCGATGAGCGTGTTCTCAAACGTTACAGTCGCATCGCGATCGGATTCCGGATAGTACAGATTGGAGATGCCGCCTGCGGCCAGGCTTCCGAGGAGATAGGAGTAATTGGCTTGCCAATGTCCGTTGTCGCCCTTGCAGATCACTGCGTTGGCGATCGCGTAGAAAAACCGCGAGTGCCGGCTGCCAGTGCCTTTGTAAAAGTAACGCGGATCCTGTTTGAAAAGTGAAGGCAGGATGGCGCTGCCGATAAACGTGCTGGTTACCGAAGTCGCGTAGGAGGCGCCAAATCGCTTCCCATAGCCCTGCGCGCCTTGTCCATAACCGCTGAAAGCGTTGGTTGCCTGCTCTATGCCCGCGGCGGCCGCGTTCAGGCCAAAAGTGATCGGATCAATGGTGGCCCTCCAGGCAAGTTCGAATTTTTGCTTGGGGTAGAGGGGAACGGCAACCGGGTTATAGGTGACATAGAAATTCGGAATGACCCCAAGTACGCGCTGCTTTTCTTCATCCTTGATCTCGGCTTCCGCCATCTCCATCGGCGTGAGGGAGACTCGCACCTCGGAAGCGGCGGCCGCAACGGCCAGAACGATCGGCGGGACAAGCAGGTTTTCCCCAGAATGCAGCGTCCCGGAGGTCGCCTGCGTCGCGAATCCGGTGGATGCAACTGTGAGCTGGAAGGCGCCAGAAGGGACGTCCACAAAAGAGAACTGTCCATCGTTATCCGAAGTTACGTCCTGGCTCAAGGACGAATCTTCGTGGGACAACTTTACAATAGCTCCAGCGACGACGGCTCCAGTTCGGTCAACGATGGAACCGCTGATCGTGCCAGGGGCTGGTTTGGCTGGCTGGTCTGTGCCTGCGATTCCCGCTCCCGGCGTGTCGGGGGATTGCTGAGACTGCCCGCGTGCTGGACCACCAAAAAGCAGCGCGCTCGCGCCTAACCCTAGCCACAATAACCGCTGCTTGGCGTCGAACCTCCAGGCGTTTCGGGCCGAAGACTCCTTGCAGGTCTTTCTTGTTGCAGGGTTGAGGTATCTTGCAGAGTTCACGATGGGGCCCCACCTTAAACTTATGTCTTCGTCTTTCTTCCAACAAGCGTTTGACTCTTCGAAGGTGCCCAAAGTTTCCTAACTGTCCTTTCGGCCACCAACTTCTAATACGATGACTTTGGCCCCACTCCTGGTTGGATAGCTGCAGGCTTCTCAGCCCCGGTTTTCCTACGGCCATGGCCCTCGGGCCAATGTTTTCGTCACCATTACGGATACAATGGATGGCGCGATGTTTAAGCGCCTGGCGATCCTGTTTTCAGTCGCAGTTCTCGCGCGCGAGCAGTGGGGACGAACTACGGCGCAGTTTGCAGCGGCTCCGGCGCTAAGGGGGATGCAGCAGGCGCTGACGGTGAACGCAGCGCAGTCACAACCTGACGCGCGGACGAAAATTCGGGTGACTTCTGATTTAGTCATCCTTCCCGTGACGGTAAAAGACGAGGTCGGAAACCTGGTTCCTGGCCTGCAACGAAGCGATTTTCGGGTCACCGACGACGGGGTTGAGCAATCCATTAGTGTTTTCACCGCGGAGTCGTTTCCTCTATCGCTCGTGGTGCTAGTGGATGATGACCTTGAAGCAAGCGTCGCAGAACAAATGGTCAAAAGCTTGCCAGCCGTCGTTGGCGGGTTTGGCCCCGAGGATGAAGCGATGGTTTGCCGCTTTGACCTGTTGTTCTATCCGGGATCACAATTCACTCACGACCTCGACACGTTTCGGAGGGAATTAGAAGAAGCCCGGCGCCACAGCGGACCCTCGACGTCCGGTCCCGTGCCGTTTGTCACGCCGCCCTCGAGCCATCCGCTCGGCGTGGGCGAGCCTCCACAGGCGGCGCCGACGAATCTTGGCCACGCGCCGACCAAAGCTTTGGATGATGCGGTCCATGCCGCCGCGCAACTTCTTCACGACCGAGGCGTCGACCGTCGCAAGGTCGTGCTGGTCATTTCAGACGGGGAGAACGGGAAACAGTTCAACAAGCATTCTTACGACGACACACTCGGAGCGCTGCTAGGTGCAAACGTGTCGGTGTTCAGCCTGGCCGTCGGAGGTCTTACCTACAGAAGAAGATTTTCGCGGCTGGCAAGGTACGCCAACGACTCCGGGGGAGACATCTACTATGCCGTCAAAAGCGGCGCAATGGAGCGGCTCTACTCGAGGATTACGGAACAGGCCCGCCACGAGTACACGCTCGCGTACGTGCCGACGGGCAACAACAAGCGGTCGGAGTATCATGCGGTGGATGTTCGAGTTGCGCGTCCTGGATTGAGCGTGAAAACTCGCCGCGGCTACAGTACTTCTCCTGCAAACTCGCCCGCGGGCCGATAGCTAGCTTCCCTTTCTTGGGCGTGCTTCACCTCGGGGCTAAAGAAAATTTAGAAGATTGTAAAATGGAAATGGGACAGACTAGAGGCGTTGGGCGATGGCTAGGATGTTTCCCTCGGTGTCCTTGAACCAGGCAGTCTTGGCGCCGCCGGCAGTCACAATGCTGTTTTTCATCGTCATGCCCGGCGGCATGTCGTATTCCTCGAATTTCACTCCTCTCGCCTTCAGCTCGGTTACCTCGGCTTCCACGTCCTCGACCTGCCAAAACGCCTGGCTGGCCTGGGAGGTGCCCGCGTTGGGAGTCGGGTACATGAATACTTCGGCGCCGCCGCATTCGTAGACCACACCTCCCGCGTATTCCGCTTTGGGCTGAAGGCCAATGACTTCCTCGTAGAATTTCCTCGCTCGAGCGATGTTTGACGCGGGGATGTAAGGCCGAATTGGTGAATTCTTCAACATGAGAGGCTCCTTAAATAGCTTTCAGGCGACCGCAAGTTCTAGCCCATTGCAGATCTCACGAGTACTTGCATATTCGATGTGCAAGACGCGGCGAGGCGCTTCTGTTCGTGACTTTGACGAGGCATGGACGATCAGCGGGCGCATGGCCAGGACGCCGCCAAAGCGGACCAAGCACTGCACCTCGCCAACTTTTTCTGACAGCTCATGAATTTGATCGTCAGTAAGCACTCCAGAAGTATGCGTGGCAGGCAAAACACGCAGAGGTCCGTTCTCGCTCGTCGAATCGTCCAAGTGAACTCTCAAAGCCACGACTTGTTCTAGTGCGCTTGACGGAGCGTGCGCATAATTCACGCCATCTTTCACGGACCACGGTCATCCCGGCGTTTCGCGGTGCTGGCGCAGCGGCAGGGCCGTATCTTGATGCCACACGACAAGCCAATTCGCGGTTGGGGATTTGTCGAAAAGCGTGGCGCGAAAAGGAAAGGCGTCCCTGCCTAGGATTGCTCGCGCCAGTTCCAGCAATGGCGGTTTCCCTACCATCTTCGACACGGCAGGGATTCTCATAGCATGCCGCACACCGGCCCTGCTGCGAGGCAAATCCGTTTGACTCAATTCACCATGTAGGGAGTCGAGGTCGCTCCGCCCTAGCACTCCGGGTATGACGGCAAATCCCCGCTCTGTAACTGATTCCGCCAAGTTCAACTCATCCGTGCTCTTCACTGGAGATCGTTAGGGGGAGACTGTTTCAAGCTATTTCGTTGCCCGGGCGGCGTTGACGGCGGCGCCGATGACGCCCACTTCATCCGACGTGGGAATGACTTCGAAGCGGCTGCCCTGCAGGGGGCTCATTTTCACCATTTCGTGGAGAAAGCGGTCGAGCACTCCGGCATCGATGAATTTCGACTCCGGGCCCGTGACGAAAAACGTTCCCGGGCCTTCCATGTGGATGCTGGTGGCGGTCGCCGCTGCGAGAGCACGGTGACAGAGAGTCACAAATTCCTTGCAGCGAGCGTCGCCCGCGTTTGCATTTTCAAAAACTTCCTCGGGTTCGAGATCGAGGAAGCGCTTGCGCATGGCACTCCGGCCCAGAATTCCTTCGAGGTGCCCGCGACCCCCGCAACCGCAGAATTGCTCTTTCGCGTCCAGCGTGAGGACCGAGTGCCCGCCTTCCCAGATTCCTTCTCGGGAAGGGAATCGGCCGAAACCGATGCCGTTGCCCAGCGTCCAAACACGGAACAGTTTGTTCAATGTGCCCCTCGTTGCTGCGATACCCGCGGCCATTGCGTCGGCGTCATTGAAAACGCGCACGGGAACACCAGCAGTCTTGTCGGTCAAGGATGAAGATAGCGCTTCTTGCAGACCGAAGCCCTTCACCTGCTGCAGGTTGGGCGACTCCTCGATGATGCCGTTGCGGACGATTCCTGGAAAACCGATGCCTATGGCTTCGATTTTTTCTTCTGCGGCAAGCGATTCCACTTGCTTGCGGATGCACTCGACGAACTCTGCCGAGGGCATAGATTGCAACGGATCGAGCGACTGCGTCGATTCAGGGAAGAGTTTGAGCGGGCCGACGGTCTTGTGGTTTTCGACCAGGCCCGCCGCGATATGTTCCATTACAAGTACGCCGACTGTCCTGCGCATTACGTCCCTACCCGTCTGTTGCGCGCAATGTTCGTAGCAATCATCTTACTCCCTAGCCCTTGCGACTCCTGGCCTGCCTTAGCCCCTGGCCAGCTTGTTAAGCCCGTTGAACGCTGCGGCTTTGTAGCACTCCGCGAGCGTTGGATAATTGAAAACTGTATCCACAAAATACTCCACTGTGCCTTTCAGTGCGAACACCGCTTGCCCGATGTGCAGCAATTCCGAAGCGCCTTCTCCGATGATGTGCACGCCGAGCAGTTCCTTGGACGTCGGATCGAACAGGAGCTTCAGTCTTCCCGTGGTGTCGCCGCGAATTTGGCCGCGCGCGATTTCGCGGAAATAAGCCATGCCCACTTCGTAAGGGACGCCTTCGTCGGTAAGCTGCTCCTCGGTTCTACCGATGAAGGAAATTTCGGGAATGGTGTAAATCCCGTACGGATAATTGGCGCGATTTGAGTGAACCGGCATGCCGAAGGCTTTGGCGGCTGCGATGCGCCCCTGCTCCATAGAGACTGAGCCGAGGCTAGGAAACCCAATGACGTCGCCCACAGCAAAAATGTGGGGCTGCTTCGTGCGGTATTCCTCGTCCACTTGAATTCGGCCACGCGCGTCGGCTTCGAGACCCGCGGCTGCCAGATTCAATTCATCAATGTTTCCTTGGCGGCCGACGGCATAGAGCAGCGCCTCGCCGGAGACTTTTTTCTTGCTCTTCAAATTGGCGACGACCGTGTGGTCCGGCGTTTCTTCGACGCTCTCGACTTCTTCGTTGAGCCGAAGCGTGACGCGCCGGTCGCGCAGATGATAGCAAAGCGCCTCGACCATTTCCTGGTCAGCAAATTCGAGCAGCCGGGGGCGCTTTTCGATCAGCGTGACGCGCACACCCAGCGTCGCGAACATGCACGTGTACTCGACGCCGATGACGCCGCCGCCCACCACAATCAGGGCCTTGGGAATTTCCGGCATGCAGAGGATTTGATCGCTGTTGATGATCGTGCGGTTGTTGAAGGGCACCAGGGGAGAAACGGCCGGCTTTGTGCCGGTGGCGAGGATGATGTGGTCGGTTTGAAATTCGGACTGGCCGCGCGAGTTTGTCACTTGGATGCGGTGCGCATCGATAAAACTTGCGATTCCGTTCACGACTTCGATCCCGTTGCGAGAAAGCTGGGCGCGGATGACGTCGATTTCCGTCTTGATGACGTTAAGCGCGCGGAAGGAAAGATCCGCCATGGTGATGGGTTCCTTCACGCGATAGTTCACGCCGTAAATGCTCTGGTATTGGTAGCCGGAGAGATGCAATACCGCTTCGCGGATCGTCTTACTCGGGATTGTGCCGGTGTTGATAGCCACTCCACCGACAACTTCGAGCTTCTCGACAAGCGCGGCGCGCTTGCCGAATTTTGCTGCCTGAATGGCAGCGCGCTGGCCGGCAGGCCCGGAGCCA
>Ga0126378_10000585_pt1 | contig 26539 bp, 26 predicted proteins | sample PanSoiMetPlot_23_FD_92587 | JGI IMG/M metagenome (GOLD analysis project Ga0126378, IMG submission 92587) | Tropical forest soil microbial communities from Panama - MetaG Plot_23 | ecosystem: Environmental > Terrestrial > Soil > Tropical forest > Bulk soil | place: Panama | collected 2016-02-17
AACTGATGGGTGGGAGGCAGCGTTTGATTCACACCGTGGAAATCTTCACGCAGAATTTCCCGTTCGGCGTCACCGCCGTTTTGCTCTTGCGGCCACGTTCCAAGCCAATTCCTGCAGCAGTGCCGGCAGCCTCGTCCGCAGCGGGTTAGAACAACTGGGACCGCCCTATTGCGTGATCGTCGGCGGTGCTTCTGCGTGTTCCTCGTGGGCGGCCCGGATAATCTGCAGCTCGACGTCGGTGGCATGAAAAGGATACCGAAGCGTCCCCACCACGCCACATTCTGCCCCTTCCCTTGGATCCACCGGATCGCTGGCTTCGGTGGTCAGCACTACACAAGGCGTTGGCCTCGCCGTTTGTGTGTGGCTCAGCAATTCCTTATAAGAACCGTCAGGCAGGCTTTGATCGGAGAACAGCAGTGAAATGCGCTGCCGCAACAGCACTTCTTCCGCCTGCTGAAACGTGGAAACCGAGATCACGTTCAGCGGGAGCTCTTCGAGAATTTTGATTAATGACCTGCGATGCTCCAGATTACCAGACGCGACCAAGACGTCCCATTCTTTTGACATTTATACCTCCAGACCCGAGGGCCCTGATTAGCCGAGGGTTAGCCGTGAGATTGAACTGAGTATGTCGAGCGCTTGCTAACGGTTGCGAATGAACCACTTGCCTTCGCAAAGAGGGCTTTTTACGAAGTAGGCGCAACACTGTAGAAAATGCACGGTGTGCCGCGCAATCAGGTCTCTACCCGTTGCCTCTGGAGTGATTTCCTTGCGAGTACTGCTTTGCAAGCGGCTTTTTTGACCGCCCGAGCCGCACTACGGGAGCCTCCCCGGCGCTACTTTTTGTTTGCTGCTATGTAACATTCTTTATGTTATTATCGGCTGCAAAGCCACGATCTTAAGTCCCAAAGACCGGGCAACGGCCGAGAATTCTATAGATCGTCCTGTCGGTCCATAGTGACCAAGGCCGGGCATGCGTTTCATCTGTTTCATCCGAAACCAATGTTGTGTGGGGCCCCAAATCCTCGCATTCGGAAGAGGCACGACATGATTCTTTCCGAGCGTTTGCGGTCCATCCGCGAGCAAAAGAATCTGACCCAGGGCGACATCGAGGAGCGCACCGGATTAAAGCGTTCTTACGTTTCGCGATTGGAACATGGGCGCACGATTCCTTCGCTGGCCACACTGGAAAAGTTCGCCCTGGCCCTGGACGTCCCGCTGTACCAGTTTTTTTACGACGGCGAAACGCCGCCCAAGGCTTCGTCTCTTCCGCAGGCCGTGCAAGCCACCAATGGCGACGACCATTGGGGTTTGGGCGGCGACTCGGCGCGCTACGTCCATAAGCTCAGCCTTCTCCTCCGCCGCATCAGCGAGAACGACCGCAAGATGCTCATCCACTTTGCCTCGCAGCTCATTCGCCAGAAAAAACGTTAGTCTTTTTCTCGGCTGGGAAGAGTGTTTCGGGCATTCCTGTTTTGTAGCGCCTCCATCCTGCCGCCACTCTCTGGGCTTGCGATTCTCGTGCAAGAACTGGTTGCGGTTGCTCTCGCTAGCGAGCAACCGAGCTGTTCCGCCGCGCAACGCGCGAAACTTCTACTGAAGAGCAGCGAGGGCGTTGATGCGGCCCTTGCCGAAGACGGCGGTTCCGCCCGGGCCCGAGAAGCTATCGGCGGACTGTTCTATCAGCGTTCGCAATTGGGACGGGTGCATGTGGCCGAACTTGCCCACGATGAGAGCGGCAAGGCCGGAAACGTGAGGCGTGGCCATGGAAGTGCCGATCGCGAAAAAGTAGAGATTGGAAGAACCATTCTTTCCGCCCGGGCTGAGCACGAAGTCAAAAACGAAACAGGGCGCTGCGATCACGCCAACCTTGCAAACCTGCGATTGGGGCGTGTAAAGAGCGTCGCCGCCCGGCGCTGCTATGTTGATCACGGATTGCCCGAAGTTGCTGTAAGAGGCGAGCCGGTCGAAAACCGCGGGCGGATTAAAGCCGAACGGCCCAAAACCGACCGGCCCGGTGGCAGAAACCGCCATGCCGTTGCCGGACTGTGCGGGAATTTCAAACAGGATGCCATTCAGGTCGAGGCCGTTGTTGCCGGCTGCGCTCACGACCAGGGTGCCCTGGGCCGCTGCATGATTAATGGCGCGGTTGAGCGCGGAGAGCAGCGAACCTGCCCCGCCAGCCGTATTGCGGAGGAAGGTGGTGCCCAGGCTCATGTTGATAACGTCCGCATGGACCATTGGCCCGGAAGCGTACTCAATGCCGGCGATGAGGGATGCAAAAGAACCGCTGCCGGAGTCCTTCAATACCTTCACGGACACAAGTTCTGCGTTCGGGGCAACTCCTTGAGTTCCGATACCGTTGATGGGAGCAGCGACGATTCCAGCGACATGTGTGCCATGGCTGAATTTGCCATTCGAGGGAAAAACGAAACTGGGCTCAGTAGGCACAAACGAAACGCTCAGCGAAGTATTCAGATTCGCAGCGATATCGATGTGGCTGGCGACGATTCCCGTATCGAGAATCGCCACACGTGCCCGGGTCACGCCGTTGCCGCGATCGCCGTTGGCTGCGGTTTGGTCCGCGTGTATTTGATGGAGGTTCCACTGCACGGCGCTAAAGGTTTCGCGGTTGGCGGGGGGGAGGGCGGAGGCGTCGGGAGAAGGCACGGCCGAATCGTCGATAGCGTTGTCGGCCTGAACCACGGTTTCGTTTGGCGAAATCCACTGCAATTCCTGGTCCTCCGTAACCGACTGCACGCCGGGCAAGGCGGCCGCCTGGGTCGAGAAATTCGGATCGCTCGACTGCGCTACAACCACGCCAATGGCATCGTACTGGGCAATTACACTCGAACCCAGAGCGGTTGCGAAGCTGGTGCTGCCGGGTCCTTGTCCATTCGCAACGATGACGTAGGTTTTGGCTGGATCCTGGGCACGGGCTGCAACCAGAGCCAAAAGGCAAAGAGAGACGGTCGCAATAAGTTTTCTCAACACGGGTATTCCTCCTTGGCGGGGACTCTGTTTGCTCTCCTGGGTAAGACCACAGAGCGTCGAAGACCATAGGCCACCGAGACGTTCGTGTCAAGTCAAGTGAAAACTGGTGTGAAAACTGGTGTCAAGTGAAAACTGGATAAGGGGAGTAATAGGCTCCGACAAGATCGTGCGGAAGCAAGGCTCGAGAGTAAGGAGTGGTGTGCCCTCGCAAAAAATATTCAAGGAATGTGGACGACGGTAGCCGCGCGGCCGGACCATTGGAGAGTCGTGCCGGGTGATTCGGCTTCTTTGCGGGCGTAAACCACGCCGACGTAGCCCATACCAACGATTCGCGGTGGATCCCAGATGCGCGCGGCGCGCGTGACGTAGCCGGCTTCTTTGCCGTCCGCAGCGGTCAGCGCTGCGCCGGCTTCGGGAATCGCGTCGCCGGCAAAGAGCAGGCTGACGCGGCGGCGGTTGACGTGGCCGCGCGAACGCACGCGCTCGACGATTTCCTGGCCGGTGTAGCAGCCTTTGGTGTAGCTGATATGGCTGTCTTCGAGGCCCGCTTCGTGCGGAATTTGCTTTTCACCGAAGTCGTAGCCGAACCATGGCGCGCCTTGCGCGAGCCGCTGCGCGCTCAATGCCGTGTAACCCGCGGGGCCGCCGCCATGCCCGCGCGCGGCCTCCAAGAGAATCTGCCAAAGCGGGGCAAGTTGATCGCGCGCGACAACAAACTCCGCGCCGGGCACGCCTCCCGGCGAGCGCTTCACCGCGCGACAGGGAATCGCGCCAACCCTACCATCGACAGAAAAGAGCTCGCCTTGCGAGGTGACGTCCACACCCGAGACTTCTCGCGCGACCTCGGCGGCTTGTGGTCCTTCGAGCGCGAGCGTGCCGTAAAGGTCGGTTTCGTCCGTCAGCGTGAGGTCGTCCATGATGATGTATTTGTTCATCCACGAAATGAGTTGCTCGCGAATCATGGCGTAGGAGACGCAAAGATGATGGTCGGCGAAAGCGTGCGTTTCAAGCTCCGCCAAGATGTGGCCTTGGGGATTCAGCAATAGGGAAATGATGCCTTGTCCCGCGGCCAAGTCCTTGATGTTATTTGTAAGGATCGCGTTCAGGTAGCGGACGCGATCCGGCCCAGTGAACGAAAGATAGGCGCGGTAATTTTCGTCCAGGAGCGCAACGTTTTGATTCGCATAGCGATACTCCGCCGCGGGATCGCCGAAATCGCTCGGCAGAGCGCAGCCGAACCACGCGCCCATGCTTGCGCCGGCTTCCAATTGCAGCTTCCCTAACGCCGTGTCAGGTATTCGCGGCGCTGCGATTGCGTTGGATGTTGCTGGTGCTTCCATGCGCTCTCGATTCGTCTTGTTTCAGTCTAGCGCGTCCTGGCAACGCGAGAAAGGAGCTAGACCATCCGATGCTATAATCGCCCCATGCGTGACGACTTGCGAGGCTTGCCGGCCCTCAACGCCGCCCAGGAGAGTTTGATTCACATCACCATTCCCGTCGGCATGCTGCAATGCAATTGCTCGATCATCGGCGATCCGTTGACGCGCGAAGCTCTGGTTGTTGATCCCGGCGACGAAGTGACGCGCATCCTGGACCTGCTCGGACGGCGCCGCCTCACGGTGAAAGCCATCGTGAGCACGCACGCGCACATCGACCACGTCGGCGGATTGAGCAAGCTCCACCAATACACCGGCGCGCCGGTGCTGATGCATCGCGACGATTTGCCCCTGTATCAGGCCATGGACGTGCAAGCCGCCTTTCTCGGCGTGTTGCCTCCGGATTTGACGGAAGTGGATCAGTTATTGAAAGAGGGCGACGTTTTGCGCTGGGGATCGCTCGAAGCGCAAGTGATTCACACGCCGGGCCACTCGCCGGGGAGCGTTTCGCTGTTTCTTCCGCACGACGCCGGCAAGGTATCTCTTACGGATAAGGGCATCCAGGCGGAACCGAGTGCCGGGGGCGCAGATGGTGAAAGGGAAGAAACCGACTTAGGCGAATCGCAAGACGCCGAGGATGTCGAAAAGACGGGTTCCGACAAAATAGAAGTTCGTGTCCCACAACTGCTTTCGGGCGACACGCTTTTCAAAGGCAGCATCGGACGAACGGATTTGTGGGGCGGCTCGATGGATGAAATCATGGATTCGCTTCGCAGCAAATTGATGCAATTGCCGGATGCCACGATCGTGCATCCCGGGCACGGCCCGATGACCACGATCGGCCAGGAGCGCGAAGTGAATCCGTTCTTGCGGCCAGAGTAAAAGCCGCCGCACCAGGAAAAGAGAATGTCAGCGTTTCAGGAACACAAGGAAGAGCTGGAGCACTACGAGCAAATGTTTGGGCGAGAGCGCGGGCGTCTTGCCGTGTCGCTCGACCGCATTACCAACGCACTCGTGCTGGCTGGGCAGCATGGCGTGTACTGCACGAGCCAGCGCAACCCGATGGTGCCGGCGATGGATTTGCGTATGATTCACCAGGAATTGGTTCACGCAAAAGAGTTGGTGCAGTCGGTGATGGAAGAGTTGCGCAAAGCGAAAGAACAGCCGTGAATCTAGCTGATTCTTCAGGGTTCCCTCGATCCAACATTCTTCGCGTGTCTTGCCCGGCATACCCCCCAAAGCGGAGTGGCACTTCGGGCACACGCGCTTCCAGTGAACTTTACGCTGTATCCTCCCCGGAACATAATTCCTGAGCCACCAGACCAGCCCTAATTTGCATTGTACGGAGACGAGTCAAATGCAACTAGAGATGCTGGACACCCCAAGCAACGTTGGGGAATCGGTGTGGAGTGACTTAGCGATGCGACGGTCCGACTTGGTGCAGCACAAGGAGAAAGAGAAGGGCACAGTCTCCCGGACTTCCCAGATTGTTTTTGGGGAGAGGCAGCACCTTCTTCGCGTGCTCGATTCGCTGGAAGGGACCGACTTGCCGATAGCGCGCCGGCAACAGGAGCGCCGCATCCTGGAAGAGTTAATTCACGCGCGTACGCGGGAACTCAATCAGATTAACGTGGCGTGGGACGAGAAGATCGGACTGGTGTTGAGCGCGGAAGCGAAACCGGAAATGCTGGAAAAACTGGCCAAGCAGGCGCCGGCGGAAGATTTCTATTTGCTGCGGCTGATCAGTGAACATCCGCGTGCGAATGCGAAAACACTGGGTAAGCTGGCGAAGCATCCTTATGGCGCGATTCGGGAAAATGTAGCGCGCCACCCGAATGCGGATGCGCCCACGCTCGCATGGCTGAGCCGCGACCGCAGCCAGCCGCTGTGGTACCTGGTGGCTTTTAATCCCAACACCCCCCCGCCGTTGCAACGGCGCCTGCGCGACCGCCTGAAGCGCTTGGGCGAAAACCAAGCCGTAAAATAAGTGCCGCAAGGCGCGGCTCGCGATTTTGAAATTCAACAAGCACCTTGTGAAGGAACAGGCTTCTCCGTGTTGCACGTCGCGCGGCTGTAGGATTCCGGCAACCCGTGGCGTCCGAGTGGTGTCCAAAGCTACAGACCATGATTGAACGGAAGGCGGTGGTCTATGCCGGCTATGACTTGGTCCTGCGGAATTCTGAGACGGACTTGGTGGCGCCGGGTCGTGTTTATCCTTGGCGCTTTGTCTTTCGCAGCGCCCACGATCCGGGCGCAAACAGATGACAGCTACGACAGCAGGAGGAAACGAGCCGTTGAACTTTCCAAGCTGGGCCTGTACATGGAGGCGCTTCCGCTGTTCGAGAAACTCCACGAAGAAAAGTCCAATGATGGAGGAGTCCTAGAAGGACTGAGCTTGGCAACGCTGGCTCATTCGGCGACGCTCAGCGACCCGTCCGCAAGAAGAGAAGAGCGCATCAAGGCACGAAAGTTTGCATTGGAAGCAAAAGCGGCGGGCGACAACTCCAACATGCTGAAGACTCTGCTCGAACTGCCAGAAGATGGCAGTGAACCGTCTTTTTCAAATAGTCCCGAAGTGGAAGCCGCGATGCGGGAAGGGGAGTCGGCATTCGCCAAAGGAGACCAGGACGCAGCCATAGCGGCGTACAACCGGGCGCTGGTGCTTGATCCTAAGCAATACGCCGCGGTGCTTTTTCTTGGAGATGTGTACTTCAAAAGGGGCGATCACCCGCACGCAGCGGAATGGTTCTTAAGGGCCATTCAGATCGATCCGAATCGCGAGACGGCATACCGTTATTGGGGAGACGACCTGGTCGCGCAAGGGAAGATGAACGAGGCCAAAGAACAATTCATTAAAGCGGTGGTTGCCCAGCCATACCAGCGAATTTCCTGGATGGGGTTATCACAGTGGGCGCAAAGGCAAAAACTGGTGCTGAAGAGCCCGGCGATCGATCCTCCGGGAAAAGTTGAGGACAAAGGCAAGGATGAAAAGGGCCACAGCCAGACCAACATCACCATCGACCCGTCGATGTTCGACTCCAAGTCAAACAAGGACGGGACCGATGCGTGGTTCATCTACACGCTCTCCAAGGCGGTCTGGCACGGCGAGCGATTCCAGAAGGAATTTCCGAAAGAGAAAGAGTATCGCCACAGCCTTGCGGAAGAGATGGACGGGTTTCAGATGGTGGTGTCGCAAGTAAGGGAGAAACAGAAGAAAAAGGAAATCAAACAACTCGATCCAGCCCTGGCGTCCCTGGTGAAATTGTCCGATGAAGGACTGTTGGAAGCCTTCATTCTCATCAGTAGGGCGGATACCGGGATCGTCAGAGATTATGAGCCTTATCGCGATTTGCATCGGGAAAAAATTGGCCAATACATCTCGGAATGGATCATCCAGCACGGCCCATAGTCCTCGGCGAGAATGGCAAGTCGAATTGCCGAGATCGCTCGAAGAGCATTTCGCTGCACGCTCCGTAAATTTCACCGGAAGAAATCCTAGCTTCAGATAAAATGGCGCGCGGTTGTTGTGTGCGCGAATCGGCAGGGCGATTCGAGGCACAGATTCGAAACCGGCGTGAATGCATGACGCGCTAGGAGTGTAATGGGGCCGCTGCAGGACATTTTTGAAACGTGGGCGAAGTTTTTGTACGAAGAAAACGCCACGCTGGCGTTTCTGCGGCGAAGGCGCTGGCCGATTGTGGCCCTGAGCGCCGCCGTGCTGATTCCGTGCTTTTGGCACCGGCGAGTCGAGGCTGGTGATCTCGCGAGCCATGCTTACAATGCGTGGCTGGCGCAGCTCATTCAGAAAGGGCAGGCGCCGGGGCTCTACTTTTCCGGGCAGTGGAACAATGTTTTGTTTGACCTGATGTTGCTTTGGCTCGCGAAAGGCTTTGGTCTCGCCGCGGCGCAAAAGATCGCGGTTTCGCTTTGCGTGCTCACCTTTTTCTGGGGTGTGTTCGCGTTTGTGAATGCCGTGACCGAGAGGCCGCCGTGGTTTCTCAGTCCGGGCATCGCCATGCTCTCTTACGGATATTCGTTCAGCATGGGCTTCATGAATTATTGCTGGTCGTTGGGGCTGGCCTGCTTGGCTTTGGCGATCGTGTGGCGCGCGCCGCGGCGAGTCGATTGGATTGGCGCGGCAATTCTCGCTTTGCTGACGTACGTGGCGCATCCGATTGGGTTTTTGTGGCTTGTGGGCATGCTTGTTTACGCGAGACTCAGGGAGAAGCTGCCGGGATGGGGGAAGCTCGGGCTTCCGCTGGCTGCGATCGTGGGTTTCTTTGCGATTTACTGGTATGCATCCCACAAGCCCGAACTGTCGGCGGATTGGGACCGCGGGCCTTTCGGTTTGTATAACGGCGCGGATCAACTGGCGCTTTATGGAAGCCGCTATGTTTGGCTGGCGGTGGCAGCATTTTGTTCTGGCGTAGTTTGCGTGGCTCTGGATTTATTTGCAGGGAAGGGAGAACCCGGATGCTGGAAGCGCTTCGCGTTGCCGTTCGAATGGTACGCGGTGGCTTTTTGCGCGACGGCGCTGGTGCCGGAGAATTTGCGGCCGTCGCCGGACGCCGGGTGGATCGGATTGCTCGGTTCGCGGCTCACGACCATCTCGGCGATTCTTGGTCTGTGCTTCCTGGGATTCCTCAAACCGCGGAAATGGCAACTGGTGGGTTTTGGAGTTTGCGCGCTGGTTTTCTTCGCGTTTCTTTTTCAGGATACAGGATGGCTGAACCGGCTGGAGGCGAACGGAGAGAAACTTGTTAGCGATCTGATGCCTGGGGCGCGGGTGATTGTGACGCTCGACGCGCCCCGAGGTTCGCGGATGCAGTTCATTCACCACGCCGTGGAGCGTGCGTGCATCGGGCACTGCTTCAGCTATGCAAACTATGAGCCTTCGTCGAAGGAGTTTCGCGTGCGCGTACGCGAAGGGAGCCCCGTCGTTACCTCTTCCGCCGATACCGCGGAAGACATGGCCTCGGGCGAGTACGACATAGACGACAGTGACCTTCCGATGAAGCAGATTTACCAGTGCGACGCGAGCGACTTGACCAAGCTGTGCATTCGCGATTTGAAAGCCGGTGACGATTTGAACATAGATATTGGGCGCAAGCCGGGCCGTCGGTAATGAGCCGCACGGTGTCGGACAAAGCAGATTCCTGCCCCTCGGCTAGGTCAGGCCCCTGCCGAGAAGGCGGGATGACATCCGAAAAGGCAGTTAAGCCTGCTGGAGGCCTTCAATGGGCGGCGCTGGGGTCCCCGGTGGGAGGAGGCCCGTGATCCTCCTTCGCCGGCGGCCCGAGGAGTTCCGTGAAGATGGGCTTTAGCGCGTCGGCCCAGACTTGATAACCCTTGAGGGCGGGATGAAGCGTATCGGGATTCATCATGCCGTCGAACAGCTTGCCGTCCCGCTCCGCCAACTTATCATTGATATTGAGGAAGCGGACTTTTTTGCCATCGGCGATCTTGGACAAATTGTCGTTAATTTTGTTAATGATGGGTATCACCGCGGGATTATCGTTTCGCGGGAAAACGGCAGTGAGGATAATCGTGGCCTGCGGCGCTTTGGTTTCGAGAACCTGCAGGATCGCCTGAATGCCCTTTGTGACGTCCGCAACTTTGGCGTCTTCACCGCCTGAAGGAAGAGCACGGCCGACGTTGTTGGTTCCAGCAAGCAGGACGATGATTTTCGGATTCGCTCCGTCGAGTTCGCCGTTGTCCAGGCGCCATAGAATGTTTTCGGTTTTGTCACCGCCCCAGCCAAAATCGGCGGCATTCCAGCCGAAGAAGTTCTGTTTCCAGTTGGCAAGCAACTCCGGATAATCGGTGGCTCCCCAGCGGCGGGTGATGGAGTCACCTTCAAAATAAATCTCGATGTGATCCTTCTTCGCTTTGTCGAGCAACTGTTCATGAGCGATGAGCGAATTGGGGTCGGTGCGAGGTGCAGGCTGATCCGCCGGAGGCGGCCCGCCGTGTGTCGCGGAACTCGGCGAAAAAGAGGCCTTGTGGTGCAAGAATCTGTCGGCCCAGGTGATGAAGTATTTCCAGTTGGGGCCGTCGGTGTGGCCGCCATCGTCTTGGCGCCAGGCGAGTTCGCCATCCAGCAGTCCGGCGTTCACCAGCGGCATTTTCGCTGCGCGATAATTTGCGGAGACGCTCAGATCTTTCGCTCCGAGAAGCCGGAAGACTGGTTGAGCGGCCATGGTGGCCATGTAGCTGCCTTGTTGATCGAGCCATTTGGCGTCGCCTTTCTCGGGGACACCGTAGCTGATGAAAGTGAGCCGCGGAGCGCATAAAGCTATGAGCTCATGCGCATCCACGGGAAGGTCGCCCGGGTTTTTGCTGCCCGAGGTGGCTTCGGAAGCGCCATACTTGAGAAAATTTCCCGCCATCCAGTGATATTCGCCGGACCCGGTGAGATTTTCGACCGCTTCTCCAAAATTGCGGCGGTGCAGTTTGGCGCCGCCTTCACCAGAAGACCCGACGAGCACCATCGCGAAGCGCGTGTCGAACGCCATGGTGATCAGCGCGGCTTTGCCGTAGCGAGAAACGCCCTCGATGCCAACGTGCTTGGCGTCGACGGCTTTTTCGGTTTCGAGATAATCGAGCCCGCGTGACGCGCCCCACGCCCAGGCACGCAGCGCGCCCCAGTCATCTGGTTTGCGCGCCTGCCCTTTATTAACGAGGCCGATGATTCCCTTGGTGAGGCCGGCCCCATTGTCAGCCTGAACGCTAACTGGGTTGATGTATGCGTAGCCCCAGCCGTCGGTGATGAGCTGCTCGGTTGCGGGAGGATCCGCGCCAGGAGAGCCGGGTGCACCAGGAATCACAAAACGTGGGGTCACCCCAGGAGGGAATTCTCGGCCGAACATCATCATCACAGGAACCGGTGCGGCGGCATCGGTAGGTTTTACGAAAAGCATCTGGATGTCCACGTTGATCAGCGGATAGGAAGAATTGTCCACATGACCGACGAGCTGTTGCTTGATAACCGGGTGAGACGCTATGACCGCCGTCTCCGAGCCCGCGACGCTCCAAGTAACCGCCAGCACGTTCTTGGGGACGCGGCCAACGACTTCGCGCTCGAAGTCTTCGACAATCTCCGGGCGGCGTTGCTTCCACCATGTTTCTGCGGTCGTCACTTTCTTGCCGTTTTTCAACGTGAGGGCATCGGGCAGATCGGGAAAGGGATTTGCTTTCGACTCGTCGTAGTTCGCGTGATTGGGGGCGTTTTCGTTTCCGTTGGGGCCGGGACGAAGGGCTTTGATGCCGAGCTGGTCCATCATGTTCTGGTGATCTTCCTCGGCGGTCCAATTCTTGGGCTCGGGCAAATCGCTCGGACGGCTGGCAGAAGCCGCGGCAGGGGAGGGTGCCGAGGATTGTTGGCCAAAGCGATCGGCACGCACCGCGTTGGTTAGAAGAACTAGAAGAACCATGAAGAAGAGCGCGAACCAGCCAGGAAGCAATCGCTTCATCAGTTTCATAGCGACAAAGGATAATGTTGTTCCGTCGGAGCGGCAAGGTCGTAGTTGAGCACGAAATCGCGACAACTCGTGAGGATCGGGCGGGTTAAGACGGAGCCGAAGCGCTGGTTTGGCGTTTTTTGCGTGTGGCCACCCGCATTGCAGACACGACGAGGAGCATCAGCAAGGCAGAGAGCGCAATGTGTGTGGCGATCCAGTGCGTCGGGGCGAGCCAAAGTTGCGCGGCGATGTCTTTGGGGCTTCGCGGTGGCAGGCGCGGCTCGGCATCGAACAGAATGGCCTGGATGTTTTGCTCGAAGCCTTCGGTCGAACCGTAAGCATTGCGGAGGGTGATAATGACGGCGTCGCGCTCTGGATAACGGAGAATCCAGGCAAAGAAATTCTCGGGCATGTCGCCACGCATTTCGGCCATCGCGCTGCCCGCGCCTGGCTGGCCAGCAGGGATCTTGGTAATGAACCAGCCGTAGCCCCAGTCGTGAAGCCCCGGCGTGAAAATCTGACCGCGCAATTCCTCTGAAACGAACTCCCCGGAAGAGAGGGCTTGGTTCCATTTGTAAAGATCTTCCACGGTCGAGTACATCGAGCCAGACGAAAAGCCGTGAATCCGGTCCATATAAGCTCCCCGCGTATATCGGGGGCCAGCGTGACGCAGATAGCCGGTAGCGCCGCCAAGCTGTGCGAGGTCGTTCTGGTCCATGCCGGAGTCCTTCATGCCCAGGGGCTCGAGGATCCGTTGCTGCAAAAGGCTTCCGAAGGTCATTCCGGTGACCTTTTCAAGAACCAGGCCGAGCAAATTGTAGCCGCAGTTGCTGTACGCCCACTTCGTGCCGGGCTCGGAAGTGAGCGCGAGCTGACAAAATTTTTCTGCAAATTCCTGATGGCCGTATCGTCGAGTGGCTTCGGGCGTGGCATTAAATTCCGGCGAATCAAAATCGGGCGGCAGGCCGGAAGCGTGATGGAGCAGTTGCTCGATGGTCATGCGGCTCCCGGTGTCCTTGCGATACCAGGGCAGGTAGTCAGAGACTTTGCCCTGAAGGGCGATTCTGCTTTCCTCGACCTGTTGCAGGATGAGCAGGGCGGTGAACTGCTTGGTGATGGATGCGATACCAAACCTGGTTTGCGGAGTGTTCGGAGAGTGCAAAGCCATGTCCGCCTCCCCGACTCCCTTGGCGTAGATCACTTTGCCGTGGTTTGCAACGAGGATCGCTCCATTGAAGTAGCCGAGTTTCTGGTAGCGCGAAACGACTTGATCGATGCGCGGAGCCTTGTCGGACGGCGGCGCCTGGCCCGCGGCGGGGATGGGCCTAAACACCAAAGCCAGAGCCAAGAGGGAAGGGATTTTACCGGGCATGCTGGAGAGGATACGAATCGCGCTCCCGCAAAAGCAAATCCGGCACGTCATTAGCGGCGTGGAAGCCTGCAAACGGCGCCACAGCGGCGCCGGTTCATAAAAGACAAATTGGCTCTTGTTACAGGCCAAGTTCTGCTAAAATTGGCTCAAGGTGAGAGACAATGCTGCCACTTCATCTCCAGCCACAAAGCCATGTCCCTCTGTATGTTCAGCTTCGCGACCAACTTCGAGCCCTGGTCCATGCCGGTGATTTGCGCCCCGGCGACCGCATCCCGGCAAGCCGCGAACTCGCGACCATGCTGGGCGTGCACCGCACCACGGTGGCCAATGCCTACGCCGAATTGGAATCGGAAGGCCTGATTCAAGGACACGTGGGCCGCGGCACTTTCATCAAGGGAAACGGCAACGGCTTGAAAATCACGCCGCCAGCACCGCCCGTCCTAAACGGCAACGGAACGATTCGCTGGGAACTGCTGTTTGCCGATGAGCGGGGCGAAGAAGTGCTGAGCCGGCTGACGGCCGGCGTGCCGGAAAGCGCTTTGTCTTTTGTGATGGCTTGCCCGGCTCCGGAATTTTTCCCAATTGATGAACTGCAGATTTGCGTGAACGCCGCGCTGCGGCGTGAGGCCACCGACGTCCTGACGCTTGGCCCTTCGGACGGTTATCCTCCACTAAAGGCGGCGCTTTTGGAATTGCTGCGCCACGATGGAATCGTCGCCAAGGATGAAAATCTGCTCATCACCGATGGTTGCCAGCAATCGTTTGATCTAATCAGCAAAGCATTTGTGCGGCCGGGCGACTCGGTGATTATGGAGAACCCGACGTATCCCGGTGCGGTGGCGATTTTTCATGGAGCGCGGGCGCGGTGCCTGGCGGTGCCGATGCGCACTCATGCGGAGCCGGGAACGGCGCTAGGGTTGGACCTGGAAGCCCTGGAAGCCACGCTCGCAGCGAATCGCGTCAAGCTGATCCTGCTGACTCCGGATTTTCAGAATCCGACGGGCGTCTCGATGCCACTGGCAGCCCGCCGCAAATTGCTGGAGCTAGCTGGCCGCTATCAAGTGCCGGTGGTGGAAGACCACATTTACGCGCGGCTGCATGCTAGGGAAGAGCGCATCCCGTCGCTGAAGCAGCTCGACCGTTCGAATCTGGTAATTCACATTGACAGTTTCGCGAAGGTGGCGTTCCCCGGATTGCGCGTGGGATGGATTGTCGCGCCGCCGCAAGCCATCGAGCGGCTGCGCATTGTGAAGCAAGCCACGGATTTGCACACCGACCAACTCGCACAGGCGACGCTGGCGGAGTTTTTGCGTCGCGGCCTTTTCAGCAAGCACTTGGCAAAAATGCGCAAGGTATATGCTTCGCGGCTGGCTGCGGTGGATGAGGCTCTGCGCAAGTACATGCCGGAAGGCACGCGCTGGATGCGGCCGGAAGGCGGAATGTGTTTGTGGCTGGAACTGCCGCCGGGATTCGATGCGAGCGAGCTGCTAATCCACGTGAAAGAGCGCGGCGTGCTGTTTGCGCCGGGCCGCTACTTCTATGTGCAGAGCCCGTTGCCAAATACGTTGCGACTCGCATTCTCCAGCCTCAACGAAAAGCAGGTGGTGCGCGGCGTGGCCACCTTGGCCGAAATGCTCAAGGTGGAGATGCGCAAGAGGCAACGCGGCGTGCGAAGGGCGGAGCGGAGTCGCGTGGCGCTGGTGTGAACCATGAAGTGAGGAGGGAAGGGAACGGAAACAGACTGCGAGGACAAGATTGAGCGACCTCATCCGACTTGAGCCGAATCCCACAAATAAGTGCTTTGGGTGTGGCGGAGACAACGCCGGCGGAATGAAGCTGACGTTCGAACAGGACAACGCGAATCGAAAAATCGTGGGACGGTTCGTGCTGGGCGAGCGGTATCAAGGCGGCGCGGGGTTTGCTCATGGCGGAATTATCGCGCTGCTGTTGGACGAGGCCCTGGGAAAAGTTTGCCGGTTCAGGGACGTTCGCGCGGTGACGGCGGAGTTGAGCGTGGAATACTTGAAACCGGTGGCCCTGGACAAAGAGATTGTGGTGGAAGGGCGTGAGACGGAGATGAATGGACGAAACCTTTTTATGACCGGCGAGATTCGAAATCAGAATGGAGACGTGCTCGCGCGAGAAAAGGGGCGGTTCGTAGTGATCAAGCCTCGATAACGGATTTTAGGACTGCGAGATACAAAAGTTTCAAGACGGAGAGGAGAAGCAAGATGGAAGTCAAAAAGCCAAATGGCAGCGGCAACGGCAATAAAGGCTCGAACGAGTGGCGGGTCAAGGTCGGCCTCGCGGAAATGCTCAAAGGCGGCGTGATCATGGACGTCACGAACGCCGAGCAGGCCAAAATCGCCGAAAACGCCGGCGCCTGCGCGGTGATGGCGCTGGAGCGCGTGCCGTCGGACATCCGCAAAGAAGGCGGCGTGGCGCGCATGGCGTCTATCAAAGTGATTCGGGAAATCATGAAGACGGTGACGATTCCGGTGATGGCCAAAGTGCGTATCGGCCATTTTGCCGAGGCGGAAGTTCTTCAGGCGCTGGAAGTGGATTTCATTGACGAAAGCGAAGTCCTCACGCCCGCCGATGAGGAGAATCACATCTGGAAGCACGATTACCGCGTGCCGTTTGTTTGCGGCGCGCGCAACCTGGGTGAAGCGTTGCGGCGCATTGCCGAAGGCGCCGCGATGATCCGAACCAAGGGCGAAGCCGGTTCGGGCAATGTTGTGGAAGCGGTGCGTCACATGCGCGCGATTGTCAGCCAAATGAAGAAGCTCACTACCATGCGCGATGATGAATTAATGCACCAAGCAAAAGAGTTGGGAGCGCCGTTGGAGCTGGTCCGGCAAATCGCGAAGACCGGGAAATTGCCCGTGCCGAATTTTTCGGCCGGTGGACTCGCCACGCCGGCGGACGCCGCGTTAGTCCGCAGGCTGGGTGCGGAAGCGGTGTTCGTTGGCTCAGGAATTTTCAAGTCCAGCGATCCTGAAGCGCGCGCGAAAGCTGTGGTGAAGGCGACGACGCATTTTGAGGATGCGAAGGCGGTGCTCGAAGCACATGAGGAACTGGGTGAAGCCATGCGCGGGCTCGACGTGCGGCAAATGGAAGAAAAAGATCTGCTGTCCACGCGCGGCTGGTAAAACGGGGGCGCAGCATGGCTGCGCCCTTCGAAGTCACGGCACAATTCACATTGGGGCAAGCGCATTGAAGATAGGTATTTTGGCGGTCCAGGGAGATTTTCAGGCGCACAGAGCGATGCTCGAGCAGCTCGGCGCGAAAACGGCCGAAGTGCGTACCCCGGCCGACCTCGAAGGTTGCTGCGGATTGATTCTCCCGGGCGGCGAAAGTACGACTCAACTAAAGTTCCTTCAAGAAGAAGGCTTGGCCGACAAAATAGTAAGGTTCGCCGAGCACGGTGGAGCCATTCTCGGAACCTGTGCAGGCGCAATTTTGCTCGCCAAAGATGTGAAGCACCCTCGCCAAGATTCGCTGAACCTCATGGACATGACCGTGGTTCGAAACGCGTACGGACGCCAAATCGCCAGCGACGTGGTCCGCGGGCCGACGACCCTCAAGAAAGAGCCGCTCGAAATGGTATTTATCCGCGGCCCGGTGATTGAACGGGCCGGGCCGGAGGTCAAGGTTCTGGCAGAATACGCGGGAAAACCGGCGTTGGTGCAGCACCAGAACATTATGGCGGCGACATTCCATCCGGAACTGACCGACGACACGACAGTGCACGAATACTTTCTTCGACTCGCCAGTCAACGAGTCAAGCCGCCCAAAAACGGCGTAAAATCCCTTTCGTGAAAAAAGAGAAAACGGAGACAGCGGGCGCCCCGCGCTCCCAACGCACGCGCGTGCTGTTTGTGTGCGTCGGGAACGCCTGCCGCAGCCCGATGGCGGAAGCGATCGCCCGCTACGATGCCGCCGACGTGATGGAAGCATCGAGTGCCGGGTTGCATCCTTTGGGTAACACCGCCGATATGACCAGGCAAACGCTCATGAAAAACGGCTACTCGGCGAATGGGCTTACGTCCGATCTCCTCACCCGCGAGGATACGGACGCCGCCGACCTGGTCATTAACATGACGGGGAGAACCAGCGAGGAGGTTTTTCGCGGTCACGGAGGCCAGAGAAAAGTGGAAGACTGGCTCGTCGAAGATCCTTATGGCGGAGACCCGGAAACGTATCAGCGGGTTTTCGAAGGAATCCGGCGAAGAGTGAATCAGCTCGCGATGAGCTTGCGGGAGAAACGCGTAAGCCGGAGAGCAGAAAGATAGGAGCGTCTTTGCGGCGAGAAAAGACCAGCGTATCGCAGGAAGACTACCTGAAGGCGATTTGGGAAATGCTCGAGGAGAACCAGACTCCGATCAGCGCCCGGCTAGCGGAGGCATTGCAAGTCACGCCTCCGGCCGTAACGGCCGCGCTGAAACGGATGACGCGGGACGGGCACGTAAGCGTTGACCGTAAGGGGCAGATTGTCCTCACGCAAAAGGGAAGAAAGTTTGCTGAGCATCTTGCTTTGCGCCATCAACTCGCGGAAATGTTGCTAACGGATGTGATCGGTCTTTCCTGGGCCAAAGCACATGATGAGGCCGAGCGATTAGAGCATGCGATCTCGCCTGAAGTAGAAGCGCTGCTGATCAAGCGCTTCGGCGACAAGAAGAGCTGTCCGCACGGCGTTCCGATGCGCGGCGGAATCGCAACGTTGCGCAAGCAAGGCGCGCTGCTGCTGGCGGACTTGCGCGCGAAGGACTCGGGCGAAATTCTCTGCGTGTACGAGAAAGACGCACAGTTTTTGGAATTCCTGGAAGGACTGCACTTGCGCCCGTCCACGACCGTCGATGTCCTGAAACGCGAGTACGATGAGACCATGACTCTGCGCGTGGATGGAAAAACGGTTCACCTTGGCAAACCCGCCACAAGCCGCATTTGGGTGAAGAAGCTGACTTAGCCTGTTACTCGCCGAAAATAGAATTGACCTCCAGCGGTGTGACCGCTCTTTGTGCGAATGTGAACGTGCCCTGATCACGCATCTCGCGAGCGGCGCTGAGAAACGCGCCTAGAGCGGTTCGATAGAGCGCGCTGCCGACGCTGATACGTTTGACGCCGATTGCCGAAAGCTCCGCCGAACTCAGTGGCACTCCTCGCAAACCCATCACGACATTAACCGGACGGTCCACCGAGCGCACGACCGTAGCAATGTCGTCCTTGCTCGCAAGACCGGGTGCGTAAAGAACATCGGCGCCCGCCTCCTGAAAAGCTTGCAGGCGTTTGATCGTGTCGCGCAGATCCGGCCGGCCGTGCAAGTAATTCTCAGCGCGCGCGGTCAGCGTAAACGGAAAGGGAAGTGCGCGTGCCGCCTCGACCGAGGCGCGGACGCGCTCCACCGCAAGTGGCAGTTCATAGATTGGATCGTCCGGGCACCCCGTGGCATCTTCGATTGAGCCACCGACAAGCCCAGCATCCGCAGCAAGCCGGATCGTTTCTGCAACGACTTTCGGGGTGTCTCCAAAACCATTTTCGAGGTCGGCGCTGACCGGAAGATTGGTTGTAGACGCAATCGCTGATGCGTAGGCCAGAGACTCGGCTCGATTCAGCGTATTGTCGCGCCGCCCAAGCGAGAAGGCATAACCCATGCTGGTGGTGGCCAGAGCCTCAAATCCCAGGTGGGCCAGAATGCGAGCCGTGCCAGCGTCCCAGGGGTTGGGGATGATGAACGCGGAGTTCCGCGCATGCAGCGCGCGAAATGCCTGCCCCTTTTCCGCTTGCGTGAGAATGCTCATGTTAGTCCGTTCTGCCAAGCGTTGACGGGATGCTAAAGGCTCCATCCACGACCTCGACGAAATTTCTCTCTTCGCGAAGGATGAAGCGCTTCGCCTGGGCCATCTCAAAATTCGCGCGCGCTTCCTTGTCGGACCGCAAACGCTCCTTGTAGTGCTCGTACGATGCGAGGCTGTCAAAAGCAACCAGGCCCCAGCCTACGTCATTCGTGCCTTCGTAAGGAAGGAAGTATCCGACCAGATGCCCTCCGCAGCAGGGAATGATACGGCCCCAATTTTCGGCATACTTCTTGAAAGCCTCCCGCTGAAACGGATCAATCTGGTATCGAATGAAGCATGCGATGGCCATTGGTGGTCTCCTAGTGAGGAAATGGGGCCGGTAACGCGCGGCGCGCAAAGCCCACGTGTCGCCGAGAGCACTCGCAGCGCTTCGCGGCGGGTAATTTCCCGGGGAAAGCGCGTGGTCCGACCCGTGCAGGAATTATCCCTGTTGCCCGACAACCACACTTCGTTTATCATCAAACTGTGAATGCTATGAATGTCGAAACCGCCGACGCTTCGGCCTGCTCCATCGCCGCGGCGATCGGTGAACCTGCCCGGGCGCGGATGCTCTACTGCCTGACCGACGGGCGCGCACGCACAAGCACGGAACTCGCCATCGTGGCGGACGTAAGCCCTTCCACGGCCAGCGTGCACCTCCAAAGGCTAATGAGCAACCGATTGGTGAAAGTGTTAGCCCAGGGGAAGCATCGCTACTACCGTTTGGAAGGGCCAGACGTTGCGGCCGCGCTCGAAGCGCTTAGCGTGCTCGCAGGAGGAACGCGCAACACCTTCGTGCCAAATACGCCCGAACCTTTGCGTGCGGCCCGGACTTGTTACGACCATATCGCAGGCTCGCTTGGCGTAACGCTCCACGATCGCATCAGGGCCATGGGATGGTTGGTGGACGATTCAAAGGACGGCAGTTCGTACGACCTCACGCAGCGCGGGGAAAAAGGTTTGCAAGCGCTGGGCATGGAGATTGATGCAACGCGCGCGCTGCGGCGCCGTTTCGCGTTCGCTTGTGTGGACTGGAGCGAGCGCCGGCCTCACCTGGGTGGCGCTCTCGGCGCGGCTTTGTTGAAAGTCGCGCTGAAAAAAAGATGGGTCGCGCAGGACCTGGACAGCAGGATCTTGCATGTCACCGCCTCCGGGCGGCGGGAAATGCAGGTCCGTTTCGGCCTTCAGAGTTAATTCCCACGAATCGCCTGCAACCAATAAGATTCGTTTCCCTTTGCTGATTCGACAAAGCGAATGGAACCCAATTCTCGGAGAACCGGGTTGTAATGTTAGATTTTAATTGCGTCCCGGCGGGGAATAGAGTGCCCCTTCACTCGCGGCAAATGGGGACAGAAGTGCCTGTTTGCCTGCACCGGATGGGAACACGCTCATGGCCAAGCCTCACAAAAAAAGCCCGCGCCGTCCACGGCAGACCAAAGCAAGCCCCCGCCTAGCCCCCAACGACGACTTGTCCGGGATGGTCGCAGAGCTTCGCCAAACCAACGAAAGATACGCGCGCATGATCCAGTCCAGCCCGGACGCCATCACCCTGCGCACGCTCCCCGAACGCCGCTATATCGAGGTCAACGAAGGCTTTTGCCGCATGACGGGCTACGCGGCCGAGGAGGCGATCGGCAAAACCTCCGCCGAACTCCACGTCTGGGCCGATCCCGAACAGCGCGGCGCCACCTTGCAAAAAGTTCTGCGCGAGGGGGAAGTCCACGAAGAGGAATTTCGTTTTCGCACGAAGTCGGGGGAGATCCGCTTCGGCCAGCTCGCCGCCGTCAGGGTGAGTGTTGGCCAGCAACAATGCATGTTGTCGGTGAGCCGCGACATTACCGAAAGAAAAAACGCCGAAGAAGAGCTTCGCCGCTCGGAAGCCAATTTCCGCTCTCTGGTTCACGATGCTCCCTTCGGAATCCTGCAGTCCACTCTCAAAGGGCGGATTCTCCAAGCCAATCCTGCGCTTGTGAACATGCTGGGATATGGATCTGAAGACGGGCTTTGCCGACTCAATTTGGACCGGGATATCTATCACGATGCAAGACAGGGTCAGCGATTGCTCGAAGAGCACTCGCATCGTAAGGATTTTCACAACGTCGAAGTCCAATGGAAGCGTAAGGACGGAAATATCATTACGGCGCTTCTCAATGGGCGGCGTGTCGCTGCTCCTGACGATGCGCAAGCCTACTACGAAGTGTTCGCCGAGGACATTACGCAGCGCCGTATCCTCGAGCGTCAGCTTTTTCAGTCGCAAAAAATGGAGGCCATCGGCCGGCTGGCCGGAGGGATCGCTCACGACTTCAACAATTTGCTTGGCGTGGTTCTTGGCCACACGGAAATTCTGGAGGAAGCTGCCCGGCGAGACGTGCGGCTCCAGAGAAGCGTGGAGGCCATCCAAAGCGCCACACAGCGCGCTACAGCCCTCACCACGCAGCTTCTCGCCTTCAGCCGGAAACAAATGGTCGAGCCAAAAATCCTTGACCTCAACGTTTCGGTCCGCGAAATGGAAAAACTGCTTCGACGCGTCATCGGAGAAGATATCGAGCTGATTATTCGCGTGCCATCCGGGGCCGGCACCATTCGGATGGATCCCGGCCAGATCGACCAGATCCTGATGAATCTCGCGGTGAATGCCCGAGACGCCATGCCGGACGGCGGCAAACTGATCCTCGAAACATCCTCCGTGATCCTCGACGACTCATATGTCGGCCAACATCTGGGCGCTGCTGCCGGACCGTTCGTGCTATTGAGTATCAGCGACACGGGCTGCGGCATGGATCAGGAAACCCTGTCCCACATTTACGAGCCCTTTTTCACCACCAAGGAAAAGGGCAAAGGCACAGGGCTGGGGCGTTCCACGGTCTATGGAATTGTCAAGCAATCTGGCGGCTACATCATGGCCTACAGCGAACCCGGGCGCGGCACGACTTTCAAAGTTTACTTTCCCCATGTCCGTGGAGTTCCCGAGGCCCCGCGCGCGTCCGCCCGTCGCCCGGAACTTCCCGGAGGGAGAGAGACGATCCTTCTTGTGGAAGACGAAACCGCCCTTCGCGAGCTTACCCGCGGCTTGCTGGAAACCGCCGGTTATTCGGTGTTGGAAGCCGCAAGTGTGGAGGACGCCATTCGTCTTGCCGAGGCCGCCGATCGCAAGATTGATTTGCTGTTGACGGACGTGGTGATGCCCGTAATGGACGGCCATGAATTGTCCCGCCGGCTGACGTCGAATTACCCGACGCTCAAGGTTCTCTACATGTCCGGCTACACGGACGATGTGATCGTTCAGCGAGGAGTCTTGAACGGCGGCACCAGGCTGCTGCAAAAACCGTTTGGCCGCGCCAGCCTGCTGGGAAAAGTCCGTCAAGTCCTGGACTGCTGACTCGAATCGCAATCCGACCGAGGTTCTCGCAGCGAGAAACTACTTGCGCTCGTCCAGCAGTGATTGCAGGCGCGCATAGCCCGTGCGGCTTACGGGAAGTCGCGCGCCGTCGCTAAGAATCGCGAGCCGGCTGTCTTTGCCGTAGGGTTCGATGCGCGCGACCCTTTCCAAATTCACAATGTAAGAGCGGTGGATACGCACAAAGCAGTTCGGATCGAGGCAGGCCTCAAGGCTCGCGATGGTCTGCTGCTTGAGATGTTTCCTGCCCTGGCTGGCCAACGCAACGTAATCGTCCTGCGCTTCGACGTAATCAAGCTTGGCGATCGGAATCAGCGTTACGCGAGTGCCGTCTTTTACGACGACGCGTTCCAGAAATTGTTGCGGAGGGCGCGCGGAGTCGGCGAGCTTTAGCGGGGAAGGCATTTTCTCGCCAAGCCGGGATTTGGCGCGCTCCAGGGCCTCCTCAAAACGTGCTTTCCCGATGGGCTTCAGTAAATAATCCACCGCATGGACCTCGAACGCCCGCATGGCGTATTGGTCGTAAGCAGTGACGAAAATGACAGAAGGGTCTTCGCCAATGAGTTCGAGCACATCGAACCCCGTAAGCTTTGGCATCTGCACATCGAGAAAAATCAAGTCGGGCCGGTGCTCGGCAAAGGCTTTGACGGCTTCAAATCCGTTCGCGCATTCCGCCGCGATCTCGATTTCCGAATGCGGCTGCAATAATTCGCGGATAATGTGCCGGGCCAATTCCTCGTCGTCAACGATGAGCGCCCGCCACCTTTTCTTTACAGAGACGCTCAAGCCTTTTCCTCACTTTCGAGCGGAATCGACAGACTGACCTGAAAGAGATCGCCCTCGGCCATTACGTGAAGAGCCGCCTCTTTTCCATAGCGCGCTTCCAGCCGTTGTTTCACATTTCTCAAGCCCATGCCGCTTGACCGGCGCGGGGGCGCGTCGGGATCCCAGGAATTCTCTACCAGGATTTCCAGGTGGCCGTTTTGGCGTTCGGCGGTCAAGCGCACTTCGCCGCCTTCCGGTAGGTTTGCGATACCGTGCCTGATCGCGTTTTCCATCAGCGGCTGGAGCAGTAAGGGAGGCAGCAGGCAGGCCTTGGAATCTTCTTGGATGGCCTCCTGCGTTTTCAGCCGTTCGCCAAATCGAATTTTCTCGATAGCAAAGTATTTTTGAAGCAGGTCGAGTTCTTCGGAGAAATGGACGACCGTTTTTTCGCCAAGTCCCAAAGTCAAGCGCAGAAACTCACCCAGCAGCACGCACATTTCGCGGGCGCGTCCCGCATCGATGCTCGTCAGTGCGCTAATGGAATTCAGGCTATTGAATAGGAAATGAGGGTTGATCTGCGCCTTCAGGGCTTTCAATTCGGCGTCGCGCGCAAGTATGAGTGCCTCCGCCGCCTGCGCTTCCGCGCGACGCGAATCCTCCATGGCGATCAGAACATAATGAAACGCGACCGAGAGCAAGTACAGTAGAACGCCGACGGTGAAAATGGCGTTCACTTGCGGCAAGAATTGGCGGGTAAGGCCGGCTAACTGTTCGGGGCTGAGCACCGCGTAGGCAAAGGCATCGCTAGCCCTGGTCCAAACGAAGCTGAAGAATACGGCCGCGGTCAGGTGCGTCAGCAGCAAGCGGATGAAGCTGACCTTGCCCAGGGGAGTTGCGCGACAGGGATACCAGGCCGAGAGGCAAAGAAAAGCGTACAACAGGTATACCGGTAGGGTGAGAACGGCTGCATGAAACCAATCAAGCAACCCGCGCGAGACTAGGCCGTAGATCGAGGTGGCAACCAGCGGGACCCATGCGAGCAGATAGAGGCCCAGGCGGTTGCGCGTGAAGAGCGGATGCATGGGGGTTAGTTCTTGATTTCCAGGCCGCCAAAGATAACCGCCCCGGTGATGATCAGTGTCTTGAGGTTGGCGGTTGGGTCATTTACGCGAGCGGTGCGAGTTTTGTCCTCTATGCCACCAAAAATGGGCGCCCCGCGAAACGCCACTTGCCACGTGGGAGGGACGCGGATCTCCACGCCCCCGAAGATGGTCGTAATCGCCAGGGTCGCCTCGTTGGCTTGAATGGTCGCTTCCGTGAGATCCAGTTCAACGCCGCCAGATATCGCGGTGACGTCGCCGCCTTGAAAGTCCTGGCTGGTCATGCGGCGTTCCAACCCGCCAAAGACTACGGCCTCATTGAGCGTCGTGCGTGGGTCGACTTGTGGCGACGAGGAATCAGCAGGCTTATTTCGAAATTCCATCGATCCCCAAAAAACGAAAAGGCCGAGGGCGATCAGCAGCATGGGCCAGAGCTGGTTCCATCCAAAGTGGGTAATCCCGAGTTCATTAAGTTGCAAAACCACGCCCGCCAATACCAGTAGACCGCCCCAGGCGCGGCTATGAGAGAAATTCAGCAGCCCGACCAGGACGAGGGCCAAGGGCCAAAACCGAAAAGGATTCCCCATGGAAATGATTCCCAGGTGGTCCAGCAGGAAGGCGCCGCCGATTAAGACGAGAATGCCGCCCATGATCATCCCGCCGCGGCCTCGGGCGCGCATGTCTAAGCCGATCACCATGGGACGCCGGCGCCCTTTCCAACTCCGAGAAGAGGTCTTCATCTGATCGTCGATGTTCCGATGAATCTGTTCGTGGATGTCGTCACTAAACTTCTTCGCCCGGTCGAAGGCCTCGTCGCTCATTTTCTTCGCGCGATCCTGGACCTCGTTACTGAACTTCTTAGGATCGAAATTGTGCTCGTCGCTCACGCAATTCTCCTGTAGTTCGCGCGCCACATCTGTCGCTTAGGACTCGCTCTCGTACTCCCCCGATGAAAACGTCTGCGCCAGCTTCCTGCTGGCGAAACGCACGCCGACTGCGCCGTGCAAAAGAATAGCTCCGATAATAACCAGAATCAGAGGCCAAAGGGATACCAAGATCGAAACAAGGGCGGCCTGAAACGAGGATGGATCGAAGAAATAGGCCTGCACGGCGCGCAACCCCGCCAGGCCGATTTCGATTGCGGCGCCCAGTGGGCCAGGTGCCGAAAACCAGGCGCTCGCCTGGAGCGCCAATGCATCCAGATTGGCAGTCAACAGCGTTATCCCGAAAGAGAAGAGAATCGCTCCTGCAACGATGTGAACTGTTTTGGATGACGTCAGCGACTTTGCCCTATGGACCTTTGCCCCGTTGAACTTTGCTTTGCTGAGCATATGAGCCATGTTGACCTCTTCGCTGCTTTACGGCCCGCCTCTCCCAGCGGGCCTGGCCGGTTTCCCGTGCCCAAAGCGAGAATAGGCAGACTCCTTCGAGCGCGCACGCGGGATTCGGCAGTCAGAAGGGAATTACCGGCGAACGACGCCTCCCAGCCGGGGAACGCCCCCGTGCTTCCCCAATCCGGGGAACGGGGAGCCCGCCGTAAGGCCCCAGCTCAGGTGCTTCGCGACTGTAGGGGCCGCTTTCTGAGGCGGGCCTGGCTTGTTTGTTGTGGCGCAGCTTGCTGCGCGATTTTGCAGCGCCTGCATCTTAATCATCCTGAGGCGAAGGGGCGTGCGCTTTGCCCTTGTAAAGGCAGGGCTTCTGCCGGGAAAACCTCGCAGCCCGGCCGAAAAAAACAGTTGACACGTTCTGAAGAAGTGCTAGATTTCTAGCATGCATGCTAGAAATCTAGCACATGGAAGATCATGAAGAGAAATCTCAAGCCAAATGCTCTGACCCGCCGCGAACGCCAGATCATGGACATTCTTTACCGGCTCGAACGTGCTTCGGTGGGAGAGGTGCTCGCGCAACTCGATGGCAAGCCCAACTATTCCACCGTCCGCGCCCAGCTTCGGGTGCTCGAGGAGAAGGGCCACGTCCGCCATGAAGAACACGGGTTGAAATACGTGTATGCTCCGTCGGTTCCTCGCGAACTCGCGCGCCGGTCCGCCCTCCAGCACCTGGTCCAAACGTTTTTCGAAGGCTCCACGGAGAAGGCGGTCGCGGCCCTGCTTGGCGGCGAGGGCTGGAGGATTTCCTCGGAGGAGCTCGACCGCCTCGCCCGCGTTATCGCGCAGAGCAGGAAGGAGAACTAGCCATGCAGTGGCTCGGAAGCCCGGAATTAACGCTGTCCCTCCTGAT
>Ga0126378_10000586_pt1 | contig 26536 bp, 20 predicted proteins | sample PanSoiMetPlot_23_FD_92587 | JGI IMG/M metagenome (GOLD analysis project Ga0126378, IMG submission 92587) | Tropical forest soil microbial communities from Panama - MetaG Plot_23 | ecosystem: Environmental > Terrestrial > Soil > Tropical forest > Bulk soil | place: Panama | collected 2016-02-17
ACGGAAGGTTGCAAATTGGCCCGGGTGGCCAGAGACAAACTTTGGGTCGTCACGTCTCTCAAGCCTCACAGACTCAGGCCGTCCCTGAGAGTCTGCCGTGCGCTAGCGACGCAGCAATGAAGTCCCTGTTCGATAAAGATTGAGCTGTCGAGCGCTGACCGGATCGTTTTTTCGCCAAGCCGGGCGACGGCTTCCCTGAAAACGATCTGGTTGGTAAAGCAACCAGAAGATACGCCGGTGCCCCGGTCTACGCAAGTTCAAAAAAACCTACAAACCGTGTAGGACAAAAACACGGATTCTTTTTTGATTATTTGTGGGATTTATTTTATGGAGCGGCCTATCGGAATCGAACCGACACCTGAACCTTGGCAAACCGGGCGCCAACGGAGCTTCAGGAACTTACGGGCACTTACCGGCACTTTCAGGAGCATTTCGTAGCGTTTAGAGCCCGTAGAAACGCGTAATGTTCCTCAGGTTGTTCCCATACCACGCTAATGCCCTACGCGGAACGAAGGTTGGCACCAATGCAGGACAGCGAGGAGGTCAGACCTGGAGACCTTCGAAGGGACAAATCAACGGAGAAACTGCACGATCCCTTAGCCGTTCACTTATTCGTAGTCGAGGAAGATGCTCGGATGGGTGAGTTGCCCCCAACTGAAACTTTGCCTTAACAACGACAATCTCGCAGCAGCAAGACTCATCCGGGGACTGGAGCGAACAACCTTGATTGGCTTGAAGAGCTTGTGGACTAAAGGACGCCCGATCGTGTCGCCAAAGCTCAATCTTCCGCGAGCCTTGTTCGTGCTCGGCAAAATCGACGAGATTCTTGTGTAGGAGAAAACGAAGGAACAAGAACGAGAAGCGCGGTATGCGGATCTCGGGCGTTATCTCTGCGAGGTTCGGATCGGGCAGTATTGGCGGCTTGAGGGACTGAAGTCCTTGACGAGTTTCTAGAGCGACGCTTTCCGGAATCTCGCAGGAAGGCGTACTACGTCATGACCGTCTACGAGCACCTGACGCGAATGCCGAAACGTGGGCTCCGGCGGATCGGGGGGACTAAAGCGAGAGCAGCGGCGGTCGTAGTCTGAAGATTATTGAGGAGTGGTTTGGTAGACCGACTCCCTTCGCAGGCAATTTGATGATTGGTCTCGACGAGATGTACCCCACATTCGTCGACGAAAGCGCTGGATGTGATGGTTCCTTGTTGCCTCTCTAGCGCCCTTCACCGCGTAGTAAGGCTGGGACAGTCTTAAACAAAATGGCAACATCGAGTCCCAGGGTCCAGCTTTCGATGTATTCCAAGTCCAGCGCCATGCTAGTTTCGAATGAAGGATCATTGCGGGCTGTCACCTGCCACAACCCCGTTAGGCCGGGGCTCACATCTAATCGACGCAAATGTTCGACGGCGTAGCGTTCGTAGTCGTCGATCGGGTGCGGTCGCGGGCCTACTAAGCTCATGTCACCGCGTAGGACATTCCAGAGTTGCGTCAACTCATCCAAGCTGTATCTACGCAACCAACGTCCCAGGCGCGTAGTCCGGGGGTCCTCCTCCATCTTGAAAAATGGGCCGTGGCGATCATTTGCACTCCGAAGACTTTCTTTTTGAACGTTTGCGTCTGCCACCATGGTGCGCAATTTGTAGCACCGAAACGTCCTGCCTTTAAGTCCTACACGATCGGCCACATACAAGGAAGGACCCTGCGAATCGATCCGAATCAGAATTGCGAGTAAAGCGAGAACGGGGGCGGCTACGATCAAAGCGAACGCTGAGACTAGGATGTCCAGAGCGCGTTTGATGGCGAGCCCCACGCTAGGGATGGGCTGCCAATGTAAGTCCATGACAGGAAACCCACCCATCATGTGCAGTTGCGCCTGCCAGCCCAAACCGTCGTAGATATCCGGCACAATCTTCAAACCAAGCCTCAATTTGCGGGCTTCGAAGACGATTGTTTTAACTACCTCTCTATCAGACGGAAGCGTGATGAACAGCTCGTCCACAAATTGCGTAAGCGCCAAATGACGAAGATCACTCAGTTTCCCGAGAACGCGTGTGTCGGACGACGACTGATCATCGAGAAAGCCGCAAACCGAATATCCCAGGTGGGGATTCCGCTGCAACCACCCCGCCAAAGCCATGCCCATTCGTCCTGCACCTACAATCAAAACTCGCGACACGCCGATGCCCTCGGTCGTCCGCCGCAGCACGAATCGCCTCTTGAAGTACCTCCATCCGGAGAGGGCCACCACGTTGAGCGCACCCGCTGAGATTACAACAAGCCTTGATGCCTCTTGGTAACCAGATATGAAAATGAAAAGCACAAGAAGACTCGTCGCCAAGCCAACCGCTCTAGCCACCATTAGACTTTCGTCCAAAACGCTTCGGTCACGTGGCGTGCGATAAAGGGATTGACTCGCGCAGCCCATGACAACAAGCGCCGAATAAAGAATGAAGACCCCGGCGTAAGCATGCCCAACGGCTCCGTCGAAAAGTTGGCGTTCTGGGCCCCAAAGCAGGCCGATGCCAAATCTCGACCACAACACTGCTGCACCGATCATGCACACCAGAATGGCATCAATAGAGGCGTACGCCATCTGGACCGGTAATCCCCGTGCTAGGCTTTTGCCCCGATTGCGTCCGCGTGTTTGCTGTTGCGATGGCAGCACGCCCTCCGCAAGCAACTGCTCCAAGGAAGGCGCCTCACCTATCGTAGGCGACACGGCACGACGTGTGGCTGCGCCATTCATTTGCGGATCTCCCTTTTATTCACAATCTCTCGTTGAGGCGGAGTTTCCAAATCCAGTGGGTGTCGTGCTAATACGCGCCGGTCTCGCGCCGCTGATGCTGCCTGCGACGTCTACACGCACGCTAAAAGTCAGGATCTACCGGACGCATGGGTGTAATGCGAAATAAAACAGCCCGAAAGGCAAACCAAGTAATGATGGACACTGTCTACCGGCGCTTGAAAGAATTAGTATTCAAGGTCCGAAATTCTTCAAGCGCTACTTCAATGTGTGGTTTGCTTTTGAGCTTACTGCGCGGAAGCGACTTCGTGGACTCCTCTTGCGCCTCTTTCGCGGGCTAGGAATTGGTCGTAGATCCATTTATACGTCTTCTCAAGGCCCGCTCGCAGTGGCGTGTTTGGCTCCCAATTCAGCAGTTTCTTAATCAGTGTGTTGTCGCTGTTCCGGCCGTTCACGCCTTTTGGCGCGCTGAGATCGTACTTGCGCTTCAGTTTGATGCCGGCGATATCTTCGGCCATATCCACCAATTGATTGATGGTCACGGCTTCGCTTGAGCCCAGATTGATGGGCTCGAGGATGTCGGAGTTCATGATCAGATCGATGCCCTGCACGCAGTCATCGATGAACATGAAGCTGCGCGTCTGGTTTCCCGAACCCCAGATTTCGATTTCGTGTTTCCCGGACAGTTTCGCGTCGATTACTTTCCGACAAATGGCCGCTGGCGCTTTCTCGCGGCCCCCATACCACGTTCCCCATTGTCCGTAGACGTTATGGAAACGCGCGACGCGAGTATACAACCCGAAGTCTTCGCGAAAGTGTCGACACATGCGCTCAGAAAAGAGTTTCTCCCATCCATAGCCATCCTCGGCAAGAGCAGGGTATGCATCCTCTTCTTTCAGTGAAGACGCTTCAAAGCCCTTTTGTTTGTCTCCGTTGTAAACGCACGCCGAAGAGGAATAAAAATACTTTTTCACGCCATATTTCTTCGCGGCCTGCAGCATGTGCGTGTTGATGAGAACCGAAAGCATACAGAGTGCTTTGTTGCGCTCGATGAAGCCCATGCCACCCATGTTGGCGGCAAAGTTGTAAACTTCGCTAGCATCCCTGACCGCAAGCTCACAATTTTCTTTGAGATTCAGATCAAGCGACAAGTTCTCTACGTCATTAAACAGCTGATACCATTCGCCGAATGGTTTGATGTCGACGGCACGGATGGCTTTATAGCCTCGACAACGAAGGGCAGCAATATAAGCCCCCCCAATGAAGCCTCCAGCTCCAGTCACGACGTAAGTCTTGCTGTGGTTGTTCATTGAACTGCCTCCCGGATCCGATTCACGTTTGCTCAATATCTGTCTTAGGTCTCAGTTTAGAGAACGGGGTCCATGTCGCACCGAACTGGATTAGTACACGTAGAGGTGCCCTGGGGCTCGGCTAGTAGGAATTCGGATTTACCAAGGACTGAAAACTTACCTCTCGGAGATTGCACCTCTAAGAATGTTGAGTTCCGTCGTACTCGCTCTCGCACACCGAAGTTAAAGACTTTTCAAACTCTTGCATCAGCCGCTCTCTGCTTAGGTGGGTCACGGCATACCTCCTGGCTTCTTCTCCCATTCGTTTCCGCAAATCTGAGTCAACTGCGAGGCGGCATATCGCAGAGACAATAGCAGCTGAGTCGCCTGGGGGAACTACCAGCCCGCAGCCCTGAACACAACTAGCTATTTGGGTCTCAGGCCTTGCCGTCGCGACCACAGGGCGTCCGGTAGCTAGCATCTCCCTTAGTTTGCCGGGCATTACGAGGTCAGATACGCCTTCCCGCTGGGGTAGGAGATGTATGTCCGCCAAGTTAAACAGATCATTCAGGCGGTTATCTGGTTGTAAGGGAAGAAAAGTCACATTAGGAAGTGTACCCACGAGGCTTGCAAGCTTTGTTCTGTATGTTCCTGCCCCACAGAACACGAAGCGAATCTCTGAGCGACCAGCAAGGCAGCGGGCAGCTTCTGCTAGATGATGCAGCCCTTGTTTTTCTCCCATATTCCCAGAATAAAGAGCGACGATGGCGGAGTCCGGAATGCCGATTTCGCGACGCAAGGGACTGACCGTAGGGAGCGGGAAAATGGCCTCTGTGTCTACGGAATTCGGAAAAAGCACACAGCGCGAGGATGAAACGCCCTTTTTCTCAAGGCACTCGATCATCTTCTCCGAAATCGTCGACACTCTATCACATCGACTTAGAACGGACCGCTCAACAGCCAGAGCGAACTTGCGAATCGCAGGAGAAGTCAACAGTCCAAGCTCAAAAGCGGCATCAATTTCGAAGTCCTGGACATGCAGCCAAGTCTTTGCACCAGCCAAGCGCGCAACCATCAGGGCGGACGGCGCACAAAATAACGTAGGTTCGATAATTATTACGACGTCAGGACGCCACAAGACATGAGCGAGCACGGCGGGCCAACTGCTCGCCGCAAAACTTGCCAGGTGAAGTAATCTCCGCCTCGCGGAATGAGTTTTGGGCACCCAAAGCGGACAACGGACCACACCTGTATTCAGCGGGGAATGGCCATTGAGGCTAATTTTGTAGCGCCACGAAGAATATTCCGGACGGACACGCCACTCGGGGTAGAAAGGAGGCGCGGTCACCACGCGTATTTGGTGCCCCCGGGACGCCAACCAACTCGCCATTTCCCCGGCCGACCTACCAGCACCGGTGAGATCGGGTGCAAAGAGTAAGCTATGAATTAAGATCCGCATGAGCTAAGTTCTCTCCGTGACAACCAGGCAATCACCGTGGCCCAAGAGATTCCCCAGCCTAAGATGGAAAAAACAGACCCTAACAAATAGCGTTAAGAAAATCACAGGATGGCGTTCCTTAGATCTACGACTTACGCATGGTGGGAATAGACACGGTATCCGTTCTCATGAACTATGCGGTCGCGCTCTGCGGCCTTGAGATCCGACTCTACCATTTCGGCCACCATCTGGCGGAAAGAGACCTTGGGCTTCCAGCCCAGCTTCAACCGCGCCTTGGTCGCATCGCCTACCAGACTGTCCACTTCCGCAGGACGTATATACCCTGGGTCAACCGCGACAACGCAGCGGCCATCTGCGGTGAACGCCTTTTCCTCCAGCCCGCCCCCACGCCACGTAAGGTCAATGCCGATTTCCTTTGCTGCCGCACTGACGAATTCGCGGACGGTGAATTGTTCTCCTGTTGCAATGACAAAGTCCTCTGGAAAATCCTGCTGCAACATCAACCACATAAGCTCAACGTAATCACGAGCATGACCCCAGTCACGCTTCGCATCAAGATTGCCGAGATAGAGGCAGTCCTGCAAACCCATCTTAATGCGCGCAAGACCACGCGTGATTTTGCGCGTGACAAACGTCTCGCCTCGAACAGGAGATTCATGGTTGAAAAGGACGCCGTTACACGCATACATCCCGTACGCCTCGCGATAGTTTATTGTGATCCAGTAGGCAAAGAGTTTTGCTACAGCGTAGGGCGAGCGGGGGTGGAAGGGCGTGGCCTCATTCTGAGGCGACTCAAGCGTGAGCCCAAAAAGTTCCGAAGTCGAAGCTTGATAGAAACGAACGGAATTCAGCATTCCCAAAATGCGGATGGCATCCAGGAGACGGAGCGTTCCCAGCGCATCCACGTCAGCTGTGTATTCAGGAGTTTCAAACGAAACATCCACGTGGCTTTGCGCCGCGAGATTATAGACCTCTGCCGGTTGCGCTTCCCGAACCACGCGAAGCAGGCTATTCGCATCTGTCATGTCACCGTAATGCAAAAAGAAGCGGACGTCAGAGTTGTGCGGATCCTGGTAGAGGTGATCGACGCGCACAGTATTGAACGATGACGAACGACGCTTGATCCCATGCACTTCGTAGCCTTTGTTGAGGAGGAACTCGGCCAGGTATGCTCCGTCCTGGCCTGTAATTCCAGTGATAAGTGCTTTCTTCATATGTTCCTGATCATCCTCCCTGTTTGCGACGCGGTTCGATGCAACAGTTACACGCTGCTGGGCTTGACCCAGAGACATGTATCGGTCACGCCGTCTGAAGTCCAAATGTTCCGCCACCCCTTCACACGATCTAGGTAGACAGCCCATAGTTTCGTCTCTGGGCCATTCTCCGGCCGACGCGAGTAAGGAGAACGACTCCGATTGGGCAAATACCTATTGCAGTCGTCCAGAATCACGATGCCGCCCGGCTTGACCAGAGAAATAGCTGCTAGTGCGCATTCATCTCTCGCCAATCCATCTACAAGGCTGAAGTCGAAACTTTCAGGAGGGTACTTAGTCGCAAGTCTGGGGTAATCATGCTCGTCCGCGCAAAGGTGGTAGTCGACGTTCTTCAGGCCCTTGGACTTAAGGCTGGCGTTGATCCGTCGATACCAATCGGGATTATGTTCCACGCTGACCAAACTTCCAACTCTTTCTGCAAGCCACACCGTGCTACGCCCCGATCCCCACTCAAAGCCACGATCACAAGGCGTAAGCCAGTTCTCTAAGATTTTCGACATCTCTTGCCGAAGCCACGGGGCATTCGGATGCCTGCGCTGATAGACAATCTGGTTCAGGCGGTCGTAAATGTAACGAGGTGTCCAGTGGCCAAATTCGCGCAATTTATTTCCCTCTTAATTGGAAGAAGCGCGCAAAACTATATCCTTGGAGCTTCTCCCTTCCATAGAAAGACCTGCGGCTCCCGAAAACCCTCTATGGGTCATCTGTCCCTCATGGGAGACAGAGCTGGCTGTGCGCTGAATCATTTGTGGCCCGGGAGAATTGCCATGTTGGTCCGATAGACATTCGACTGAGCCACGACCACGATGATCAAAGCCCACAAGGGAGGACGGTAGATATCTGGCGCCGCAATTGAATATGCAACTAGTAATCCAATCAAAGACCAGAAGCCCATTTGCAACATGCTCGGGGCCTCTCTGATCGGAAAAAACTTAACGATTTTGTAGACTACCATCGCAAAGAGGGTGGTTCCGACGACACCAACTGTACAAAGAAGTGTCGTAATTAAGCTCGAATGCCGACTGCTGCCCAGTCCCACACCCAGTCCGTAGGTGCTTTTGAAGATGGTAACTGCGTCCAAGTCAGCGGACACTCGGCTAGCCATTGCAGCACTATTTGTCTTATCAACCGTCATCGCGACGACGGTCTGCGAAAGACTCGGGATCAAAAGGAGAGCGAGTCCCATAACGCACGACCCGGTCAAAATTATTGTGCTCCAGCCTTTGACAAGAGACAGCTGTGCAGGAGATTCGCGCTTTGAGAAAGGATAGAAACAAATCAGCAGCGCGCAAAGCACGATAGTGAGCGCAAGGTAGCCCGTCGTTGATCCCGTGCCCAGCAGCACAACCAAAAGCGCAAGCAGAGCAAGAAGATAACGGGCGCCGCGTCTCCCCCGCAGGTAGCTCGCGACTAAGCCACACGAGACAGCGGCCAGGAACGCACCGGCGAAGGAAGGGCCGCCGAGCGTCGAACTAATCCTAAGGTAGCCATCCACCTGCTGGTCCAGGGGGTGAGTATCGAATGGATTATTGGGGCTGTTATTTAATATTTCGTATGGATAAGACCAACCGGAGACAAACGCGAGAAACTGCAAAAGTCCGGCTGCCACCACAGCAAAGACCGCCCAACGAAGGGCCTTCGCCAGTTTTTCCGCTTGATCCATTGTCCGAACGACATGAAAGGCGTATAGCACGCCAGCCACGTTCAGCGCCAGGTAAATTCCCTGTCCGAGGTTGCTGAAAGTCCACCGAAGCGGTACAAGGTTCCCTACCATCATGTCCCAGTCCTCCACCTCTCGCGGGGCATAGACTGGAAGGCCAGCGAACAGCCAAGGCATAACGACGCTCGAGGCAAACGACCATGCGAGGAAGGCAAGCAACAGGACTGAGATCCCTCTTGCTGCCGTTTTTTCCGATGGTAACCACGTTCCTCCACGCCAGACCCATAAAAGAAGGCGAATTGCCACGCAGATTTCTACGAAATAAAACGGTGATACGCCGAATACAAAGCCGCCGATATTCCCGTTAATAACGGACCCGGCCTCGAAAATTGACGCAAAAACCAGAAGTGGCAATAAGTACTGCGGCCTCCAGAGGAAGCACAGAATCGTGATCGGAATGAAGAATGCGCCTAAGAGTGTCACTGATCGGACCTAAGGAAGTTGATGACAGGTTTCATCGTGATTTCAGCGCGTAAAACTAATTACTGATAATGCGGCTACCGGGATAAAGCATCATTTTGGCTGGGCTGACAACCCTCGGAACGTCTCGCTTTTGAAGTCAACTCCCGATTGACCGTTGCAAATGATTGACGCCAGCCTCACCGAAAGTGGTGGGTTTGCCAAATGTTGGTAGTCCTTAAACGCTGTCTGTCGCATGCTGGCCAATCGCATGGGATTCGAGGCAAGCGACTTGATTGACTCATACAACGATTGCTCTGGCTTCGTGTGGTCGTATAGTAGTCCGTCGACCCCGTTTCGAATGAAGCTGGGCTCGGGCCCCTGATGCGAAGCCAGGTTATCGTGCGTAACGACCGGGAGGCTAAGCGACATCATGTGCTCAACACTCAAGCCGGCGTTCCCCGGATAGCAGCCGAGGAAACAATCCCGTGAAATCAACTGAATTTGTTCCGCATCATAGACCTGGCCGTGCAGGATAATCCACGGCCGATCGGCCGCCTCTTTCTGCAAGAGTGACTCTTCTTCCCCGGCCCCGATCACATGGAGCGTTAGCTGAAGACCATCCACTCGCCTGATTCTTTCCATGACTTGCACGAGCAAGTCCACTCCGTTGCCTCGACGGAGTCTACCGATAAAGAGGATCCCCGTTTCCTTGCCGGTTTTTTGTTCCGGTGGTACGGGAAATCGGTTGATCATCGAATTGTCAGCGACGGATAGTTTTTGATCGGAGAATCCGTAATGAATAAAAGACTGCCGCACAATCGGGGCATAGCATATGTACGACGTGGCAAGCTTTAAGAGAGCAGTCATCATCCATCGGTACAGAACTCCGATTTTGTGTTTCTTAAAGAGTCCGTGACCATGAACGTAAGTCGGAATACCCAGCGCCCTTCCCAAGAGGAGTGTCGTCCAGAAGGTTAGGTAACGTGGATTGCCAGAAACCATGATGGCATCCGGTCTTTCGCGGTAAATATACTTTTCGATCCCCCATTGAATCATTCCAATCTTGTCGCCGAAAGGCTTAAACGTAGGAACTACAAAATAGCGCACTCGCGAGTTCTGGGGCCGCAAAACGCTGCCAAAACCTGCCCCCGCAGGCGTGGGCGAAAATACGATGTCAACTTCGCAAGACTCAGCCATCTCAAAAAATGTCTCGCGACTGTAGTTCGAAAGCAGAGGCTGGATGATGCAGAGCCTTTTCATTTCAGGCATGCCACTCATGCAATTGCAGGATGATCGGTCAACTGACGAACAATCGTGCTTGCTGCTCGATTGAATTGGGCCTGGTTCCAGGAAGCAGCTTTCTGATTGCCCTTTGAAACCAGGTGCTCACAGAGAGTATCGTCGGACCACAACCGGTTGATGCAAGACGCAATTTCGTCGACCGAGGTCGGGTCAAAAAGCAGAGCTGCATCCCCAACCTGCTCCGGCATCGCGTAGATTCTCGACGTCGCAACGGGGCACGCCAGCGCAAACGCTTCCAAGGGTGGAATATTGGTAGGACCGAACATAGTCGGGAAGACCAGCGCCCGCGCCCGGCGATAGAATTCGGGAACGTCACTGTCTGGAATGTATCCCGGAAAGAAAACGTTCTCCTGAAGCCCAAGCGTGTCCACCAGGCGAATCACTTCGCGATAGTGATTTGTCTTTGGACCGGCAAGCACCAGGTGGATGTCCGGAAATTGTTTCTTAACCCTAGCGATTGCACGGACAAGCCTGGCGTGGTTTTTATGCTTCCAAAACTGTGCCGGGTAGAATAAGTACTTGCGGGGCAGTTTGTATCGTTCGTTGAAACCGGATACTGGCCGATTTTCATAGATGTACCCAGGCGGGATAAAGGGGAGCACAAAAAGCTTCTCCATAGGCGTCCCGTAGGATTCATGGACGTGCTGCTTGCCTAATTCGGAATCGACGAGGATGCCTCGTGCTTGCCGGCAGGTAAACCTAATATATGCCTCTCGGAACCAATATCTGGCATGGCCCAAGGACTCTTTTATATCTGATTGATAGCGATGCATTAGGTCTTCGACGCTCGCGAGCATCGGAACAGGAAATTGGCTGGTCCAGAGATTCTGACCCGGAAAAACCCACAGATCGCACTTTTGGCGCACGACTTCGCGGACGATGGGATCAAATGACGCCTTCCATCGGCGCCAGAGATTAAGGGAAGCTCCTGAGATTATCCAGAATTGTGTCAGCAGTTTCGACGCCTTTCCCGGGTTTATAGGAAGCTGGACAGCGGAGCATTCTGACAGGTACCCTTTCCAGGACGGGTCAATATACGCCACGACTAGCGCGAACTCATCCTGCGGTAACGAACCCAACGCAGATAACAACGCCAAACTATACTGGAAGGTCCCGCCTGTTGACGGGCCTGACGTCAGGAATAGTCCGATCTTTTTCATGCCCGAGCTGCAAAACAGGCATTCCACGTATTCATGCCGGGTTCGGTTTGTTTCATCCACTCGCGCGCAGCAATAATTTTAAAGCCCGAGTGCGCCGCAAACATCTGTATTTCGGGCGAAAAGAAGTACCGCATGCGGTGGAGTTCTTTGACCTCCTCCGTTGCTCCACTCGCTTTATCCCGGACGAAGATCGTGTAGTTCACGTCCACCACGTTCTCGCTAGCGCTAGTTGTGGGCTCTGCGATTCGTGTGACGCTGATAGCACCATCCCCTGCCCGCTTGACTCGTGTCACCGGGCGATCCGTGAGCACGCCTGGGCCATACCAGCAATCGAAGATAAAGACGCCGCCCGATTTGAGGTGGGCTTTGGCAGTCGCAAAAGTATCCAAAACTTCTTGGTCCAGAATCTGATAACTCATAACGTGAAACAACGAAATAACGGCGTCGAAGGTCCTTCCAAGTCTCACCTCCCGAACGTCACCTAATGAAAAAGTGAGTCTACTTGCCACCTCCGAAGGCAAACCTCGATGCCTATTTGCCGCATCCTCCAACATCGAGGTGCTGCGGTCGACTCCATGGATGCAGGCCCCGGATTCGGCTAGGTATTGTGCGTGTGCCCCAGTGCCACATCCCAAATCTAGAATGCAGCGGGCGGCGGAACAGTGCTCACGAATTAAGGCAAGAACAAATAAGGCCTCCGACACGTAGTCTTTGTCGCGGTACAGCAGATCATAGTAACGTGCGTAGTGGGTGAAAGCTTTCATGAGAAAACGGTGCGCACAGAATTAGCAACGTAGCTGATCTGATTTGACGTAAGTCCTAACCCGCTGGGCAGATAGAACCCTCTACGCGCCATTCGCTCAGCCACCGGGTGCGACTCGCTGTCAAACAGACCCATCTTCTTGAAAACGGGTTGCTCATGCATCGGCCAGAAAAAAGGCCGCGTTTCAATCCCAAGCTCTTTCAAGCGGCACATCGCTTCTTCAGCATCGAAACCGACATCATCTTTGAGCAATAATCCATAAACCCAGTAAATATTTTGCGCGTATTCAGTTCTTGGCAGGGGTAGCTGAAGAGCCGAAACTTCTGACAGCAGCTCGGTGTATTGTTTTCCCATCCGCCTCTTGCGCTCCACAAATGCGTCAAGTCTTTCCAATTGTGCGACGCCGAGTGCAGCCTGCAAATTGGACATGCGAAAATTCCAACCTAGATCTTCGTGTATGAACCGCTTTCGCGGCTGAAAGCACAGGTTCCGCAGGCCGCGGCACTTTTCCGCTAACTCCACGCTGTCTGTGACGATCATACCGCCTTCACCTGTTGTGACATGCTTGTTCGGGTAGAAGCTAAACGTGCTGACGTTACCAAAACTTCCACAAGGATGCTCTTTGTACGTCTGTCCGTGCATTTCGGCAGCATCTTCGATGATTTGAATGCCGTTTCGAGCAGCCAGATCGATTATGGGATCCAAATCCACAGGCAGGCCGAAAATGTGGACCACCATGATAGCCTTCGTCCTGTTGGTTATTCGTTTTTTCACTTCATCTACATTCATGTTCCAGGTGAACGGATCACTGTCCACGAGTACAGGTTTGGCCCCTGCTCGAACAACCGCTGCGGCGCACGAAATGATGGTAAAAGTGGGCATAATCACTTCATCGTCTTTTCCCACACCCAAGGCAACAACCGCAGCGTCTAACGCAACTGACCCATTCGAAACGGCAATTCCGTATTGTCGCCCTACTTGAGCGGCGAATTGTTCTTCGAATTGACGAACGAAAGGGCCCTCGGAGGAAATCCAACCCGTGTCAATGCATTTATTCAGATACGCTTTCTCGTTGCCATCGAGAGACACTTGGTTGACAGGGATAAATTCAGTGCCAATCATCTTGTTACCTTGGCTCTTTCAGCCGTGATGCCGACGAACCGCCGCTTATCAAGATCCCCGGCATAAGGTCCCTGCTTAACCTCAACCATCTCAGTTTCTTCCAACACCTCGAAGCCGTGCCCACCTCCAACCAGCAGAATCACGTCACCTGCGCGAAGGACCTTGCTTTCCAGATACTGAGCATGGTCGTCGTAGAAGTCGACGCGCAGCTTGCCGCGCTTGATTAACAATACCTCGGACGTGAATCTCACCTCGCGTGGAACTGGGGCGTGGATATGCGGTTCGATGATCTTGCCCACCGGATGTCGCATATACGCGAGCTGTTGCGCAAACTCTCCGGGAGTGAAGAAGTGAACGCCCGGCTCAGCAAAGTCTGGACTCACGATGATCGCCAGCAGATTGTCGCCGCCCTTGATGTACTCGACGGCGTTTCCATGTTCAGGTGGTGATCCGACAGGACTTTGCGACGGAATGTTGGGCGATGATGGTAGCTTCACAAGCTCAAGCCGCCTTCCTCGCGAGCGACGCTCGGTGTTATTTGACGATTGCTCGTATACGTGATGCTCCAGAAACCAACCGCCAAAGCCGCTGTATATACGGCACCGGAAGCTAGCATGCCGTAGACAGCCCCTCGTAATCCCATGTGCAGGACCAGGGGAATACCTAGCAGAATTGTTGTAACTCCGCTTATCACATACGCATAGAAAACGAAATTCGGCTTTTCAGCAGCTTTGAGCGCCCCGTTGATCGTGTGGCCGATGCCCATTACGACTGGGAGGAAAGCCAGAGCGGCGAGGAGCGGCGTGACGTCATCGAATCTCCCGCCATAGAGCACGTGCATCACTGACTTACCCAAAAAATTAACGAGCCCGGCAAACCCACACGTCACAAGAAACCAACCGGTGCAGTACCCTTTCCACACCGGCAGAAGCCCCCTCCTACCTCGAGAGGCATAGCGTAAGCACATCACAGGCAAAATCAGAAGGCTCATGGAGGTGAACACTTGATCCAATGGAATCACAATGTTCATCAGCGAGCGCAAATTTCCAACATCTTTGACGGAAAGAAACCCCGCCGCGAGCCAATAGTACCCTTGTGTGGTAAGCTGACAGACGATTGCTGCCGGTAGTATCCAGCGTGAGTATTTCCAATGCTCCGTCCAATAAGATGGCTCAAGCTTGGAGAAACCCTCGCCCTTCACGTTCCGCGGCAGTTCACGAAAAAGAAACACACCCGCGAGGGTCCACGCCAGGCCAACTATCAAAAAGGCTAAGAAACCGTTCAAAATGTGCGTTCGGAATGAAAGCCATAGGAAAATTAGGCAGATCGAAAAGAAAATCGCCGAAAATTTTGCAGCGAGATCTGGCCTTCTTCGCAGGTAAAACGTTCTTCGAACAAAAGCTGCCGACAATAGAACTCCGCACATGAGGATCATGCCCAGGACAGTGGTGGAAGCAACTCCAGGCACTATCCAAGCCAGAATCCACCAAAGCAATGTGAGCACAGCGGTTAATCCTACTCCCAGCAATATGTTCGTGCGCCAGAGCAAGCCTGCGTACGCGGGAAAATCCTGGTGATACCGCCCGGAACCATAGACCGTATAGGTCTCAAGGAGGATTCCATTGTGCAGCGTTAGCAGAAAAGCATAAACTGAATACGAGAGCGCAAAAACGCCATACGCTTCCTTCGTCAGCGTGCGCGCAAGTGTGATATTCACCAGGAACATTCCGCCGACTGACAGACCTTGATCCACAAGGCTGAAGCTGGCTCGGTAGATGCGCGGCAAAGAGAGCGACGTCAGCGCCGACAAAACGACCTCTCTAAGTCCTTGTTCCTTCATTACGACACTAACTCCGCTAGGAAGCTCGTATCTGCATCGAGAGTGTGCCGCTTGCAGAGCGAGCTTAGTTTGGCAAACTGCGGGAGAAACACGCCATTGCCATCCACGCGTGCCGCCGGGAAAGGCCTCCTCACAACTCCATTCCGTGGGATTGCGAGATATGCATCAGGCGATATCCCCTGCTTTGGCAACCACCAATGTATGCCACCCCAACTGGTGCTCGAGCCATCGGAAGACTTGCGTAGGCATCGCTCGAAAATACCAAGGACGCTCGTATTGGTATTGGACGTACTTCTCAATAATGTAGGGAAAGATGTGGTCTTTACGGATTGACTGAATCTGGAAACCTTGAAGCAGCCGTTCAATTTCTCGAAAAGAGTAATAATACGTAACCGGGCACCCAGTCTGTGCTTCCGAATATGTGCGGACTAGATGCTGCAGTCTCCAGACAGCCCCATGGCCGTAGGTCGACAGAATCCACAGTACTTTCCAACTCCATTTCGAGTACAGCATAACGCGCACTTCTGTGTCCGCCGAACAAAACTTCCGAATTTCTGCGAAGACATTCTTTGGGTTTGGTGTGTGGTGGATCACGCCGAACGAATAGACTAGGTCAAAGCGCTGCGAAGGGAGAAAAGAACTCAGCTGCTCAATATTCCCGCTGTAGAAATCGGCCTGAAGTCCATAGACATGAAACCGTTGCTGACAAACCTCAAGACTACGTCGGGACAAATCCACTGCGGTTAAATTTGCACCCGCCCGTGCAAAGTTGATGGAATCCGTGCCGATCCCGCAACCAAGTTCCAAGACCCTTTTTCCCTTCCAGCGTGAAAACTGCGCAAATTCAGGTATATGGGGTTCGACGAAATACTTTCTACGTTCTACTTCATCGAAGTACTCTAGGGTTCCGGCTGGTTTGGCGGAATGCCTGACATTGCAGGGGCGGCGATCCCAAAATTCCCGCACGCTTTCGAGTGTGGGGTGAGCTGGGTGCGTCATACTGTGGCCTGAGTGCATTCGGTCCATGGATTCGGGGACTCAAAAACAATTAGGTTCCTGCAGTCGCTTACATCCAGCCGCTCTCGAAAAACACACCGGGAGTCAATCAGAAATTGCGGCTTCGACAATTAAGCCCCCCTTATTTAGGTCCACAAATAGGATCGCTATTGTGGACCCGATTCGATCACTTGACTCGAAAAGAGTAGATGAAGAGCGGTGCAATTATCTCGAGTTTCCGAGACAAACAAACTCGATGGGCGGAATTCCTCCGGTCCATCATGTCGTAGCAGCCATCGTTCCCAACTTTTGGTTCGCTTTCTTTGGCTCGGATGTGGGCTGAACGAGCTCCTCTATAAAGCGACGTAAGCGATCACGGCCTTGAAGTTGCGGATGTTCGGTTCCGATCGCGAGGTAGGAAATCTCATCTGAGCCGTGAGACGTCCGCAGCGTTCGCCATCCGTCTAGGATCACAGGGCTAGGCTTTGCGCTCGCTAACTGGTAAGGAAGTGAGCGGAACTCCGTCCAATCCGTTGCCAAGACGATGACCTCAGCGCTGCGAACACAGTCCGCAACGCTATCCGCATACCGAACCACATCGCCAAGCAACTTTCTTGCCGGTTCCATCGCAACAGGGTCAAAGACCGAAACCTCGAAGCCCTTGTCCACGAGGAGTCGAGCAACTGCTACGCCTTGTGATTCCTCAACTACGTTTGTATTTGGTTTGTAGGCCAAGCCTAACACAGCGACGCGCTTCGGCTTGCGCAGATTGAGCCGCTCTATGATTGAAATAATTCGCTCGGGCTGCGCCCGATTCATCCTGTCCACCGTGCGAGGAAGCTCCGCAGAAACTCCGATTTCTTCAAGCAGCCTAGCAAGGGCAGCGTTGTCGCGCGGGAAACAGGGCCCTCCGTACCCAAGCGCTCCTTTTAAATATTTTGGGCCTATGCGTTGATCGAGACCGAGTGCATGGGCGACGGCGTCGACGTCCCCCCCTGGCAAATGCTCGCAGACTTCAGCCAGGAGATTCGCGAACGTGATTTTTGTGGTCACGAACGTGTTGAGAGCAATCTTTGACAGCTCAGCATTTACAGGGGTCATACGCGCTGAAGGTGCGTCGATCTTCAAACTCTCTCGATAGAACCTAGCGAGTTGCGCACCGGCACGAGAATCGCATTCGCCGATAAGAAGGAAATCCGGATTCAAAAAATCGCGCAGGACACTCCCCAGCGCTATGAACTCAGGGCTGTAACAAAGACCAAAGTCTTTGCCACATTGTTTGCCTGACACTTTTTCCAGTAATGGTTTAACGAAATACTCGGTCGACCCGGGAAGCACTGTGCTCGTCAGTACCACCAAGTGATACGTCGACTTTTCACGGATCGAACGGGCGATCTGCTCCATAGCCGTTCGAACATACTCGAGGGAGAATGCACCGTTTTCATTGCTCGGCGTTGGAACAACGACAAAAGTTATCTCGGTGTTGCGGATAGCCCTCTCGAAATCCGTGGTCGCACCCAGCATGCCATCGCAGCTCGCAATCATTTCTGCGAGCCCTGGCTCGAAAACAGGGGCAAGTTTTCGCTGCACCTTTTCCACAGCTGCCGCACTTAGATCCACGCCCACTGTCTTGACGCCGCGTGAGGCTATTGCCGCTGCCATGCAAGCCCCTAGTTTTCCTAGTCCAACTACCGACACGTCAAGCGACATTCGACATCCTCCTGATTATGTTGAGCTGTTTTAATTGCCAAACTTTCCGGCTGCCGCGGCATGCCTCTGCCTAAATGCCACACGGTACTATGTCCCATGCATCGACATGGACTGCCACAGAACGCTGGATGACTTCAAGCGATATAACGACACGCAAGTTCTTCTTCTTGCGCTTAACAATGCCTTCGAGGCCGGCGAAGGACCCGGAAGTAATGCGAACGCGCCTTCCAACGGTGAGAAACGGGTGAGGCTCCACATGCACTCCCGAGGCTAGCCCCTTCTTGAGTCTTTCGATTTCATCGTCAGTCAAGGCTGTTGGCATTCCGTTGAAACCCACCAGCCTCACCAAACCGGGTACTCGCAGCGCTTGCAGTCGATTCCGCAATGCCAAACGAACGAAGACGTAACCAGGAAACAGGGGCATCTCCAGTTTCACTCTGCGGTCTTTCCACTTCCGCACAGAGGAGTACGTTGGCAGAAAGTGCTGCACACTGCGCACAGTTAGTTGTTCGGCCACGCGTTTCTCATGATTCGCGCAGGTATACACGGCGTACCAACGAAGTTGCGTGTCTGCAGCCATTTCCGCACCGCCCAGCACATGAGCTGTCTCAATATCCCGCGCGTAGTCCCGAGACGTCCTGGGCTGGATGGCCACCTCGGCACTTTGACATGTTTGAATTAGGGATGATCCCATTTCTTCTCCATATGGCTCCGCCCCGTCACTTACAGGGCAATATGTGACCTAACCCACTTCTTTTCTTTGACTTACACACACCCAACAACTCTCTAGGGCGATCTCTAGTTGCTTTTTGGGACAAGCCCTACCGTTCTGCCGGCTTGTTTGAAGGCCGCTCGTCGAGCCGCCCCAAAACTCTTTTCTCACCTAGATCTATGCCGCTCAAAGAGCCTTCTTCTCCGGGTTGCCGCCCGTGTCCGTTTCGGGCTCCCCACAGAACGCTCCCTCTGATCGATGCCACGATTTCCTGCGCCAGAATTTTGCGCGGATCACTTGCGTCCGCTTGCTGCCACTGGGTCAATCCAAACACGCAAACAACGGACAAGCACAAGGCAAGGAACGTGCCAAGAGACATGAGCAGTAAACGCGGAGGAAAGGACCATTTCTCCGGAACTCTGCCTGGGTCCAACACTTTGACGCTGGGTGTCTCTTTCGCCTCTTGCACTTTGGCAAGTTCGTACTGCTGTGTCAGCAGCTCGAAAACAGTTTCCTGGATTTTTGCTCGACGATAATAGTCCGAGTATTTCGCTCCAAGTAGAGGCAAACTCCGGATCGTGGGATAAGGCATGCTGCCTGATTGAACCGCGAGTTGGTCCGCAGGGGGATCCGCTGCTTGTCCGGTAGGTGAATCCACCATTTGACCCGGCGGTGTATCAGCGGCGCTATTCTTTGCCGAGTGCAATGGCGTAGAATTCTTCGGGGGACCGCTTTGCGCGCCTCCGAGTTTTTCAAGTTGTCGGCGAAGTTCGGCAACACGACCCTGCATCGCTCGGACGCGGGAATTGTTGTCAGTGTAAATTTGGCGTAGCCCTTCGAGCTGGGATTGCGCTGCGACCAATTCACCGGCAATCGTTCCTGCGGCATCCAGCATGGCTTTACCTTCCTGCTGGATGTCAAGCGTGTTGTTCTTGCTGGAAAACTGCGCAAGCTGGTTGACGGCCTCGTCCAAGTCCCGCTTCGCAACTTTAAGACGTTCTTCGAGGAATACCCGCTCACGATGCGCGGAGGAAGTCGACAACTCGGCAACTAGCAAATTCAATTCATCGACGTAAGCGTTCGCCAAAGCTGCCGCCCGCCGCGCGTTGTGGTCCGTCACGCTGATGCTGATAATGCCGCTCTTCCGATCTTCTGAAATCGATGTGTTTTCGTCGAGCCGCCTGCGGGCATCCATCGTAAGTCGGCTGCCATATACTTTTCTCAAGTCGAACTTTTCTACGAGCCGATCCTGGGCCGACTCGCTTCTCAGCACACCAACGAAAAGCGCGCCCGAACTTTTGATTCCTAGCAGATCGCCAGCCACAGCGCCGAGTCCGCCGCCGGCTTTAGCCGCCATTCCAGCCATCATCGCCAACGCCGAAGAAGATTGCTGATCGGGTGGCATGAGTTGTGCTGTCGAGGTGTAAGACTTCGGAATCAAGAAAGCGGTCAGGGTTGAAGCAAGAAACCCTACGGCGGTTGCGCGAAGGAGAAAACGGCGGCGATCCCAAAGTAAACGGAAGCGCTCCGCCTCCAATTCGCGCGAGTCTTCCAGCGGAACTTCGGGCAGCAGAACTTCGCCGGCGACCGGTTGCGGCGCGGCCTCGGGTTGCGGCTTTGCGGCGGTCTGCATCATTTTTCTCTTAGCTTCACTCCTAATTCTCTTGCCCAAACTTCATGCACTTACTTCCACAGGTGAGGCCAGAATGTGAACCCCACGCTGCTTGCCCAGTTCGACTTCACTTCCGGAGCGAGCAGTGGGTAATTCCACTTCTCGTATCGCACGGATCCAGAAAGCGTCACGGCGGGGCTGACTTGAAGCTGCAAATTCACTCCGCCGTCGTTCAGCGTGCCGCCCTGCGGCAAGTAGTCGCCATCCACCTTCTGGTGGCGGTACTCGAATTGAATCTTGTTGCGCGACGAAAACCAGTAGGTGCTCCAGACGCTCTCGCCTTGTCCGCCCCGCCCCAACCAACTGCCGATCAAATTGCCCCCGTTTAGATAAGAACCACCAGGATAACGACCGTTCACATAAAAACAACCGGCGCACCCCCCATTGAAATCCACCGGGGCCGTGGTCCCTCCTTCCAAGCGAAGATCAAGCTTGGAGACACCAGGGATGCGGGGAATGTAGAGGCCACCCTGAAAGGCCGATTTACGCGGGTAACCCAATGGGGAGAATTCGTCTTCGGTGAACGCATCGCCATAGAAAGTCACCCAATTACGAAGCTTCGGCAGTTTGTAGGTAAAGTCCACTCCTGAACGTCTGTCCCCCGGGTCTTCAGACCCGAAGAAGCCTGTCACGCCGTTGGTGGAACCTTGACCAATGGAATAGCTCCTGAAAAAACTATGGAAGGTTAGAGGATCGGGGCCGCCTGCGAAGACTACCGTTACGGAAACGCTGAATTCAAAATTCGATGTAGGTTTAAATGCGAGTTTCTGACCTTGGAGGAAGGGCTGCCGATCCAAAGGTTGCCCAAACTGCCCAACGAGACCCGTATTATTGTGGAACACAAAATCGTGCCCCGTAAGCTCCCCTAGGAACCACTCAAATCGCATCGGACCCAGCCATCCAAAAATCCATGGCAATTTGAAAGGCGAGATGCGGCTAATGCGGAACATGTTGATCGGCTCGGCGTTCTCACTGAACATCAGTGGGCCGCTCTGCATGGGGCTCCACGAGAGGCTTTGCTTGCCGAAAGAGAGCTGCCAGCTGTCGAAGGTCAAACCGACATAAGCGTCTAGCAACCGGACTTGATTGACAGCTGCAAAGGGAGTTGCTGGCGGAACGCCGGCGAGATTGTCGGCAGAACCGATGAATTGCCGAACCGGCAACGGCTCTGCGGGAGCGGGAGGAGAATGCTGATATTCGGCGCGCACGTAGCTTGCCCAGCGCCCGCTGGTTGTCCAAGCCGAAATGCCGTCGACGGAGTTGAACCCTTCTTGGTACGGGCGGCCGAAATCATTTGTGATCGTCTGACCGAAATGATTGCCATCCGTGAGTGGCTGGCCGGAAATGTTAGTTACGCGGGCATAGACCGATTCCACTTGTGCGCGAGGACGTTCGCCACCCGTGCCTTCGAGTTCGCTACGAAATTCTTTTTCGAGCAAACGATACAACTTCTCTGCTTCGGTCCCTCCCACGCCTTCGCCGAGGTGCTCGCCAGCTTCGTTGAGGAGGCGTACGCACTCATTTCGCGTCCATGGCTTCATGCCGGCAAATCCGCTGTCGATCAAGCCCATGGCTGCAAGACGATCAAGTGCTGGATAGATCCAGCTATCGACCGGAACGTACGGTGAGCCTTGATTTGCCGGAGAGTGAGATTCACTGCGAAAGATCTGGCTGATGGATCTCCAAGCCTCGCCACCAAGTTCAGGATCGTGATGACGACTGTAAATATTCTGCGCAATGAGATTTCCGATCATGCTGCCGACCAGAACGTCCGAAGGAAAATGCTGGTGCGCCTTCACACGCGAAATATCGACCAAAGAGGCCAGTCCGTAGGCGAAGAACTTCGTCAGCGGGCCGGGATACTCATGCGCGACCACGCTGGCCACAGACCAGGCTGCGGCAGCATGTTCCGAGGGAAAGGAAGTGCCGCCGCTTTGAAAAAATGAGCCGCTGCCATCTCCCTGATACGGCCGTTCACGCCGCAAGGAATATTTCATCCCTTCAACCATCACGAGACTATTGATCGCTGCTTCGCCTGCCAGAAAACCGGTCTCGCTCCAATGCTCGTTGTGAGCGGCATGGCCAAGCAGCCACATGCCGCCCGCTCCCCCGATGAGCGCCCCCACGCCTGCATTAGAAAGCGTCTTGTAATGGCTGATCGTGGTTGGGTTCTGCGACAAATGCTTGCTGAAATCTTGGTCCGTTACGAACAGACCAGCGGTGATCCCCGAGAGCGGAACGAGCCACTCGGTGTCGGAAAGCCGCAGCTTCGCGGGACTCGTCCAGATTTCCTTCTGGTCCAGGAGAAAATCCGATGCCAGCCTTGGAATGCTATGGCGTGAGGTCGCTGAGAATTCGTGCTCAGCGGCAACCGCATTGTGTGTTTCTTTGGAATCCTCCACACGCGTCGTTTCTTCATCGCGCTTTGCAGAGACGGCGTCGCCCTGCTTGCCTGTGTCCTGAGGAAGCGGAGCGGCAAGAGCGATCGCGCTCATCAACCCAGCACCAACGGGCAGAACCACCAAAGCGATGATGTTCTTCAACCCTCTCAAATCTTCCTCGTCACGGATGAATGTACGCCACAGTGAGCGCAACGGACGCCGCAACTTGCGCCGATTGCATGATGGTTGCCCAGTTGCGGCCACCGATCTTTGGCGCTTTCTCCGGCACAATGATCGAGTCGCCCGGCTTCAATGCGGTGCTCAGCGGATCACCCAACCACCATCCGCTGGTGTTGTTCTTCGCGGCAACCACCGAACCGTCGGCGCGAATCACAAAAACGGCTTTGCGATCCGCGAGCGGCGTGAGTCCACCGGCTTGGCTGAGATACCACTTCGCGCTTCTTCCTGGCTGATAGCTGATTGTCGTAGCGTTAAACACCTGCCCATTCACCATCACGTAGCCCGCCTTCTTCGGAACAAAGAGTACATCCCCATCGCGAACGGCAACGTCTTTTGCAGTGTTCCGCCAATCCTTGAGGTCCGGCTGAACGTGAATCACAACCCTGCCGATGGGCGGATTCGCCTGGAGTTGTTGCAGCGTTGTTTCCGTTTCAGCGATGGCCGTAAGCTTCGCGTTCTTTTGATCTGCATCCGATTCTGGCAAAGCTTTAAGAGACACTTGCTCTGTCTTGATGCGTTGCACCAGTTCCAACCGAGATTGCATTTCAAGCTCGCGAACTTCGCGCCTCATTAGAACGGCGCCATATGGGTAGGCTTGCGCATTGAAGCCTCCGGCTCTCGCCAAAACCGAGCTGAGACGTTCCCCTGGACGAATGCCATACGTCCCGGGATGTTGCAGTTCGCCCTTGAGAGTGATCATGGCACCGATATCGTTCCAGCCTGGACTCTGGCGAATGGTAAGAACGTCGCCATCGTGCAACGACAAATCTGCAGATGCATCGCCTTGCATGGCCGCAGAGAGCTTGATGTCCACGTTTTGGGCGGTGGGCTTTGAGCCATGGCTCTCGGCATAGCTCGTTAAGTCGGCAGTGTCGGGGTCCGCGCTTTTCTTGAGGCCGCCGGCAACGCGGACCAAATCTTCGACGCGCATGTTGGTGGTAAGCGGATAGCGGCCCGGTTTGGCCACTTCGCCCTTCACGTAGACCGTAGGCGGGTCAACTTTGGCGGCGTTGCGATGAACGATGAGCCGGTCGCGCGGTTCGAGCAGCACATTGTCTGAAGCGCTGCCGGCCAAAGCTCCGGCCAGATTCACACTTAAGATCTTCAATGTGCCGTCGGCCTCGGTGCGGAAGAGTTGCGCGGAATCGAGCGACGCATCCGGAGTGACGCCGCCGGCAAGGAACACAGCATCCTTCAGACGCACTTGTCCGAAAGTACGGTACTTGCCGGGAACGCGGACTTCTCCACCGACCCAGATTTCCGGAGCGGGCTGGAAGTCGTAACGGCTGAAGATGCGCACGGTATCAAGCGGCTGAAGCTTGGGAGCTGAAGCGGGATCGGCCAGAGCAGCGGAAAGATCAAAGCTTTCTACGCTGGGGTGAAAATCGGGAGCATTTAGCCGCACGATTTCCGCATAGTGAGGCGCGGGCTCTGGCAGTAAGTCCTTGTAAGACACAATTAGGTCTGAGAGCTTCATCCCCTGCTTGTAGGAATAACGGCCGGGGCGCAAAACGTGGCCTTGTACGTAGATCGCGTCCTCGTTATAGGGGGCAATGGGGAAAATATGGACTTCGTCGCCGTCCTGGATGGCAAAAGTATCCAGCTGCTTCTTGACATCGTCGGAATCACCACTGGGTGAAAGGTTGAGTGCCAGCATGGTCCGCTTTTCATGGGCCTCGACGCGTTGAACCTCAATGTGTCGCAGCGTAGCCGTGGGCAGAATTCCGCCTGCGAGGTCGAGCACTCCCGCGAGCGACTTTTCGCCATTTAGTTCGTAAATGGCGGGCCGGCGAACCATTCCGTCGACGGTGACCTGCGGGCCGAGCGGAGGAACGAGCAGCGTGTCGCCGTTCTCGAGACGGTGCAGATCGGAGCGCACGCCATTAAGAAGCAAATCGTAAGCATCCACTTCTTCGACAAGCTGTTTGCCACGCAAATGTTTCAGCGTGCGCAGGGAACCGCGAGGCGTTATTCCGCCAGCCGCAAACAGAGCGTTTAATGGAGTCGAAAGCGAACTGATGTCATAGGCACCGGGTTGCGACACTTCACCGACTACATAGACACGGACAGTTCGGAGGCGTGAAACAGAGACGTCAGCGGAAACATCTCTAAACTGCGTGCGTAGCACTTGTTGTACGGCTTGCTGCACATCACCTAAGTTCCGGCCGCTGACCAAAAGAGGCCCGGCTTCCGGAAGAGATACGCGCCCCTGCCGATCCACGGTCCGGAATAAGCGTTCGGAAACGCCTCCCCACAGATCGATTTCCAAGCTGTCTCCTGGACCGACAACGTAGTCGGGGCCTACTGGCAGGTCCATTGGAAGCTCTTCAGGGTCATTCGCAGTATTGCGAAAGACGTCCAAGCCAAAGCGCTCCGTTGGCTTCTGACGCACGGATGCTTGCACGTACATGTCATAGAGCGATGGAATGTCCGCGTAAGGATTAGCGCGATGGGACATTTTCACCGGAGTGACATCTTCTTCGATGGGTCTTGCCATATAGGTTGCGCTACGCCTTGGCCGTCTCATTTCGCTCGTTTGTAACGGAGTTTCATTCGCACCATTACGGTCGCGATTGATAGAAGGAAGGTTTTGAGGAAGCGGCAGCCCATCGAGCGCGCCTCCGCCCAAAGACTGCACTCCGCCGAGAGGATTGCTGTTGTGGTCGACCGGGTTGGAAGTCAATTGATAACTGGACGAGGAGATGGAATCGTCCCTCAGGTCCGGAGTTTGCGATAATCCGTCTGCCTGGATGATTCGAGGCATGTTCTGTTGTGGCAGCTGCTCGGGCACAGACTGGGGATTCGTCTGCGGAGAAGACGTCTCGATTGGTGTGCGACTACGCTGCCTGCGCTGAGCGGGCGACGGCTGGGAACAATCTTCATCGCCAGGGGGGTCGCATGCGGTTTGCTCTAAATTTCGATTGTTTCCTTGTGGATGAAGCGACTCCGTGTCTTCCTGCGACTCAATCTGCACCAGCCGGCGCGCGCGCTCTTTGAGAAGCAACTCCTTCTCTTTCCCGAGGTCAGAATCAGGGTTTGCAGCGGGCAACAGGTAACCGTAACGCTGCAAGAGGCGCGTTGCCGCGGAACGAAAGACAACATCCTGCTCCAAGCGGTCGAAAATAGCTTGGTCGGTTAGATTTGCATCGTCCACTACCTGGCCGTTGTCAGTCGCTTCCTTGGCCACGCAGCGCTTCATCTCGACCATCAAACCTTCATCTTTCGCAAGGACGATTCGGATTTGGGCGGCGGACGCGGCTACGCGGTTTAGGTTCTCCTGGGCTAGATCAGCGGGTTCCACAGTACGGTAATTGCTCATCCCTTGCTCACGCGTCGGGCGCTGCTTGTCGTCTTGCTGTTGCGCAGAAAGGGGAGCGGAAAGCGCAATCCCCAAGCCGAGGCAAGCCGTCCAACTTATCAATCGCTTTTTTGCAACCATGACTCTTACTCCTGGACTTGGCACAACTGTTCAATTCGTTTTGTTAGTGACCAATTTATTTCTTAAGGCGCGAAGGACGCCTTCTTCAGACGCCTCAATATCGCTCGAATGGATATCGAGCGAGGCCCAGTAATAGACGACGCAATTCTTCGTCAATGCCACGGCGATGACTCGGACTTCCGGATGCTCGCGAAGCAAGGCGTCGCAGATCCGTGGTCGTTCTCCTGGATGGTCGAGACCGATCACCACAAAATTCGGCGACGTCTTTCGCACGCTCTCGAAAATCTCCGACTCTTTTTCGACTTCGCCAACA
>Ga0126378_10000588_pt1 | contig 26452 bp, 23 predicted proteins | sample PanSoiMetPlot_23_FD_92587 | JGI IMG/M metagenome (GOLD analysis project Ga0126378, IMG submission 92587) | Tropical forest soil microbial communities from Panama - MetaG Plot_23 | ecosystem: Environmental > Terrestrial > Soil > Tropical forest > Bulk soil | place: Panama | collected 2016-02-17
CCTTGGCAGCTCGGCTGAATTGTGGCCACCTCGGCAGTAAGAGTAGATTTCCGCGGAGATCGGCCGCGGGTAGGCTGCGGCTTCCAGGAGAGCGAGGAGCGCTACGTAGTCACTCGCCTCGATGTCGAGCTTGAGCAGGCGTTTGGACCGAGGCGGTAAACACATGCTCGTTGGTCTCGAATCGCAGTTTTGCCATCAGGCCATGCCGGTCCTGTGAAAACGAAGGAATCGCGTCAACGTTTTCCAGCCGACGGGTTTTCGATACCGGCGATAACGATAACAATCGGTCGGTATGCGGAAAATACCGGAGCAAATACCGCGCATTCGACCCATCCGAACGAAATAAATGACACTATTTGCCACCTGCAAAAGGCCCCAGCCCCAGCCGATTATCGGATAGTTCAGGAAAGCGCACAGCGCTACGTTGGCTATCACTCCTGAGGTGACTTCCGGTGATACGTGATGTTTGAGATCAGTGTCGTGGAACACCCGTAAATCCCCCGCTTCATATATTTGCCAGCCATATGCGAACAGTTGGATACTCAAATCTTTTTCCTCCATCCCATATGCAATACGGCGCGGAAGATATCCACGAACTTGTCGATATGCCGCCAAACGAATGGCATACCCACATCCGACGTAACTCGAAGTGCGGACCAACTTCTCGGTCCGCGGTTTTGCAGATTCACCTCGATGCCAGATGGTTGCCCCGAAAATTGCGACTTGCGAATGTGGTGCAAATAATCGTTCAACTCCGGAGAAGAAATCAGTATCTACCGGGTATGAATCATCATCAAAGCTTACTGCATAAGGCGTCCCGCAGGCTAACAAACATCGGTGGCGTCCACCACCAGGGCCCAGCCGTATGTGCGACGTCAACACCTGAACATTGGGGAACCTTCGACTGATCTCACGCTCGACTGTGCCGTCGCCTAGATCGACATGAATCCAGATTTCTGCCGCCTTCGGATTGCATCGTTGAATCTTCTCCAATACAGAAACTACCGCTGTCGATCCCCTATTATAGGTCGGAATGATAACCGCCACTTGAGCCTTTTTTGTCATCGGGAACCTTGTATAACTGTGCTGCGTGTGCCAGTGCCGTCCCCAACACTTAATGGTAATAACTGTAATCGCCTGAGTTCCGCTTCGAGCGCGTCAGCGACCACAAGGTGCCCATAGATTGAAAAGTGCATGTCGTACGGCACTTGAAAGCACCGTACAGCCTCGGCACCGAGTTTGCGAAAGTGCGCCATCAAGTCGATCACATGGATTCCAGGCATCTGCTCCAGGGTCTCGAATCGCTGCCAGTATCGACGCGACATGCGATATCGGACGTAATTGTCGTAAAAGGTTGGGACTATGACAATCGGACGATCTCCCGCGCTTTGCTTGAAGCGGCAGATGATTGCCTCCATCAGGCGCCATTCGGGGGAGTTGGGATCACGAAATTCAGAAAACGGCTCCCAGGGAATCAGAAAGTATGCGATTTGCTTGATAAATGGCATGCCAGGCAAGGCACTGAGCCTGGTCTTTTGCCTCGAAAGGAACGTGTTCGGGGTATCGGTCGCTGCTGGCTGCCGGCCCTCCACAGCTCCACCGTCGCCAAACGGTACCGGAACATTTCTCAGTTCGAGCCGTCCACTTACGAGCTCAAACCGCGGTTTACCTCGCAGCACCTTCGCACCAGTCTTGGCGTCGACTCCTTCACGCGCGGCAACCATGTTGCGGCGAATATTGGACAGAAACGGCATCAATATGACTATGTCATGCTCATATTGTAGACCGACATTCTCGTACAGCAGCAACTGCTGATCGGTTCCTGATCCTTCCAACGAAAGATTGATAACCTCCAACCCTGGTACGCGTCGCTCCATTTGCTCGGACATCCGATGCTCGTTGGAAACAAACTGTCCCGCCGACATGGAGTCGCCGCAAAGGATAATTCGCGTAATCTTCGGCGACTTCTTGAACGCATACTCACGCGAACTTCGTATACCATGGGAATTGCTCCGAAAATGGTAGGTGCCGCCGCCGGGCCGTGGGAGCATAAGGTCAACGTTTGGAATGTAGCGATAGCCGATCAGTGGATCGTGCTCAACGTAGGGCTTAGTGTCGAGAGACGACGTCGCACCGCCACCCTGGCGCGCAAGAAATACGAAAAAGCCTGGAAAGTATTGATTCCGCTCTAGCCGCTGTTCCGCAACATCGCGTAGTTTCCTCTCCTCCGCGTAAAGATCCTCAAATGAGGTGATCGCGGCAAAATTGTTAATCGACGTCGACATAAGCTTCATGCCTGCATCCATTATGACGGGCAGCACCTCTGCGAGCGTGTGCTGCGTCTCGTGTGGATGCAGAACTTGGTCGCGGAACCAGGACAGTAGCAGGGTATCATCGTCAAGGCCGGAGTGTAGTTCCTTGTACCGGGCAAACAATGCGCCTTCGCTCGCACCGCTTTGGCGCATCTCACGGAAGTGATGCAGGAAGGGCTGGCGACCATATTTGTGGTACAAGCCGACGAAGATGTGACCTTCGGCTTTAACGAACTCGCAAACGTGGCGTAGGGCGGCGGCACAATTGTCCGTGTGGTGAAGCACGCCTAGCGAAACCACCAGGTCGAACGGCTCGGGAGGCGCATACAGGAACAAGTCCGTCGCCTGAAACTTGGCGGACAGGCCGAGTGCTTCCGCGACTTCCTTAGCACGTTCCACGGCGACTGGATTGAAGTCAATTCCCGTGACTTGGCAGCCGCAATGGTGGCTGACAGAATTGGCGAACCAACCCGCCCCGCACCCTACATCCAGTACGCGAGCCTTGGGCTGCAGCAGGGGTCTAAGAATGGGATACGCCAGACGAGGATCCCGGGATCGAATGGCCTCGGCACTGCTTGTAACGGATTCGCGAAAGTTGAACGGCAATGTTCTGTAAAACGCCAGCACTTCCGGATTGGCAAAAGTCACGACGTTTCCCTCGCCGCCTTGATGCTCACCAAAGAGTGTAAACTTCATCCGGGATACCCTGCTCCCGCTCGGCCGATGCCTTGTAGATCGCGCCAGCGGGCTGTCGTGGCTGCTTATACAGGCGAGCGATGCTGCGCAGCAATCGGATGAGCGGTCTCGCTGCGCTCGGTCCACCGTCGCCTTCAGTGCACGACGATTCAGAGAAATAGGATGAGGTATTTGGCTGGCAGCGCCGTTCGCTCCAGTAACTCTCCTTGCTCGGAGGGCCATACAAGCGCAGTCGGTCCCATCCCAGTGCGAGATTTACCAACCACGCCAGCAGCAGCAGCGGGTATATGATGATGAGCAACGTCTTGGTCAGAATATGCACGGTCAGTCGAGCACGAAAGATTTCTTATAGGTCTCAACGTCGGACTCGGACGGGGCAGGCTGTTCGTCCTTGATAAGCAAGGCGTTCTCGAGCACGAGCGCGTCAATGTCCGTAGCCATGAAGCATTGGTAGGCATCCTGCGGCGTGCAGACGATCGGCTCCCCACGGATATTAAAGCTTGTGTTGACGATCACCGAGCAACCCGACTTATCTTTGAAGCGCCGCATGAGCCGGTAAAAACGGCGATTGCGCGTCTCATCGACCGTTTGCACACGTGCGGAATAATCAACGTGCGTTACCGCCGGGATGTTCGAGCGCAAAACATTTAGACGTTTGCGTAAATCAGCGTCGGTCATCATCAGCACCTTGTCGTTTACTTCGATCGGTCGGCGGTGCTTCTCCAATACGTCTGCCACAAGCAACATATAAGGTGAGGGATGGTCGAGCTCGAAATATTCGTTCGCATCTTCGCTCAACACGCTGGGCGCGAATGGACGGAATGACTCCCGAAATTTGATCTTGAGGTTCATGACGGCTTGCATGGTGGGGCTGCGCGCATCGCCAATGATCGAGCGTGCGCCAAGTGCCCGCGGCCCAAACTCCATCCGATCCTGGAACCAGCCCACCACCTTTTCCGCCGCCATCAAGTCCGCGGCGCGCTCAATCAATTCCTCTTCTTTCTCAAACACGTGGTAGCGCGCACCCACCTTCTCTAGAAATTCGATGATCTCTTGGCCGCTGAACCGCGGCCCCAAAAGCGAGCCGAATTGCGAGTCATGGACGCTGGCCACCCTCGGCTGCGCCAAGATTTGATGCCAAATCAACATCGCCACTCCGAGTGCACCGCCTGCGTCTCCGGCCGCTGGTTGAATCCAGATATTTTCGAACGGCCCTTCGCGCAGCATCCTGCCATTGCCGACGCAATTCAGTGCGACCCCTCCGGCCAGTGCCAAATTCGTCATGCCCGTCAGCTTGTGAATGTGCCTTGCGCACCTTAGCATGACCTCTTCGCAAACCGCTTGCACCGAGGCGGCTAAATCCACGTCACGCTGGGTGAGCATCGACTCTGGCCTCCGTGGAGGAGCGCCAAACAGCCTGTGGAACTTCTCGCTTGTCATCGTCATTCCGGCGCAATAGTTGAAATAACTCATGTCCATCGAGAATGAACCGTCGTCCTGCACATGGATGAGGTGTTTATAGATGAGGTGTTTGAAGCGCGGTTCGCCGTAAGGCGCGAGCCCCATCACCTTGTACTCTCCGGAATTAACGCGAAATCCGATGTACTGGGTGAAGGCGCTATAAAGCAAGCCGAGCGAATGCGGGAAGCGGATTTCGTGCGTCAACTGAAGACGATTCCCCTGGCCCCGCCCGAGCGTGGTCGTGGACCACTCCCCCACACCGTCGAGCGTTAAGATGGCGGCCTTTTCGAAGGGAGACGGAAAGAATGCACTCGCCGCATGCGACTCGTGATGGTCAGAAAATACGTAACGCCCGCGGTATTCATTATGAAAAGCCCGATCCATCTCTTGGGGCAGATGTAGTTTCGACTTCAGCCACAGAGGAAGGGCCTTGAGCCACGAGTTCAGGCTTTGCGGCGCGAATGCAGTATATGTCTCCACCAATCGCTCGAACTTCGCCAACGGCTTATCATAGAAACCCACGTAATCCAAATCTGCTGGGGAAATTCGAGCATGATGAAGGCAGTACTCGACGGCGTTGGCAGGAAAGTGATGGTCATGCTTGATCCGGGTAAAGCGCTCCTCCTGGGCAGCAGCGACAATTTTGCCGTCCACGACAAGCGCAGCGGCCGAGTCATGATAGAACGCAGAGATGCCGAGGATACAGGTCCCGCTCACCTAGTCATCGCGTCTTCGAGAGTTATTTGAACTGGTTTCGCTCAGTTGGGCGGCATAAAAATTGCCAAAGATCGCGGAGGAAGCTAACCCAAGTCCCCTCTATATTCGTAACTTTCCAAACGACGGTCGACATTTTGCTGCCAGTGCGAGAAGAGGAAATGCCAGGAGATAGCGCCATCGGCGTTGCAGCGCGTGCCAATGGAAAGTCTCGCCGTACAGGCGCCAACCTTCGCGGACCAATCCGCTCTCTAGGCAACTGATCGACACTGGGCGGGCATGGCGTGTGAGGATGTCCCGCCGCTCTCGCGCTCGCGATGCACCCCCTGGATAATTGGCGCGGCGCTCCTGTTCAAGCATGCGCAGGATCCCAGCAAACGAACGCCCCCGCGCGGCCGTTTCGCTTGCAGTATGTCTACGCCAGGCAAGTGTGGTAGGGGCAAGCACCTGCACAAAGCCTGGCACTGTTCCCAATCTAAAGATCAAGTCATGATCCTCAGAATTCACTCGTTCCTCGATAAATCCACCGCACCCCGTCAACACGTCTCGCCGCAGCGCAGCCATGCCGGCCCCTACGAAGTATCCTGCATAAAACGAGGAAAAATAATCGGAATAAAACTCCGCGCGAACTGGCCCTGGATGGATAGATTCGAGTTCCCGTTCGTCCCAAAACTCTACCACGCTTCCAGCGAGAATGGCCGGCGAGTTATGTTTGCAAATCAGACCTGCGAAGATTTCCAGCGTCCATGAAGGCCACACGTCATCGCTATCGAGAAACGCCACGTACTCACCGCGCGCTTCGTTTGCGCCGAGGTTACGCGCGGCACCGGGACCACGATTGGCTTGGCAAAGGACGTGCAGCCTGTCCCTTTGCCGCTGCAGATAACAGCGCGTGCCATCCTCCGATCCGTCATCTACGACTATGATTTCGTAGTCTGTGAATCGCTGGCGCCAGACCGACTCCAGTGCGGACGGGAGGAGTCGAAGGCGGTTGTACGTCGGGATGACAACGGAGAAGAGCATCAGATTTCCCAGTTCACGTACCGCACTCACAGTTGCTTAATTCGAAACATTGCTTTCTTGGGATCTGCAAAAAACTCCGTCTGATTGATTACGACCGCTGCGCCGCGCCCCTCACCCTGTCATTGGTATTGAATAGCACGTGGAAAGCATTCTCTTGACTCTAGCTCGCAGAAAAGATGACACATCGCTGTACAGAGCTAAGTTCTATTTGCCGCTGCGGCATTAACCAACTTTGTTCACAGATTTCCAGCGCAAATGCCGATTGTGTCGGTATAAGGCACACTACCCTTAAATTGCGCGGCGCTTCACGTAATGATTGACGGAGATTGTCCATTACGGTCCTAAGCACATCTCCGGCGAACGGGTTATAAAATGAAACAATCGTCACATCAGACGGGATTCTAAACGCCTTTGCGTCCGATGTGATTATGTCGACGCGACACTTGAGTCGTCCTTTGGCGCAGTCGACGTTACGCCTAGCAATGGCATTCAGTTCCTCAGAAATCTCCACCCCGATGACACGACGGAGCGGGCGTCTGGCGGCCATGATGATGAGGCGCCCCATGCCGGATCCAAAGTCCAGAAACACATCATTAGAATCGACTTTAAGCGCGTCGAGCACGGTCCGAATTGACCAATAGCTCGCTGGAACATAGTGACGGAATTCCTCATTGCTTAGACCTAGCTCATCGAGGCTACGCGCCGCCTCTGTCGAGATGCCGAGTCGCCATTCATACCACCGCACGGTGACTCGATATGCTACGTTTTGCAGCATGGCACCCAAGCCATCGCGTCGACACTGGGCGACAAGATTCCTGCCCGCCTGAACAAATGGCATGAGCCCAGTTACTTTAAGGATTGGATGAATGTATTTCTGTTTGTCAATTGAGAAAGACTTTTTCCGGTACGCGGTCTCCAGAGCCGACGGAACGGTGGCGTAAACTCATGGAGCGGGTCGTCATTGCTCGCTAGATTTTGATTCCCCACCGGCCACGCGCACGATACGACGTACCGGACCCGCTAGCGGTGAGGCTGTCACGAGGGCCCGGATTTTGCGAATCACGCTCCGGCGGAATGTGAGCCACGATGGCAACTCCACGCTTCCACCCGCGAGCGCAACAGAGCCATTCATCAGCCTCTTCTTGTACGGTTGATTGCCCTTGCCAAAGTCCAAATATCGAAAGCCCAATCTGCTTCCACACTCTACAATTTTTAAGTACATGGCGAATCCCGGCGAATACGACGAAAATCGTTCTTCAAACGCAAGAAACCAGGCATGCCACACATCTGAAGATCTGATGCTCATGAGGGCGGCAATCATTTCAGATCCCGCATAAAGAGTGGAAAGCATTCCGCCGAAATGGGTTGTTTGCGTCTGAAATATATTTTCCACGCTTTTCCTTACCCAATCATTTGCAAATAGGTCCGGCTTATTTGATCTCCTATACTGCGCCGACTTTTTACGCATGATGAAATAGAGAAGCTCGATATCTTTGAGGTGCACGTTAAAGGTCAACGGTCCGACCTCTCGCTCAAGTTTTCTCATCAATTGCAAAGGTATTCTCAGTCCAGAGCCGTAAGACTTGCGCTCGGCGAGATAGCGGTCAAGTCCGCCGGATAGATCAATGATGGGTGAAATTTCTCTAAATTGATGGAATGGCTGGAAGGGCGTTTGCGCCGCCAAAACATGATCGAAATCCCACGCCACAAGTTTGCAGGCACGCAGCAGAGCGAGCGGATCAAATTTCTGTTTCGGCGCACAAATTACACCGTGATAGTCGGAGAGTGGATGGCCGACAGCCTTTCCGACTGTCCTGCTCTCTCGCTGAAATGGAAAGAACGCTGACACATTACCGTCGTCCTCGAGGACCGCCACCTCAACGTCGCCGCGCGCGGCCGCGATAATGCGCGTGAACTCCGGGTGGAAATACGGGCTCGCCAAATCGGGGGTGGACCGCTGTAACTCCGCCCAGGTCCGAATAAGATCGGCATCGAGTTCGCGGCCCGGGACGAGAGTGACCTTCATCGACATTGATGCGGCACATGCCCTGCGCCGCTGGGCGGGGTCAATTGCGCTTCACCTGGCCCGCCGCACGTCGGGCATGTTCAATCGCGTCGGCGAAGGACATGACAAAAAACACCTCGTCCGGTCGCAGGGCGCGCCGAAGATAAGACGTCGGCATTCGACCCATCCCGTGCGCCAGCCCGCGCAGCTCTGCGAGCAGCCGCCGGCCGGCGATCTTCATCGGCGCCCCGTCAGACCAATCGATGTCACGGATGTCGTGCATGGCCTCAAGTGCGAGCAGCTTCTCCCGTTGCCGATCCGCAGATAACGGGTGGGAATAGAAACCCGTCGCGCAGATACCGTCCTCGACGAATATGGGGAGTAGCGCCACCCCTGTGCCAGCCGGTCCGAACGGCCAGAGCTCGGAGCGGCGATTGTGGACGCAGTAAAAAAACATTCGTCCGGTCTCCAGCCCGACCGACTGCATTGCGGCGCTGACTGCAACAGTCGTGAACACATGGTCCGGATGCGGGTCCAGCGACGGATGCGGCGCTACGATGATCGTTGGCATAGTCTTCAAAATGATCCTTCCAAGATCGCCAACGAGGGTGTTCCAGGTACACGCAACATCGTCGGAAACCAGCGGCGAGCGGTTCAACCGCCGCAAACCGGCAAAATCCAACCCGCCAGCACCGTTGCCGCGGAAGTCACGATCCGGATCGGAATGCATTTCTGCCAGCCGCCCATCTGGAAAGCAAAGATTGATTGCTTTCTCCGGCCCAACCCCGCCAAACTGCGGAACCATAATGCTGTCCCACGTGCGCATTTTGGCGATGCTGCCATGCGGGAAGGGCATCGATGCTTGTCCGAAGCCACCATACCGATCGCTCGCTTCGCCTGCCGTAAGCGTCACTACCGTGGCACCAGTGTCGGCGTAGAGCCCGAACGCGCTAATCTCGGCGTCATCGGGATGCGGCGCGACGACCAGAACGCGATCGGCGGTCGAGACTTTCTCGTGACAGAGGTGCAGGCGGGCTGACGCTGCGTCCCACGCGAGATGCCGGCCGTGCAGCCGGACTTTTCCGCCAGCCCCATTGAGCGCGGAAAGAAGCCGGTTGACATTCAAAAACCGCGCCCCAGCCACACCGCGTTCGAGAAACTGGGTGTCGCGAAATTTGTCGGCTTCGACCTCGAGAGCCGGATCGAATACGGACCCGGAAATCGAAGCGCGAACATCGATTTGTAGGAAGCCACATACGGCCTCCGGTCCCAATTCAGGAAACAGGAGATCGCCCTTGTTGCAGCGAACCGGGATCGCCTCGACCGTCGGCCCACAAAACCCCGCGATGCAGGTCCGCTTCGGATCGTAATTGAGCATTCGGCGATAAGCGCGTTGACGCGGCACGAACATCGCCAAGGCCAACGCGCCGATCATTGCAGGCGTTACGGCGTCGACAATGGTTTTGCCGAGGCGCGACCTTTGGCTTGCGCGCCGGGCATCCATCGCAACACTCCGCTTAGTTTTAAGGAGCGCTCGAAATGCGCTAGGCCAAACCGTGGCGCAGCCGTAAAATAACTTGTATACTGGCGATAGATGGCGCCAGGACAGCGCTCGGATGCGCGCGTAATGTTGCGCCGGGCCATCAACGAAGGCGATACCCATGGCGCGCCGAGCCTGACGTGAAATGTGTTGGCTAAAATCAGGCGCGTCGACGCGGTCGACATTCTTCACCAGCGCACGTAAGTAGAAATAATCGCATTCCTTATTGTCCATCGAGAGGCCGCCCGGCGTGCTGTTACGGTACCCCACCGACTTGATCGTGTCATAAGTGAAGGTTCGATTTGCAATCACCCGCAGCCACAGTTCGAAGTCGTGGCGTCGCTTCTGGCTCGGATCAAACAATCCGACTTCACACAAGCGGTCGCGCCGGTAAAGGACCGTTGAATGACCGAAATGAAATCCCGCGCGGATCATACGAAAGAATTCATTGGTATCGATACCCGAGCGTGGCGCCGGAAGTTTGCATTGGTATTCGTCGGGCATTGCCAGCAATTCGTCCTGCAAGCCGATCCAATCGTGGTTCGACATGAACGCGACATCGTTTGTCTTGCCCAACAGCCCAGTGGCGCGGCTGAGATGGTTGCCGTACCACCTGTCATCCGCATCGAGTAGTGCAACCCAATCGCCGCTCGCCGCCTCGATCCCGATATTGCGAGCCACGGCGGCATTGCAGGCGTTGACCTGCAATAGCTTCACGTGCACGCCACTCTTTTCAATCTGCGCAAGTGAATCGTCACTCGACGCGTCGTCAATGACGATGATCTCGTGCGGCGGATAGGTCTGCCGTGCAGCACTTTGCAAGGCCGTAGCAATCCAAAGCCTAGCGTTATGGCACGGCGTGATGACGGATATGCGCATCGCGTGTTGCCCTACACACTGCCTCGCAAGGCGCAGGTCAGATTCGCAATATTTTGGACGCAGAGGTCGAAGTCGCGGCGCCGCTTCTAGCCAGATCAAAACAGCTTGACTTCGCCCGCAAGCGGCCGGAGCAAGATCGACGCGATTGCGCAACGGGTCAGCAAAACATTTCCCCTCATTGCCGTTGCGCTATTGATACGGTGACACGTGCTCGGCAGAAACTCGCAAAAGTCAGACTGTACGCGAGGAACTCGATACATCCTCGACGCGGTCGGATCAAATGGTCGTCGAGAGTCCGAATTCGCTACCGATCGATCGCGATAGATACCTTGTGTTGAGCGCCGTTTTGACCCGCATCCGCCTGCTTTTTAACTTCGTTAGCCACGGGCCCGAGATGTTTTCGCCCGAGTCCGTCACGTAAATGGTGGTCGGAAACGGGACCGGTCTCGTTGTGATTGCAGAATTTCTGAGATATTCCACAATGATGTTGTGGCCCTGCGTCAGAAGATAGAATTCGCTATCAGGTCGCATCATCGTGTCCGGCAAATCATCTTTCGTGACGTGTGTCACGCATGACGTTCCGCACAGCAAATGGAAATCACGGAATTTTGTGACCCACCTTGATTGGTCTATGTGAGCCCACCCGACCGCGGAATACCAAGCTGTCCGCGGGTCTTGGCGCTCCACAAATGGCACCAACTTATTACTGATAAGGTCATCGGCATCGGCGCGCATCAGCCATGTAGGAGTAAATTGTCGAGCAACTATGAGGCCTGCTTTGAGTTTCAAATATTTGTCTACGGTCTTGTCAAAAAACGCGTTTGGGCGCGACACGTAGGGCATCGTGTGAACGATCAGGCGAGGGTCGGACGAAAGGGATTCGGGCGGCTCATTGCACGCGAGAATGACGCGACCTTCGGATAGTCCAGCGAGCATCGACCGAATGCTTTGACGGCAAAGGCGCGAGACGACCGACCAATCCGAGCAGGATTCTTTGCCTATCAAGGGCACAACAAAAACGAACAAAGTCAACCCCCGATTTCACCGGCGGCAGGCTGGCCCCGCATCCCTGCGGCGGTACGATCGGGCATAGACGGCCATCACGGTGTTATTCTGAACACAATCTTCGACCAAGCCGCGCGACAATAAAGCTGGATGGCGCAGGCGGTTGTGCGCGCCGTTTCTGCCCCGCTCGAAACGGGGTTCCCGGCGGATGCGTCCGTCAAATTTTCGATTGCTCCATCGATCTGTCGCCGGCCAAGGTGAGATTCTTCCTGGCGCAACGTCGTGCCAACGTTCCAGCGTACTTTTCGATCGCTTGTGACAATCCATCGTCGCGCATCGGAGCGGAGATTTAGATGGGATACGTGTCAAGTTGTTAGGTCCGCCGCAGCGGGAGAGGTTGAATCGGATCGAATCTCGACGAGAGCTTCCGTCGAAAACCAAAGCGTTCGGGATATTGCAGGCTCTCAATCAGCTCCGTGATATGCCTCCCGAGCTGAGCGGAAAGGCGACAAGGGCGTTTCTCCTGGATTGCATCGACCAACTCCGCGGGCCCCCGGCAGAAATCCACTGGCTTGTCTTCTCCGACCAGGCGCCGACGAGGCTCACTTACGAACGGATACTTATCCCAGAAGTGCCAATCGATCTCGGACCCGGGAAGTCTGAGCAAGCGTCGCAATCGGTTCGCGCGCCGCTCGATTCCCCCTTGCAAGCCGCGGGGCGGTATCCACCTCACATAGACCGGACAAACGTCGTTTCGCACATCCGGTACAAGAAGCACCCCGTCGTCGCCGATTATGGTCAGTGATTTGTCTTTCGGAGCGACGACGCTGCAGGTGACACGAGCCACCACATCGTTGGCATACTCGATGCAGCCCACGGTGAAATCGGGAGCCATGAAGTCAACCGCTATTCCCTTGTCGTGAAGCAGGCACGATGCAAACGAAGTCACATTAAGGGCTGGTCCAAAAAACGCTGCCAACCAGGTCAAAACATACCCAGCATGTTCAAAGGTGCACCCCACTTCGAACTCGTCCTTGGCGGGCCATGGAACTCCCAACTCGTTCCTCCATGCCCACGGCGACTGCTGGGGCGCGATCATCCCATCATCGAAATTGGCGTATATCAGGCGGACACGGCCGATCATACCGTCCCTGATGGCTTTCCATATAGTTTGCGCAGTTTCACCAAGTACACTGCACGGCGCGGAAGCTAGATACACGTCCTTTCTTTCAGCCAAGTTGACCAAGTCTTGTGCTCTTTCGGAATCCATTGCCAATGGTTTCTCTGAGTAGACGTGCTTTCCGGCTTCAATGCACCGCTTCGTAACCTCGAAGTGGTTGCGCGGGTTGGTCAGGTTCAAAGCTAATTGTACTGACCCATCCTCAAGTAGCTGGGACAGGGTTTCGTGTCCTCGAGCGGACCAACGCTGGCAGAACGCCTGCAAATTTTCTCGGTTCCGGTCGTAAGCTCCTACGAGCTTCAAATTGGGGTAATTTCCAAGCGTTTTGCAATAGGACTCGGCAACGTAGCCGCAGCCCACGATGGCAATATTCATGCGACCTCACGGACGCGCCGACGTGATCCTGCCTTTGAGCAGTGTTTTTCAATTTTTCTCACAGCAGCGGCAATGTCTTCCATGTCATCGTCGGTGCCGAGGAAGACATCCTGAGCGATGTACACAGTCTCGTCCACCGCTCGATCTGCAATCGGCGTCGGCGGCCTTCTGAAATATTCCGGGCGTTTCTGCATCAAATGCTGCATGGCAGGCTGATCCGCCATAGTGGCCGCAAAGGCTCGGTAAATCGGCGCCCCTTCGGCGTGAACTAGGTCAATGAATTGATCGACGGAGCGGCCGCCGCAATGATCCGAGTTGTAGCGCATCGCGAACATATACATTCCATGGGCCCGGACAGCAGGGTGCACCGCCAATGGCTTAGTACAGGCAATGTCCTTCATCAGACGACCCAGCAGTTCGAAATTCTTCATCCGAGTAGCCTGACGCTCCTCGAAGTGCTTAAGCCGGTAAAGGAGCAGGGCGGCCTGATACTCCGTCGGTCGACAATTCCAACCAAGTGTCACATGTTCCCATCGCCCACCGTCAATGCGCGACCTACCTGCATTGTGCATCGAGTACGCGCGTTCAAAGACCTGTTCCTCGTTGGTCGTCAAAATGCCACCTTCGCCGCAGCTTAGGTTCTTCGACGATTGAAAACTGAATCCCGCGGCATCGCCGAGCGCACCGACCGGGCCACTTTCCCAAACCGCACCATGCGCTTGGGCCGCATCCTCGACAACTTTCAGTCCGTGCTTTCTGGCAATCGCGCGTAGTGCTGTCATATCCGCCGGCTGTCCAAATAGATGAACGGGCATGATGGCGCGCGTCTTACCGGGGACTATCGCTTCCTCCACACGCGCGGGATCGAGCAGCAACGTTCCGGGATCAACATCTACGAACGCAATGCCAAAACGGCGGTCGAGCGGCGCCGTGGCGCTAGCGATGAACGAAAAGTTTGGCACAATGACCTCGCCCCCATAATCGAGGCCGTCATGATCCAAGAGCGCGGCCAGGGCCAGGCGCAGGGCGTCGGTTCCGTGCGGCAGTAGCAAGCCATAGCGGCAACCGCAATAGGTCGCCCATCGCTGGGCAAATTCCTGCGCTAGCGGTTGGGGCAGTCCTTCAACACCGTCGAGGAAGACCCGGCGCAGCCGCGCCCGAACGTCGCCATGCCACCGTAACAGATTGCCATCTTTATCGGATGCCCAAGGACGAAAGCGGGTATCGCGCACAGGCACACCACCCTCCTTCGCCAGTGCCCCCGTGAGTCGTGAAACTGGCCGTGGAAGGCGGCCCAAAGTAGCTCGGGCTACCGGACGAAGCAATGGCTTCGCCCTCGCAAGCAATTTTGACAACGTTGCACTCACTGAGCGGCGATGCCGTCCTGCCTACTTCTTCACCATTTGAACGAAGAGGCCGAATTCACTGGCACACAAGGGGGCGAAGCTAAGCAACCCGGGCCAACGGGCAAGCTTGCACGCGACCCGATTGAGACTTCGCCACAGCACATCGGTGAACTGAGGAGGAGGGGTGGACCAACGCTCGCTTTCCCTCAGGGGGATCGGCACAGGCTTCCGCCACTTTCGTCGCGCCAGTTTCTGTAAGGCAATTACAAGATTTTGTGCTGCAGAGCAAACTTCTATATTTTCAGAAACGAGAGCGACATCGGCAAAGCGATCGCGCCAAAATCCCGGTGGATACAGTGTAACAACATCCGGCGGCGGCGCGGACTCGAACCACAGTTGGCCTTGCAAGCAGCAAGCATCGCGATTTGGGGCATTGAAGAGGAGTCGGCCGCCAGGTTTGAGCAAGTCCAGCCAGCTTTTGGTCATGCCGACCGGATCGGCCACACACCCGATTGTGCCGACGTGAAATATGACGTCATAGGGCGCTTGGGCATCGATCGAAGGATCCCCTGCTTGAACAAAATGGTCACCGAAGTCTGCCGCGGCAGCCGCCACCGCCTTTGGCGATATGTCTACACCGGTAATTCTGCGCCCCACGAGAATGAAATACGATGTGAGATGACCCCGGGAGCTACCAATCTCCAAAATGCGAGCGGCGGGCGGATCTTGATCCAGCTCGTTAATGATGAAACGATACTTCGAGCCCTGTGACAACTCGGCCCGCAATCCCGCTCGATCGCCCCGATCGAAGAGAATCTTGCACCTCTCGGCTTGACCTCTATAGCGGCTATAGCACGAGCTCCGTTCGGAATAGAGCAGATCATAAGTCGAATTGTCATGCGGGGTGAACCGGCAGCCGCAATCATCGCAATCGTAAATTGGCCAGGAGTAGCCGAAGTAAAACTCGACTTGACCACACCTCGTTAAAACTGATGAACCGCAAATCCGGCATCGGGATACCCTATCGTCGTCAGCCGCAATGGCGAAATCAGCCATTTAGCCCAATAGTGTCCGGGAATTGTCATGTGACAGCGCAGTGCCTTCGCCTACCGCGTCCAGACATGCTCGACAAATCTCCCGCCAACCCCACTTAGAGGCAATCTTCGCATTCTCACGACCAATATCATCGGCGTCGAGTGTCGCCGCTTCCTCCAGTTTGGATGCAAGGCTCGTCGGATTGCCTGGTTGAAAAAACAAATTACGACTGTCCGCCAATTGCTCGGGGTAAGCGCCGCAATCAGGCGCTATTACCATCCGTCCAAACGTCATTGCTAAGAATACAATCCCAGAGTTCAGGTGACCTTCAAAACGCGGCACGATTGCCACATCACAGGAATCGAGAAAACGTGAAATTTCGTCTTCGGGGATATAACTCGTGTCGACGACGGCGCGCCGACTCATCAACCACCAATTCATTTTAAGTTTGAGTAGGCGTTTGCGCCATGGCGCGGCACTGATTGCGAATTTTCCTGCCATGAGTAGCCGCTTTTTTGGCACCCTGGCTAGATCAAACGCGTACTGCATAAGCTCAAACTCGCGCCACGATCGAATACTACCGATCATCAGAATCACGAATTCGTCATTGCCAATGCCCATTTCTAACCGTCTACTGCCCCTTTGCTTCTGAGTAGCCAGAGCAAACTCATTATTTGCCGGGCAGTGAACAATATGCTTAGCCTGGCGCGCAGCTGGAAACTCTTCAAGCACTAGTCGCTGCGAGGTGTGGCTAAAATGAGAGATTATATGACAATGGCGATAAAAACAGGAATACAGTTCGTGACATGCGGGGTGACCGATGCCGTGATGCGGATAAAGATTGTGAACAGTGAAGATGTTGATCGCACGAGAACTCCACCAGCGAAGATTTTGCCCAATCTCGACGACTTGCCGTTCGGTCGGCACCTGCCATCCGCTGTACTCTTCGGGCCACTGATGATGAACGACGTCATATTGCGACGCCCGGATTTCGAAGTTCTTGGTGCCAATCGCGATGTCCCATCCAAGCGAACGATACCCTTCCACCAAGCCACGGTCGTCATCGTCCGTAGGGACCAGAACACGCGGCATCACAGGTCGTACCTCCGCGCGAAAGGGCGAACTCGTCTTTTCTTGATTATTGAGTATATCGAATTTTGAGAGGCGCAAACGTGTGTTCAAGAACGATCCCTTCATCCCAATAGGGTCAATGTAAAATGCCTCTCTTCGCAAGGTATGCGATACCTTCGCCATACATCAAATGACGAATTGCACCATTGTAGTGTCGAAAGCAGCGTCCATTGATGCCGGGCTCAAGTCGAAGTGTGTATTCCTCCGGCAAAAGATCAACTCCATAACGCGAGCTGCAAAGAGCAAATAGAGTCTGCTCGACGCGCCAAAAGTGCCCATCAAGGATGCCCGGCAGCGCAAGAAATTCCTCCGTCCATTCCCATCGAATTGATCCGCGGTGTACGAGGCCAAAACCGCTGTTCACCCGCGATTGCAACTCGTGCCCGATCAGCGGGCGAACTATTTCCGGCTCTACCGTGTACGCATTCTGAACGTCGGAATTGAAAGAATTCCTTTGATAGGCCAGGTCCTCAACTCGCTGCAGGTAAATCTGCGGATTAGTAAAGAATAACAAGTCGCTGTCGAATAACGCCATCCTATCCGACTCAAGAAAGACATTGAAGTCGAAGATCTTCGGCGCGAGCAGGTTGGTATTCCGGAACGAGAGGCTGCGCGGAAAGCCGTGCAGAGCTTCCGCTAGCTTCGCATCCGCCACCGCGCGTCGGATGATCCGGGCACCGGGAAAATGCTCCTCTAGGGTCGCCAGCTCGGTGTGAGTTAATGAGCCGTCTTCGTGAATGCATAGCGCAAACCGGCGACCGCTTGCGGCATAAAATGACTTGAGTGTCCAGACAAGATTGAGCCAGTCCTCCTTCGAGGTGAGGACGTGGATCTCGCAACGTTGGTCGGTCGTGTCTTCGATGGGCGGCGTAGCTAGAATACGTGGTCGCACGACGTCACGATACCACGCGACACGTAGCCCGTGGCCGAACTTTTGATGACACCTCAGCCGCAGTGCCCCTGGGGTGAGCCTCATGACCGCGTGTCAATCGCTGAATTGACGGGAGGCGCTAAGTTCACGGCCTGGTGCAATTTTTGGAAAGTCCGACGGGATCACTCCGTTTCCTGATCGCCAACGCATTGAGCAACCGCTCGCGAAACCTGGACACGGTGAACAGCTCTGGATGCAACACTGAAAACCAGGCAAGACGCAACAACCGGCACCAGCGTTCCTCGCTTCGCTGCTGCGAAAGCTCCACCTCCCTTAGGAATCCGGCGTGAAACATCCATTTTCCTTTCAACTCGGTCCGCTTGAACCATCCAATCGGAAAATCGTCTTCAAAGATGTATGGACGAACCACCTGCAATAGCTCTTCGACGCTTCGCTCCGACTGCCGTGATTTCTGCTCCGGCTGGAGCCGGAAGGCAGCAATTTCGGCATCAATGAAGCCAACGCTGCACCTTGTCCGCAGCATTCGGAGCCAGTACTCGTAATCCATCACCCAGAACAGATCTTCGCGAAAGGAGCCGATCTTGTCCGCAATCCGTTTATTCCAGAACACCTCCGGTTGCACGAAGTTTCGCTGATCCCACCATACGTCCCAAAGGTCGAGGATTTCGTGGTACCGGGTGATCGAGCCGGACCGTACCTCGATCTTCACCCCGCGTTCGTCAACAATCTGACATCGCCCATGCACAAGGTCGACGTCAGGATGGCGAATGAAATGCTCTGCCACGAGTGCCAAGCTCCCTTCCAGGTAATAATCATCGCTGTTCAGATAGGCGATGATGTCGCCCGTCGCTCGCCGCAGACCTTTGTTGATAGCGTGCGTTTGGCCACGATCCTTTTCGCTCACCCAGTAGGCAAGGCGGTCTTCAAATTTCCGAATGATGTCAGCGCTCCCGTCAGTGCTGCCGCCATCAATGATGATGTATTCGAGATTCGGATAGCCTTGGCCGAGTACCGACAAAATCGTCTGTTCCAGATAAACGGCTTGGTTGAAAGACGGTGTAATGACCGTGATCCGGGGTAGTTGCGTCACTATTTGCTCACTGTTTAGGACTGATCCGATGGGCGCGCTGCGGCGCGGACCCGTGCATCGACAAGGCCCGGGTTCTTCGCCGCAATCAGGTTTACGTACGGGTACTCTTCCCTCATACCTTCCGGCACGAGCGCGCGCGTACCGGGATCGTAGGCGAAAATCCGATATCCCAGGCGTTGCAGGGTCCTATAGAGGTCGACGCAGGAGCTACCGGCTGCTCGAGCAGATTCGTCGGCAAATTCCACCTGCAACACCGGCGCGTCGATTCGGGCAAACGTCTCTTCACCGCCGGCAAGCACTCGATTCTCCCATCCCTCAACGTCGATCTTCATCATCGTTACCGCCCCGCCAAGATGATGTTGTCCTGCATATTGGTCCCAGGCGACCGCGTGGACACACTCCTTGGAGAAGACCTTACCCATTGTAGGTGTTGCCAACGAATTCCATGCATCAAATCCATCGGTCGACCGAACCAATTCCCATTGACCGTTGGCGTCGGACAAAGCCAGCTTGACGCTAGTAACATTTTTAAAGTCATTCAACCGGACGTTGTTGACAAGCCGCTCAAATGTCACGGTTGTCGGCTCGAACGCAAAAACGCGGCCGGTTGGTCCTACGCACATGGCCGCAATCAGCGTGAAGAGGCCGATGTTCGCGCCAACATCAACGAACACGTCGCCCGGTCGAAGAAAATGGTTCAAGAAAGTCCTTTCAACCACCTCGAATTGGCGACAGTAGATCAGCCGACATAATTCACTATCCGCGTACAGCTCCATCTTGAGGCCAGGTTGAACCGCGACGACGAAGCGCCACGGTTGGCCCGCCACGCACGCCCATTGAAATTCGCGCCAATAATATCCGAGCTGGTGCCAGCGGCATCTCAGCCTGTCCGTAACGCGATATGTCATCAACGGATCTTTCGATCCTAGTGCTCAACAGATTTCCAATCAAAAATCGGCGCGACCAAACCAGGTCGACTTTCTGCGGTCAACGAGTTCCATAATGGCGATACCCCATGATTCAAGACCATTTGAAATCGAAGAACTGCATCCTCGTGGACCAACCAAAAGATATTGTGAATCCCAATGCGCGGATTCACAACGAACTCGCCGCCGTTCAAGAAACCTTTAGGGATCGTGCAGCGCCAACTGTTATGTCCCATCTTGACCGGCGGCCAGCGTTCCTGCGGCAAGTCGGTCTGGTACGTACGAAAGAGCGTGATCCCTTTGGCGTCCGCCAGATCAAAGCCAACGCAGAGACCTGTGTTCGCTCTCCGGACGAGAAAATCGAATTCGACATACACCTCCCCGTCGGTGCCGAGCGTACCGCTCGGCTCGCCATTCGGTGAAAGCACACGCACAGCCGTCAGCCGGAAGTCGGAGTTACCCGGAGCCGCATCCGGGCTCCACACTTTTTGACCAAGCCGGGATTGGCCCTGCGCCAGATATTGGCCGACGCCCAGGTAGCGGGCGACGACCGGCTGCGTTGCACCCTGCATCACCATTCTTCCGTCACTCAATAATATCGCACGATCGCACAGCGATTGAACAGCTTGCAAATTGTGGCTGACAAACAGCACGGTACGATTTTCGTTGGTCGCGACGGAGTGCATCTTCCCCAGACATTTTTTCTGGAACTCTGCATCTCCGACGGCGAGCACCTCGTCAACCACTAGGATTTCCGGCTCCAGGTGTGCCGCCACCGCAAACCCGAGCCGCACGGCCATGCCGTTGCTGTACCGCTTCACAGGTGTGTCCAGAAACCTGTCGACCGATGCAAAAGCGACGATCTCATCGAACTTCCGATTAACCTCTGTTTTGGTCATCCCGAGGATCGCACCGTTAAGGTAGATGTTTTCGCGTCCCGTCAGTTCCGGGTGAAAGCCGGTTCCCACTTCTAGCAGGGAGGCGACGCGGCCGCTGATACGCACGCGGCCGGTAGTTGGTTCGGTAATGCTACTCAGGATCTTAAGCAGCGTACTCTTGCCAGCACCGTTTCGTCCAACAATTCCTATAACTTCGCCCCGTTTGACCTCGAAGTTTATATCCTTTAACGCCCAAAATTCTTCGATTTTGTCCCCTTGAACAATTTGCCGGCCGCGAACAAAATCAGCCGCCTTACGACCGAAGTTCCGCGCCTCGCGCGCGATCACGTCGCGCAGTGTTGTGTACACTTCGTATTCGACGGATTGGTGCCCAATCAGGTAGCGCTTAGAGACATTCTCGACTATAATCGCAGTATCGAACACGTATCGCATACGCAAAAACTCAGATCAGATTAGGTCTGCGATGTTACGTTCCATCGTCTTGAACCGGCGGATGCCGAACCACAGGAAAAAAGCGGTGACGGCCAGGCTGAGCCACAACGCCGGCAGGTAGATTTGACTTTGTCCACCCAACATGCACCAGCGAAATCCGTCTATGACCCCTACCATCGGGTTGATGGAATACAGCAGGCGCCATTGTTCATGTATGACCTTCGAACTGAACCCGACCGGGGAGACATATAGGCCAAACTGCACAAGAAACGGGATGACATATCGAAAATCCCGGTACTTGACATTGAGCATCGTGACCCAAAGCGCGGGCCCGAGGCTCGCAAGGAAAGCAATCGCAAGAAACAGCGGCAAAAACAGCATCTGCCAGCTCGGTAGAAACTGATACCATGCCATCAAGACGAGCGCTATACCGAAGCTAATGAGGAAGTCGACAAAAGACACAACAACCGCTGCGGTGGGAATGATCAGCCTCGGAAAATACACTTTGGTGATCAAGTTCGTATTGCTAACAAGACTATTCGAAGCATCAGAAAGCGACGTGGAAAAAAAAGTCCAAGGCAGTATTCCTGCAATGACCATCAGCGCGTAAGGCGCCGCGCCTTCCGACGGCAGGCCAGCAATCTTTCCGAAAACCACGGTAAGAACCAGCATCGTCAGAAATGGTCGGACGAGCGCCCATCCGAAACCAATTACCGTCTGCTTGTAACGAACGGAGACATCGCGCCAAGCCAGCACACGAAAAAGCTCACGATATCGCCAGAGATCAAGCCAATAGTAACGCTTGGTGCTGCCAGGCTCGATAGTCGATTCCTGTATCATGCGCGCTCGATCCAAGCCGGTAAAGTGTCCCCACGCCCGCATTATCATGGCCAAGTATCCCTGGAATCCTGGAATAGCCGGCCTGGACTCGGTTCACTTGCTCTCCCTCGCGAGCTAGGCCGCGGCTCTTTTAGGATGTCGCTCTCGGCTCTGAATTTTTGCACCCCACGTCGCAGCCGCTCAATCTCGGCCCGCTCGGGTCTCATCCGACCTTGCCCAGTTGCGCAACAGATTCGGTTGAACACGGAGCTCGCGCGCCGCTTGCGCAACCGTCGCGCCGCGTTCGCGAACCAGTCGTACCGCGTTGAGCTTGAACTCGCGTCCGTGCCACCTCCGGTTCCAGCATGACACCTAAACTCGGTGTCCATGAAAAACTCGGTGTCCATGAAGTTGGGTACAAACCGGGCACACGCTGCCGCCCTCGGGGTGCCGTGACTCGCACACACCCCTTTGAAGGTCCAAACCGTAGCAACTCACAACTTTCGCCACTGCGGGGTGTCACGCCGCCGGCAAGAGCCCCGAACGGTCGAGCTCAACCGGCACCGTGGTCCCCATCATATCGAGCAAAACGCGGACACGTCCCTTCGCGTCCAACCGTTCGAGCGTGCCAGCGAAATCAGCAAACGGTCCTGACAAAATGCGGACCGACTTCCCCACGGCTAGCCCAGCGTCGACGCGCGTCAGACCACATTCGTTCCTGCGCGCAATAAGCGCTTCCACGACTCCAACTGGCACGGGAATCGGACGGCCATCGCACGTGAACAGAGACGAAACACCAGCCGTGCTCCGTATCGACAGCCATCGATCCCGCCCGAGGTCGAGAATGATGAAGAGATAGCGTGGGAAGAGCGGCGCCCGGATAGTTCTAAGCTGTCGGCCGTGGCGGATTGTTTTCATAATTTTCGGGAGGTGCGTCCGGAACCCTTGCTCCTCAAGGTGCAATTCGGCTTGCAGTTCCCCTCTCGGTAAGGTGTGAGCGAGAAACCATCTCTCACTCCCTTCGATCGCCAAGGGCTTTTGCGCACGGTGAAGTGACATAGACACCACCTTGGGCGTTACATTTGATACCGACCGATAATGTCCATATTGACTTTATTGAGCACCACACCGAGCATCTTTTCACGAATTCCGCGGGCACCCTCGAGAGCATGCAGCGCGGGATCGATCTTTGTGCGCCCCCATTCGACCAAAAGAATATAGGAGTCCACCAAGTGCGTTGTCGCTCGAACATCCACGACAGGCGCAAGGGGAGAAAGATCAACAATAATGTAATTGTAGCGCAGCCGGAGCGCATCGAAGAGACTCTTTATTGCATCGCTAGCAAGGACTTGACTAGTATTTTCTAATCGAGAACCCACAACCGTTGGCAAGAAATCCATGTTAGTGGTTCGATCAGTCCAGATTGTCTCCTCAAGGCATTTATTTCCCGAAGTTACCTCTATAATTCCGGCAACTGCGGTTGGGGCGAGCTCTCGGGAAAGAGAGGGATTGCGGAGATCACAGTCAACTAAAATGGTACGCGCACCAACCTGCGCCACCAGCTCTGCTAGCGCCGTCGCAACGGTCGACGTCCCTTCACCTGGAAAACATGATGTCAACCCAAAGACCTTGCTTGAACTACTTCCCCGATTCAAGTCAACGGCAAATTTTATGGACCGGACTGCTTCAGAAAACGGCGAAAATGGCACGTCAATCACAGTCCGAAATGCGTTTGACCTTGGGCGGATGGTCCTTGAATTTTGGCCTTCGCCAATCGATTGGTGGCCGGGCGAAGCGACCAATTGTCGATCACATTTTACCACCGGAACCAAGGCCAAGCATTCCGTCTCAAGAGCGGCCTGCACGTGGCCACTAGTACGGAATACGCGGTCCATTGACTCCCGTAACTTCCCTAAACCAACCCCAAGCGCCAATCCTCCAAGTATTGTGACCAGGGCAACAGAAGAAATTCGCGGATTATTCTTGGAAGCGCCAGACGCCGATAAGATCAATCGCGTCTCACTAATTGGGAACGACTCATTCTGAACTGATGACATATATTGCTGGAGGAAATTATCGTAGAGGGCACGGTAGCTTCGGGCCACACTTTCGAGCGCCCGTAATGCTATCTGGGCCTCGTTCGTCTCCTGAGATTGTGACACAACTTCTGCCAGCCCTTTCTCTATCTCTTCCTGTCGATCTTTAGCGATTGCGTACTCATTTCTATAAGTCTCGGCAACGCGCCGGAATTCATCAAGAATGGACGCACGAACTTCACGCAATTGATCGCGGAGATTAACGACCGCAAGGTGATCGCGTCCATAGCGCGCTGACCAATCAGCCTCTCGATTAGCAAGCTCGACATATTGTGAGCGCAGCTTTGGTATAATCGGATTGTTCAAAGTGTCCGAAACGGTCACATCGACTGTAGCGTTGAGCCGATCCGCGCGTAGTACCGCTTCAATCCGGCTGAGCCGCGCCTGCGTCTCGACCGTATGGACACGAGCGGCAACGAGCTGACTGTTGAGTTCAGCCAACTGTTGATCACTCATAAGCCTTTCTCCGGCGGCAACGATATTCTTCTCGGCCTTGAATTTTACCACCGCTGCTTCGGCACTCGAGGCCTGCTCCCGCAATGTTTTGAGCCGCTCTTGAAACCACGCATTCGCGCGGCGAATCATCTTGTACTTGGCACTCGAGTCCTCGACGATATATGCGTCAGCGACCGCATTCGCGATCCTCGTGGCTTGTTGCGGATTAAGTGACGTAAACTCAATTCTGATGAGATAGCTTGCACCAAGGCGTTTGACCTCAAGTCGACTTGCGAGGGCGCTCGCCGCACGCTGCAAGAGCTCTGGTTCTGGCTTTTCACTTCCAATGTCCGATCCAACAAATTCGGGATCGCGGGCAAGCTGAAGATCTCTGGCAACGGATAATGCAAGCTTTTCCGACTCCAGCTTCAGGATCCCAAGCTGACTGTCAATCCACGCCGAATTGATTGACGCTGTATCAAGGAGAGCATCACCTGATACAGGCCGTTGCTGGAGGAACTGGCTTTTGCGCGGATCAATGATTATTGTAGCTGAAGCCGTATAGGTCGTGGACGTCGTGTACAGGTAGAATGCGAAGACGCTCGCTGAAAGCAGCAGGCACCCCAGGATGGCCAAATATTGCCGACGTAGAAAGCCAAAGTATGATTCAAGCGTAGGCGAAGGCAGTTCAGCACTGGCGGGGGTCCCACGCTGAATCATAGTCGCCGAGCCCCTCTCGTGCGCCATGAGGCACGAGAGTGTCCACTATCGCCCAGTTTTTAATTATAGCACGATCATTTCATCGCGCCAAATCAACTTTTATGCCATGAAAGTCGAATGTGCATCGATGCTGTCGCTTTCACGAATCCTCGGCAGTTCCAGTGATCTGGCGTTTTATAACCAACCTGAAGAAATCAAAGGCCACCAACGGAGCCGCGTTGGAAACACAGATTACATCTTGTTACATCTTGCTTCGCATTTCGAACCTGCTCGCTAGTGAGTAGCCAGCGGGATCGCGGAAATCGACGTTATAGATCAGGTGGATGGTTGGTCTCCAGAAACAAGAACAGTCGATGCCAAGCCACTCCTAGAACCTCGCGCGCTTCGCGCCGGTAAAGTAATACGGATGCGGGGTCAACCGGGCCATGGCTTTGACCGCTAGCTTTGCCGACCGTTTCTGCAAGCGAAAGTCGCCAACCATCAAAATAGATCTGTGCGCTTGAAACATTCTGCCCGCTGACTCTGTTTTGTTTTAAAACTCACACACGGCCGGGCGTAATGGCATCCCAGTCTGAGGAATACCGCGCGAGGCGCACGACGCGGAAAGGCGCGCTCTTGAAATCGACGATCCCGACCTCAAACGACAATTCGAAGAAATCGCCAATGAGTGGTTTCGGATGGCTGAACTGGCCGCCGCCACGGCTGGTAGAGGCCAAATCTCAGTCGGCGGCCGCACGGAACCGCAGCCGTGCGTTGGTTTATTATTTCACAGATCATGGCTGTAAAACCGCTGCCGAAATTGTGCTCATTCGCAAGAAGGCCGAATATCTCGGCCGCGCTAACGCGCGGACGGCCGACGAGGCAATCAAGGTTGCAATCAAAGAGTTCGAGATCACGGCCGCCGAGCGGCAGATTGGCGCTATCGTTGCGTGGTCGCCATACCAACATTGGGAGGCGATCAGCGTTATGTTGGTTCCCGTTCTGAGGACAATCATCTGCAGTCCCACACTTCTCGCCGCATTCATGATTGTAGCGGTGACGACCAACGGACGCGCTGCCAGAGCCGGCATCGACGACGACCGGATAGGCGCGTCCGCCGATCGTGGCGTCGACCCGTGACGAAGCCGGTTTTCGGGTTGATCGTGCAGGGCACCGGCGGGCCGTCGATCCTGCAATCGCCGCTCGGCGTCGCCAGCGTGAGGGTGCGATGGGCTTAGTCGAGCGTCACCTCAAATTGCTGCCGCACGCCAGCCGGCAGCATCGCCTCGACCGGGCGGGAGCGAACAGATGGACAAAATCCGGCACGCCGGCGCCGCGGTGGCAAACAGGCGCTTCCCACGGATGCTGACACACATCACCTCCAAATGTATGATAGCGCTCGCTCTCAGATGAGTGGCCCATGACGCGAGCGATTTTGAGCACGCTGATTTTGATCTGCTGC